>Ga0114973_10003164_pt1 | contig 11707 bp, 10 predicted proteins | sample M_140807_MF_Meta_FD_87025 | JGI IMG/M metagenome (GOLD analysis project Ga0114973, IMG submission 87025) | Freshwater microbial communities from Lake Montjoie, Canada to study carbon cycling - M_140807_MF_MetaG | ecosystem: Environmental > Aquatic > Freshwater > Lake | place: Lake Montjoie... | reverse complement strand
CGCTCAGCATTTGCTTCAAATACATATGTCGTACAACCACCGCGAGCACAAACAAGTGCAACATCAGCACCCATCGTTCCGCCACCCACAATCAAAACCTTAGTATCTGCTGGATTAAATAACATCTCACAAACCTTTCAAAATGGGAGCGGTACCTGTCATCGATGGAACCATAAAATCAAAATCACAACCAATGTCTGCTTGGGTTACGGTAGTTTGATATAAACGCCGATACCCTGATTCTGGAATAGCAAGACGCTCTGCTGGTGACGCCAGAGCAGCAATGCGTTTTTGTATCTCTTCATCATCCAACTCCAGTTGCAAAAGTCTCTGACTGACATCTAAGATAATCTTGTCGCCATTACGAACGATAGCAAGGGGGCCATTCTCGGCAGATTCTGGGGTGATGTGCAATACGATTGTTCCAAATGCTGTACCACTCATTCGCGCATCCGAGATACGAACCATATCCTTAACACCAGCCTGGGCTAATTTTGTAGGGATCGGTAGATATCCCGCCTCCGGCATACCTGGGGCGCCCTTTGGTCCAGCATTCTGTAACACCAAAATATCATCAGCATTGACATCTAAATCCGGGCTATCAATCCGCAATGCCAAACCCTCTAAAGAACTAAACACGACAGCACGCCCCCGATGCTTCAATAAATCTGGGCTAGCTGCCGAGTGTTTAATCACAGCTCCCCGAGGGGCTAAATTGCCACGAAGGACCGCTAAGCCACCCACCGGAAAAATAGGATCACTTGAAATTCGGATTACTTTCCTTACTTTGGTCACTTTAGCGAGCTCGATCTCTTCACCCAGAGTTCTTCCAGAGACCGTTAGGCAATCCAAGTACAAATGAGGTTTGAGCTCTTTGAGCACTGCCATTAAGGCACCATCTTCATAAAGATGCTCCATATAATGGGCGCCACTAGGTTTGAGATCAACCAAAACAGGAACATTTCTACCTAATTGATCGACCAGATCCAAGTCCATCTGAATACCCAAGCGCGCTGCCACAGCTGTGATATGAATTAAGGCATTAGTTGATCCACCAATCGCATGCAACACAGTCAAGGCATTTGTGAGGGCTTTGGGCGTAAGAATTGCTCGTGGTGAAAATATTTTTTGATCGGCTGTTTTTGCTAACTCTACGGCTCTACGTCCAGTCAGTTCTGATAAACGAAAACGCTCTGCCATGACCGCTGGTGCAGCTGCCGTTCCTGCCAAACTAAGTCCTGCGGTCTCCACCATGCATGCAATAGTGCTAGCAGTACCCATCACCATGCAGGTTCCAGTCGTTGGCGCTAACCTGCCATTGATCTCATCGATCTCTTCTTGATCAATTTCGCCCGCTCTAAATTTTCCCCAATAGCGCCGGCAATCTGTACAAGCGCCTAAGCGATCCCCCTGATGAAGCGTCGTTAACATTGGGCCCGTGGGTATTGAAAGCACAGGAATATCCAAGCTAGCTGCCGCCATCAGTTGGGCGGGAATCGTTTTATCGCAACCCCCTACTAAAACAACTGCATCTACGGGTTGTGAGCGCATCATCTCTTCGGTATCGAGTGCCATCAAGTTACGCAAATACATACTAGTCGGAAATGCAAAGGACTCGTGGATAGATATCGTTGGAAATACCATGGGCATACCACCAGCCTGCATTACTCCGCGCTTAATGGCCTCAATCATTTGCGGCACATTACCGTGACATGGGTTGAAATCGCTGTAAGTGTTTGTGATGCCAATGATAGGTCTCTCCAGAGCGCTATCGCTATACCCCATTGCCTTGATGAAGGCTTTACGCAGAAATAGGGAGAACTCTGTATCGCCATAGCGAGTGAGCCCCTTGCGAATCCCTGTTGGGGTGCTCTGATTTACTGATACCTTCGGATCTTTCGCTACACTCATTGGATGGGTCCCAAAATGATAAAAATATCGACTTACAATGTCACATTATTCCAATAAAAGCACAAGAGAGACATGATTCCAGTCAATAGCGTATTACAGGTCGGCTTTTTCCCTGAAATCATGCAGTTAGAGATTAATCGACGCCTACTACCCGTGCCCATGCTAGACTTAAAAGGACCAGTCCCCGACCGAAATGTACAGGCCATCTTAACGCGACCCAGCTTTACCATCACCCCATCCCTGCTCGACCAACTGCCCGAAATCAAAATGATTGCTTGTTGCGGTGTTGGCTACGACAATCTCCCACTCGATTATCTAAAGCAAAAGGGGATTATTGCTTCCAATACTCCCGGTGTTCTCAACGATGCTGTTTGTGAACTTACCATTGGTCTCCTGTTTGGTCTCTTGAGAAAGATCCCAGAGGGTCACCAATTTGTTCTCCAGAAAACATGGACCGCCGAAACCTTTCCATTCACCACCTCCTTAGCTGGAAAAAAAGTGGGGATTGTGGGCATGGGTCGAATTGGACAAGAACTGGCTGCGCGTCTCTTGCCATTTAAAGTGGAGATTGCTTATCACGGTCCTAGCCGAAAAAATCTACCATATTTGTTTTTTTCCTCATTACTGGATTTGGCAGAAGAGAGTGATATCCTAATATTGACCTGCCCGGGCGGCAAGTCAACCGAGAAAATTATTAATACTTCGATCCTACAGGCGCTTGGACCGAAGGGTTATCTGATTAATGTTGCACGCGGCAGCGTTGTAAATGAAGATGATCTCATCAACGCCTTGCAAAACAAAGTTATTGCAGGTGCCGCCCTTGATGTTTTTGAGAACGAACCCAACCCAAAGGCTGATTTCTTAACTCTTTCGAATGTACTTCTTACTCCTCATATTGGAAGCGCCACACAAGAAACCCGTCAAGCAATGACCAATCTGGCAATCGATAATCTTGAGGCCTTTTTTAATCACCAGTCCCTTCCAACCCCCATTTCTTTCTAGTCGGAGATTTTGTATGTCTGCTCACACTTCTACCCTGTCTGCTGTTTTGTCCCCGGTGCTGACCCCCTTTAATGCGGATGGCAGTCCCAATGGTAAAAAGTTGTTACGTCAATGCCAATGGCTCCAGAGTAATGGGGTTGGTCAAGCTATCTTTGGGACCAACTCAGAGGCCAACTCAATGTCAGCTGGGCAAAAAATAGATGTCCTTCATGAACTTATTGCAGGCGGATTGAACCCTAAAAACATGATGCCAGGGACTGGGGCATGCTCTGTAGCGGATGCGTCTACGATGACCAAGGCTGCTGTCAAAGCAGGTTGTGCTGGGGTTTTAATGCTCCCACCCTTCTATTACAAAGATGTTGCCGACGAAGGTCTCTTTCAGTATTACGCAGAGATTATTGAGGCAGTGAGCGACACGAACCTAAAAATATATGTTTACAACATTCCGCCGGTTACAAAAGTTGGCCTGAGCGTTCCTCTTCTGGAGCGCTTAGTAAAAACCTATCCCAATACAGTAGTGGGTATTAAAGATAGTTCGGGCGATTGGCCTTATACCGAGTCCGTTATTAAGGCCTTACTTGGGTCTGGGTTTAGGGTATACGCCGGTAGTGAGGTTTTTTTGCTTCGCGCCCTACGCGCAGGTGGAGTAGGTTGTATTTCAGCGATGGCCAATGTTAATCCTAAAGCGATTGCGGACTTAGCAGCTCGCTGGCAAGAACCAAGTGCAGACCTAGCACAAGAGGCTTTAACAGCGCTTCGTTCGGTCTACGCTCAATATCCAATGATTCCGGCAATGAAGGCTGCGGTAGCCCATTACAGCAAAGACCCAGAATGGGCTCGGGTTAGGCCGCCGCTATTGGCGCTTGAGCCCAGTCAACACAGTAAACTGATTGCTGATCTTGAAAAAATTGGCTTCCAAATGCCTGGGCTTTGATACCCCAGAAAATTGGTATAGACTAACTTCCATTGGCTTAACTATTCATAAATAATCAGGAGATATTGAATGAAACTTATTAAAGCTCTCGTCGTTTGCTCTGCACTCGTTTGGGGCAGTGTACAAGCGCAGAACATTTCAATTGCAACCGGTGGTACGGGTGGAGTTTATTACCCGATGGGTGGCGGATTAGCATCGGTACTCTCCAAAAAAGTCCCGGGTATGTCTGCGACTGCCGAAGTGACCGGTGGCTCCGTTGATAACCTCAATCTCATCGGCACTGGTAAGCCCTATGTGGGCTTCTCAATGGCTGATGCTGCTAAAGATGCGCAATCGGGTCAAGATAAATTTACTGGTAAAAAAGTAGATCTCAGCACCTTACTCGTTTTGTATCCTAATCGGATGCACATTGTGACCACTGGTGCTACCGGTATCAAAACGATGCAAGACCTCAAAGGGAAGCGGGTCAGCACTGGCAGCCCTGGAAGTGCAACCGAAGTGATGGCTTTTCGTGTGATCGAGGCTGCCGGTCTTGATAAAGATAAAGATATGAGACGTGAGCGTTTAAGTGTTGCTGAATCTGTTAATGCTGTTAAAGATCGTAAGATTGATGCATTCTTCTGGGTGGGTGGTTTACCAACGGCTGCTGTTACTGATCTCGCCAATACTCCAAATACTCAAATTGTCATGATTGATCATTCCAAAGAAGTAGATGCCATGAATAAAAAATATGGCAATCTGTACTTTAAGGATGTGATCCCAAAAACAACCTACAAGGGTATGGAAAAAGACAACAATGTGATTTCAGTTGCTAATATTTTAGTAACAAGTCCGAAAATGTCTGAGAAAGACGCCTACAACATCGTTAAAGCTGTTTTTGATAATAAGATTGAGTTAGTCCGGACTCATTATGAGTACATCAGCGTCACATTGGAAGTTCAAAAAACTGCTTCCACACCAATACCTTTTCATCCTGGCGCTTTGAAGTACTTTAAAGAAAAGAATGTCAAAATGAACTAAGACTGACTAGTTGCAGAATACTATGCAGTAATGGCCGCTCATGCGGCCATTTTTTAATAGAGAATAATAAAATGAGCCAAAGTGCGATCGATAGTGCAACCCAAGAAAAATTAGATGCCCTGATTCGACAAGAAGAGGGTGACTCTAATAGCTATAAGGGCTTATTTGCGATCTTCCTAACACTTACAGCAATGGCAATGTCTTTATTCCATTTATATGCAGCCTACGCCATTGTTCCTACTCAGGTATTAAGAACTGTCCACGTTAGCTTTGTACTTTTTCTGCTGTTCTTAAGTTTCCCACTCACTGCTAAGTTTAAAAATCGGCTGATGTGGTGGGATATTATTTTTTCCTTAGCAGCCATCTATATTGCCTATTACGCCATCTCGGGTGGCGATAATTTTGGTGACCGTAACACCGCACCAAACTCAACGGATGTGCTCATTGGCGTGGGGCTTATTCTGTTAATCTTGGAAGGCGTACGCCGAACCAACGGCATGATTCTGGTTACCGTTACCGTACTTTTTTTGATGTATGCATTGTTTGGTGACCATTTACCCGCTCCATGGACCCATAAAGGTTACTCCGTCGACCGCCTTGTCGGTTTTATGTACATGACCCTGGAGGGCGTCTATGGGACTGCTGTAGATGTATCGGCAACCTTAATTATTTTATTTACGATCTTTGGCGCTTTCCTACAATTTACCGGGGCTGGTAAATTCTTCATCGATTTCTCCTTTGCCGCCATGGGTGGCAAATCATCAGGGGTTGGACGAACCATTGTTCTATCCTCTTTTCTATTGGGTGGACCATCTGGCTCTGGTGTCGCCACAACGGTGACAGTGGGTTCTGTTGCCGCTCCGATGCTAGATAAAGTTGGCTATGAGAAAAACGCTGCGGGCGGTCTTTTAGCAGCCGGTGGTTTAGGTGCGATTATTTCACCGCCTGTATTAGGAGCAGCCGCCTTCTTGATTGCTGACTTTCTCCGAATCTCCTACCTAGACGTCTTACTAATGTCGTGCATTCCAACCATTTTGTTTTATCTGGGTCTCTTTACGATGGTGGAAATTGATGTGCGTAAATACGGGATGAAGGCAATTCATTTTGAGACCGTGGAAAGCGCCTGGTCGCTTAGTAAAAAATATTGGTTCCACTTCTTCTCGCTCATTTCAATTGTTGTCTTCATGATGATGGGTTTCTCACCCATCATGTCGGTATTTTGGGCAACGGTTGTTTCCGCATTAACAAGCATGTTGCGTCGTGATACCGCCATCCTTTCTTACGATTGGCTTACTGGTAAGCAGCCTTTTCTAAAAGGTCTCTATGAATCTAACTTAACGAAGGCTCTTTCCTCTGGGTCCACGGGTGTTCTAGCTATCGCAGCAACCTGTGCTGGCGCCGGTCTCATTGTCGGTACCGTTACGCTGACTGGCTTAGGGCTTAAATTTAGCTCGATCGTGATTGCATATGCAGGCGGCTCATTACTTTTAACGGCTATCTTTACCGCCCTGATTGTTTGGATTGTGGGTCTGGCTGTACCCGTCACCGCCTCCTACATTATTTGTGCAGTAATCGCTGCTCCAGCCTTGATTAATCTTGGGGTACCTGCCTTTGCCGCACATATGTTCATCTTCTACTACGCTGTTTTATCAGAGGTATCGCCACCGACAGCCCTGTCACCCTTTGCGGCAGCGGCAATTTGTAAGGGCAATCCTTACAAAACAACGTTGCAGAGCTGGAAATACGTCGCTCCGGCCATATTAGTGCCCTTTATGTTTGTTCTGGATAAGTCAGGGGTAAGCCTCTTACTCATGGGCTCTACCACTGCCTTAGCACAAGCAAATTGGGTAGAGATTGCTTGGTCAACCTTTACAGCAATTGTGGGTATCATTTCTCTTGCTGGTGGTTTACAAGGATGGTTTATTGAAAAAACAAATATTATTGAGCGTCTCTTAATGATCGTATCAGGTGTCGCTCTTGCCTATACATCACCTACAAGTGACATGATTGGCTTTGCGGGCTTTGCAATCGTCTTAGTCATTCAGTTCTTTAAATACTTCAAGGTAAGACCTAAACAAGCCAGCTAAGTCCCGTCATAAAAAAAGCCAGTATTGAACTGGCTATTTTTCTTGTACTACGGGATTGCTATTTACTTACCAATCTTGCTCCAAGCAGATTTGCCAGCATATTTTTTCACCGCGGCTTCATCAAACTCAAATCCTAGTCCAGGAGTTTTATGTAAGATCAGGTCACCATTCTTGAAGGCTAATTGTTTATTCACCAAACGTCTAAAATTTAAGACCTGATTATCGGGGAAGAACTCTACAAAGCGGGCATTGGGAGTTGCTGCAACGAGTGGGGCGTGCAGATCATGAAACCAATGAGGACATACGGTGATCCCTTTGGAGTCGGCATACGCTGCAATCCGCCTAAACTCACTGATCCCACCGCATACCGCCGCATCGGCTTGCAAGATACCAGCGCCACCGACGTCGACTAATTCTCTAAAACGCCAACGGCCCACTTCAATTTCTCCGGTAGCAATCGTGATCGATGTCCTTTTAGCTAAGCGAGCATGCAAATCAATGGCATCGGGAGAGAATGGCTCTTCTAGCCAATACGGGTTGTATTTCTCAAAACGGCGGACATACTCCATCGCGGTTGGCAGATCATGCCAAGCATTATTTGCGTCTAAGGTCAGCAACACATCCTCGCCAATTGCACTACGTGCAGCCTTCACGCGCGCCTCTTCCTCGCGCGGCGATAAACGCCCCACTTTCATTTTGACTGCTTTAAAGCCCAGTTTTACAAAGGACTCCATCTCCTTTCCTAATTTGGCAGGAGTTTTACCTTCTAGGTAGTAGCCACCACTTGCGTAGGCTGGTACACGATCATCCACCACGCAGCCCATAAACTGATGCAAAGGCAAACCGACAGAACGAGCATTAAGATCCCAAATAGCAGTATCCAAAATCGAGATGCCACGCATCACCGACCCAGCCCGTCCTTGCAGAATAGATTCTGCATACATATCATTCCAGAGTCCTTCACTACGATGGCTATTTTGCCCAATTAATTTGGGGGCCAAAAGTTGCTCAACCGCAGTCTTAGCGATATCGCCTGCTGCAGAGCCAACATAACAAAACCCTAAACCCTCAATACCATCTCGGCTTCGCACTTTAACGATGCAATAGTGGCGTTCACGAACCGTGCGGGTTGAAAAGGACGTAACAACATCTAAGGGAATGGGGACTGCTGCAACCTGAACGGATTCAATAATCGGCATTTTTACTCCTACCAAAGGGCAATCAAAGAAAAACGATTGTAGCGATTATTTTCCGGTCGCCTCAGACAGGCAACGCTTCATAAAGGTATCTTTTGCGGCATCAATTAACTTACGCTGGCGTGCATGACGCTCGCATTCGGATCGTACTTGCGCCATGCAGTCGTCATATGAGATAAGTTTGGGGCTGGGGTTTGCTGTATTTTGGCTTACTGACTGCGGCGTACAGGTCTTGCCCGATACCTCTGTTGAGGTGGCAAAAGCAAAAAAGGCTGCGGTCATTAAGGATATTTTCATCAACGCTACCTCCGGGTAATGTTTTTTTCATCATACCTACTTTACCTTCATAAAAATGTTGCAGCACCGCATAATGCTTACCTCTACATTTGGGGATATTGGATAATCGGTATGTGCTACAAAAAAATATCTTCGGGGCCAAAAGGCTGCATATTCTTTATAAGTTAGCGGGAGCTTTTTTTTCTTTCTTCATCCTGCTTGCCATTACTAGCTCTATGGTGAATGCCCAATCTACTCCGGCTAATAAAGCGCTTCAAACAAAACCGGTTAGTAAGCAAAAAGGGATTCAGGTTAATCAGCGCCAAGGAGCGAAACCAGCCCAAAACACGGTTTCCTCCCTAACCGATCCAGGTACTGAGGAATACAGTCAATTTGATGCTGCGCCTGACTTTAGAGTTACGCGTGGTTGCATGCAACGTGGTTTTCGAGACAGCCGATTTCCTCAGCGAATCGGGATTGAAGACCCAGAATTTTTAGATTACTTTAGAAATCAAACGACTCGTTTTTTTAATACGATTCAAGGATCATGCATTCCCTATGTTGCCGCATTTGGCAAACGTAATCGACTGGAGTCCCTGAGCATCATGAACGGACCGACCCGAAATGAAAAGTCACAAATACTTACGTTTTCTGTATCTTCTTTTGGGGGATACCGCGTACAAGAAGAAAACTTGGCCGACCAAATGCAATTCTGGACTGAGGTTTATATCCCACTACAGGAGGTGCTTTATGACCCGCAGCGCCTTGGAGACAAATTACCTGTAGAGCTCGTATGGGAACTGAATACTATTGTGAAGCAAATTTATTTGGACGATGTGAGCGCTTCTGAAAATACTGCTAAACAGGTCCGCGTGATTGTTGACTTTGGAACACGTGATCGTTGGGCACAAATTTGGGCAGTTGAAATTATTAATCCAGAAACAAGTCAAGTGGTCGCAGATGCGTTTTGGCTCAATCGACCTGAAATTCCAGGCTCCTTTTTTACCTCCAGTGGTGAGTCGATCGAACGTAACTTTTGGACGAATCCTCTCAGTTATCGACGAATTTCTAGAGGCGTTGGGCAAGTTTTAATTCGTTCAAAACCGAACCCCAATAATTCGCAGGCGCAAAACAAAGACCGTCGCTATCGTACCCATATGGGTATCGATTATGCAGCGCCAACAGGAACACCTGTATTTAGTGTTGCCGATGGAACAGTGGTTTATATTGGATTTAGCGGAGCTTATGGAAAGTTAATCATTATTGAACATCCAGGCAACTACCGCACTTACTATGCCCATTTGAGTAATTTCAATAATCAATTGTTAGTTGGCAATGCTATTCGTCGAGGAATGGAAATCGGCTATGTAGGCTCGACTGGTCGATCAACCGGGCCACACCTGCACTATGAGTTACGTAAGAACGGTATTTACGTTGATCCTTACAACCCAAAGATACAGTTAGATTTATGGTCTATGCGGCCAAGTGATAGCGGTCAATTTACTAAACATCTTCTATTACTTGGTAACATTGATCCTGAATGACGATACCATGTTAAATACTTTGTGCCTTCAGTCCGTATCCTGCGTACGCGGGGGGAAAACTTTATTTAGTAATCTTGATCTAAAGATAAAGCCTGGGACTATTTTGCGCATCTCGGGTGATAACGGCTCTGGCAAGTCTAGTCTCTTACGTATTCTCTGCGGACTCTTAGCGCCGCAATCTGGAGAGGTGATTTGGGGGGATCAAGCGATTTACAAGGATCGTGATCAGTTTCATAGTGAACTGATTTATCTGGGTCATATTCCCGCTTTAAAAGCTGATTTCACAGCACTAGAGAATTTAATCAGCTTAGCACTGCTTGGTGGTCAAGTGACTACTGCAAAAGAGGCATTGCAAGCACTTAGTGCGGCAGGTCTTGCAGATCAAGCCCATCGCGTGGTGCGTACCCTATCCCAGGGCCAAAAGCAGCGTATAGCCCTTGCGCGCTTGCGCTTACCCCAGCCAAAGTCCCTTTGGATTCTCGACGAGCCTTTTAATGCCCTAGATCAAAAATCCAATCAACTACTCCAATCGTTACTAGTAGGGCATGTGAAACATGGTGGAATCGTGGCTTTGAGCAGTCATCAAACCCTAAGTATGGACGATGACCCACAAGTTGTTAGGCTTGAACTATGAGTCACCCCGCATCGAGTGTTTCTATCTTTATTGGTATCATTCGCCGCGACCTGCAGCTTGCTCTACGGCGGAAGAGTGATAGTTTTTCTGCATTGATATTTTTTGCCGTCGTGGCTAGTTTGTTTCCCCTCGGTATTGGTCCTGAGACAAAACTCTTAATGCAAATCGCACCCGGAATGCTGTGGATTGCGGCATTGTTGGCAGCCATGCTGTCTTTACATAAATTGTTTACTGAGGATTTTATCGATGGATCCTTAGACCAAATTTTACTGAGTATACTTCCCTTGCCGCTGGTGGTCTTGGCAAAGACGATTGCCCACTGGCTAAGTAGTGGTCTGTTGTTAGCACTAGTCTCGCCGATCTTGGCTCTGCAATTTAATTTACCATTTGATTGTATCGGTGTGCTCTTTTTATCGCTTCTCTTAGGTACACCTCTACTAAGTTTGATTGGCTCAATTGGCGCAGGTCTCACCTTAGCCAGTCGAGGAGGTGGCACCCTGTTATCCTTAATCATTCTCCCGCTAGTAGCACCAGTCCTTATTTTTGGGGCAGGTGCCGTCGAGTCTTACCAAGCCGGCTTAGGCTTAACTGCCCATTTTTCGCTTTTGGGTGCAATGCTAGCAATCGCTTTGTTTCTCGCCCCTATTGCCACCGCTGCTAGCCTTCGGATTGCATTGGAATGAACCTATTTGGTCTCATAATTCGACTTACAATAGTCGCCGACACTACCATTAAGAACTGTTGACCTATTTTGTCTATACGCGATAACAACTGGTTTAAGTACGCTCCACCGCAACGCTTTTATGAGCTCTGCGGGACGCTTATCCCCTGGTTTACGATTAGCGGGGCAATCCTCACCATCGTCGGCTTAGTGATCGGCCTCGGTATCGCTCCAAGCGATCATCAGCAAGGTAATTCCTATCGGATTATTTTTATTCATGTACCGGCTGCTTGGATGTCCATGCTGATTTATGTCGTGATGGCATTTTGGGCAGCGATTGGTCTCATCTTTAATGCCCGCTTAGCAAGCATGTTGGCCTTATCGCTCGCACCCACTGGGGCAATCATGACCTTTATTGCACTCTGGACCGGAGCGGTTTGGG
>Ga0114973_10003162_pt1 | contig 11711 bp, 7 predicted proteins | sample M_140807_MF_Meta_FD_87025 | JGI IMG/M metagenome (GOLD analysis project Ga0114973, IMG submission 87025) | Freshwater microbial communities from Lake Montjoie, Canada to study carbon cycling - M_140807_MF_MetaG | ecosystem: Environmental > Aquatic > Freshwater > Lake | place: Lake Montjoie... | reverse complement strand
ATTATGATATAATTGAAGAAATTATTAATTATGCTGTTGAAAATATTGGATTATCAATAATTGACATAAAAGATAATGCAGGACAAATTCCACTACATTATGCAATAAAAAATAATAAAATAGAAATAATAAAATTATTATTAAAAAATAAATCAAATGTAAATATACATAATAATGATGGTTATAATTCATTACATCTTGCAATAAGAAAGAAAAATTTAGAAGTTTGTAAAATGATAATTGATAATGGTATTTATATAAATACAAAAACGTTAAATACTGGTGATACAGCATTACACTTGTCATTAAATTTACAAATAAATGAAATAACAAAATTATTACTTGAAAATAAAGCAAATCCCAAAATACAAGATGATGGCAATGAATATACGGCATTACATTATGCTGTTGCGTGGAATAATTATGATATGATAAATTTATTACTTGATTATGGCGCTGACCCAAATATACAAGATAATATGGGAAATACACCATTAATGTGGTGTGTGAAACAAGATGAAAAAGAAAGTTTTAAAAAATTGATACAGAATAAAAAGACAGAAATAAATTGTAATATAACAGACATATATGGTGATTTGCCATTACACATAATATTTGAGAATTATGACTCATCAAAGAATTATTATTTAGAAACTTTAATAGAAAAAACAAATGTTAATATTATTGATAAATATAATAATTCAATATTACATTATCTATGTATTAATGAATTATGGAAAAAATATGAAAATATACTTGCGAAAAAAAAATTAAATATTTTTGTTTTTAATGATGCTAATAAAACACCATATGATTATGTATCACAAGATAATAAAGATAATTTTATGAATTTAATAGTGTCGGCATATATTCACGTATTGCAAACAAATGATAAAAAATGGATTGATGAAGATGATATTAAATGTGTTGATAATAAAAATACTAAATATTGTATGAGTGAAATAAAGAAAAAAATATTAAACAATTTAGAATTATTCAAAATAAAACAAACAAATATATGTATAAAGTCTTACCCAAGAGACATAAAAAAATGTATCACACTTGATGAAGGAGAAAATATTGAGTTTTGCACTTTTACAGGAACATTATTTGATATATTAATTGGAATTATATTTTTAATGAAAAAACATAAAAATGTTTGCTCTATAATAAATAATAAGAATGAGATAATAAATGAGAGAATGTGTGATTTTTACAAAGAACGAGGAATGGTTATTAATGATAATTGTGAGTTTATTAGTTTTGAGATAGTATGGAAAGATAATAAATTAATAATGATTGAAAATTTTGTATTATTATTTGAAAAAGCATTGACAAATAACAAGAGATTTATTATTATACCTATTGGAATTGAAATTAAAAATGGTTCTCATTCAAATTATTTATTATTTGACAAAAATAATTATGAAATTGAAAGATTTGAACCACATGGCAAAAATATTTCATCTAATTTTGATTACAAGGCAGAATATCTGGATGAACTTCTTGAGAAATATTTTAAAAATATTGATAGCAAAATTATATACATATCTCCTGATAAATATTTGCCAAAAATAAGTTTTCAGATTCTTGATTCAGTTGAAAATAATAGCATAAAAATAGGAGACCCAAAGGGATTTTGTGCTATATGGGCAATTTGGTATATTGACAATAGATTAACACATGAAGATATCACCAGAGAAAAATTAATCAAAATATTATTATTAAATATTAAATATCAAAGAATGAGTTATAAAAATATAATAAGAAATTATTCAAAAAATATTGTTGATTATCGTGATAAATTCTTGAAACAAATTAATATTAATATGAATGATTTTATGAATAATAAATATACAAATCAACAAATAAATAAATTATTATATTTGCTAAATAGTGAAATTGTTAAACTTAATAAATAAATAATATTAGATTATTTCATCTAAATGTAAATCATAATTTTCAAATTCTCTATGTATTTCTTTTATCAATAAAATAGAACGAGAGTTACTATTTTCTTTTAAATTTTCTATCAAATATTTTATAGTATATAACATATTATTTGATACTCCAATGCGTTCATTATTAATTTGCGGTAATGTTGAAAGTGTGTCACTTAATGTAAGTGGTATATTTTGATAATTATTTTTAATAAAAGAACTATTGAATCTATATAAATTTGCTAATAATTGTAGATCATTAAATGAGATACTAATAAATGTGTTTATTTTATATAAATTATCTGTTATACTTAATATATATTCATTGTGATATTTGCTATCAACAGTTGTTGATGTTTTGTTAATCATACGTAATTCTAATATAGATGGATTATATACATAAAAGAAACTACTTGTATTTGCACATTTATACATAACGTTATATGGATTTGACAATAAAAATATTGCAGTATATTTATTAATATTATATGTATTTAACAAAGCATTATATATAAAATATTCTTTTCGCTTTTTTAAAAAGTTTGCTGATGTTTTTTTAATTGCATTAGTCCATAAATATCTAATTTGCCTACAATTAGTATAATATGTGTCTATTAGTAGATCTATATTTACATCAGTTTGTGAGAAAATATTAGTTAATTCATCATTTAATTTTTTGTTTTGCAGTATACGTTTATACTTTTTTTTTTCTGGTGTTTCCTTATCTTTATCGTCACTGTCATCATCAGAATCATCTATTTTAGACTGACTTGCTTTTAATAAAATAGTTGTATCAGTAATATTATTTATTATTGGCATATTTTTTTTTACTTCTACTTCTATTTTATTTAAAAATTCACTAAGTTTTTTATATGTGTTAATATCAGACTTATTATTATCTCCAATGTTTAAAAAACTAATTAATTTATGTATTTGTTTATATTTATATTCATTTTGTTTATAATTACTTAAATCTTTTTGAGACGAAAAATCAAATAAATTTTCTATGGTGCCATTTGTAGCAAACAATAGTGCAATCATATTTATAAAATTGTTAAATGATGTGTCATTTAATATTAATCTGCCAAAAAAAATATGTTGAGAATAAGGAAAAGTTGGGATAGCCATCGTAATATTGTTAGAAAACGTAGAAAAAAATAGTCCCCACGGTGTTTTGAATAATTCTTTATTCTTAGTATTATGTTTTGTATAAATATTAACGCCAACAAAACCATAATCAAGCAATATCTTCCAAAAACTTAATATTTTGTCAGTATCTATATTAGTAGTTATTTTATTGTTAGGCATTGCTTCACCATAGTAGTTTATTATTTTTCCGGCAATATTTCTTTTAATATTTAGTTCTTCTGGATGGATTAAATAAAACTGGCCATTGTCATCATTAAGTTGTCTTTTATGAAAACCAGTAATATATGTATCATATGATATTTTTTTATTACCATAATCATAATAGTTTATATTACCTTTATATACGTATTGTTCTTTCTTTATAAAATATTGTAAATTTATTATTTTTAGTAATTCAGTCATATATTTTTCATAATGTTCTTTAGTAGTGTTATATTTTTTATGATTATTTTTTGTGTCTTTAAATTGAGCTACTTGTATGACAAGTTTTTCTTCATCTGTTAATTTATCTCCAAGTAATATTTTTTTAATGATATTAGGAACAATTGGCATATCATGTTTAATTTTTAGTAAATTTAATAAAACATCCATACTTATATCACTTATTGATATGTTATATTGTTTCTTATTTTTTATAACATCATCATGTGAATATAAAAAATAAGCATCACCACTTGATGTACGACCAACACGTCCCTTTCTTTGCTTGCGACTATCTTCTGTTATATAACTTGTTTCAATAAAGCTATTTCTATTTGCTGTATTATATACAAGATTTTTTTGTGTTCCTGTATCTACAATATATTTTAATCCATTAAATGTAACACTCGCTTCTGCTATATTTGTTGCTACATAAATAAAGCGTTTATATGTTTGTGTGCCAGTTAATTTCTCAACAGCATCAAGTGATTTGAAATCAATATTATCTGTTTTTTTTATTCTAAATAAATTTAATTCTTTTAAAATCATAGTTTTATAGTAATCTGGTAAATCTGCGTGATATGGAATGGCAATAACGTCATTTGGAAGATACCCAGAACCATTTAATATTTTTATAGAATTATAAATTTCTTTTGTACCTGGCATAAATAGTAATATGTCTCCATCATTTGATGTTTCTATAATTTTTTTTATTACTGCCTCAGCATTATCTTTTTTATCTGGCAAAAAATGTTCTGTAATTTTATATCTGATTTCATCAGGTTGGGATATATGTAATCTTCTGTCAATATTTATTCTATCAAGCTTATGTGTTTCTATCCACTTACTAAGTGGATATTTCATATTATCATTTATATCTCTATAAAATCGTCTATAAATCGATTCATCATTGTCCATTGTAGCACTCACTATACAAATTTTTACACGATTTTCGTAATTTAGACAATTATTTAATAAAGATAATATAATATCCATATTTTTATTGTGTTCGTGTGCTTCATCAATAATAATACAATCACCAACCAAATTTTTATTTCTAAAAAACATATATTTATCATCATCTATGTCTTTTTTATTAAATTTTTCATAATTTCTTAAAAATGGATTTTTAACATATTTAATAACAATACCGTCAGTAATAAATTGTATTTTTGGATAATTCCCTTTATCATCAATACTTGATTCTCTTTTTGTTTTAATCTGGATATTCATATCCGAATCAGTGTCCATTAATCCCAATTCTTTCTTAACATGTTTACTTGTAGATACAGCAATATTTATTCTTGGTACTGAAATAATTATTGTAACATCATCTTTGTATTCTAATGATTTATAAAAATACATATATAATTTAGGAAGTTGTGTTGTTTTTCCTGCTCCTGTGCCGGCTGTTATATAATTAATTCGATTATTGATAAATTTTGATATAAAATGAGTTTGTGCAATCCAATGAAATGTTGTATTAAAAGTCCAATTATACTCTTTTAGTGCATTATAATAAGTTGGAGTATATTCTTCATTTGTTAAATAATATTTTGCTCCCCTATATTTTTTATTATATTTATTATAAATAGCACTTTTTAATTTAGCCAAATCAGTGTCATTAGTAATATCATATTTTGTGGTATCTCTAAATGCTAAATTTTCAAATGTAAGAAAAGATAATACACCTCTATTTATTAAACTCGTAATAATAACTTTTCTCATATATAAATGCATTTCTTGTAATATTAACTTAGTTATTTCTTTTATTTCAGGTTTTGTTATATGAGTATTATTCTTTAATTTCTCTCGATGTCGTATAGTATTATCAATAATAAACCACTTATCGTCCTTATTATTTATCCTTTTCTCAATAATTTCTATGTCTTCTTCACTAAGACTACACCATTTATTAGGAAATTCAAAAATATTAGTATCATCTATTTTTTGCTTTAAAAAACATTTAGAGTAATTATATATATTTTTTAGATTTATTGTATATATATCAATTAATATTGGTGTTTCTACTGTTTTTACAGAATTATTCTCAAATAACATTGAACCATACCACGTTTTTTTTATGTAATTAATCGCAAAATTTAAAAAATCTATTAAAGTTTTAATATCAATTGATTTTGCAGTTTTTATTATTTCAGTTTTACTAATTTTATTGTAAGGGTCATTAGTAATTTTTTCTTCATCATTATTATCCTCAAAGTGTATATTTTCAAGTGGTACATATTGTATTTTATCTGTTTTATTTACTTTTTTAGTTTCATTGTATTTGTTAAAAAAAATAACTATACTTTTAATTATCAAATCTAATGTCATAACATTAATGGTCATATTATTGCGATTACAAATCCAAGGAATATTTTGCTCATAATTATTTAACAATTTGTTCCATTTTTTTTTAATATCATTAATAATATTATTTTGAATATTTTCAGATTTATTATTTATTATGTGCGATAATGCAGTATCAAATATTAATTCAAGTGTCTGTAATAATGATACAATGCTATAACTATCTTTATCATTAATTGCACAATCAAATATTAACCATCGATAATCAATAATATTATAGTATAAACTCGAACTGATTGTATTATAAAAATCTTCAATATTGATATTGTTCGCAAAAGTCTTTCGTAAGAATGGTATATTTGGATGATCTACATACGATTTTATTGGGTCAATATATTCGAGGTCATTATCAATATTTATTTTCTCATCAATTAATGGTAATACCTCTATCCAATTTACATGTAATTTATTTTTACTTTCTTTAATTGCGTGTAATAAAAAAAAATAATTTTGTATAAAATAATCTTGTTTGAATCTTATAAGCACATTTTTTATGTCTCGTTTATGTCTTCCATATTGTAAATTAGAATATAAAAATTTTGGTTCATCCTCATCAATATTTGTATTTTCATTTTCTTGACTAATATAAATATCATTTAAAGCAGTTATTTTTGTTTTATCCGCTTCTATATTTATATATGGCAATAGCAATAATAATAACCATCTCAAATCTTTATAATTATTCATTCTCAATTTAGTAATAAAATTCTTTTCCGGTTCATAAACATTATGAACAATCGCAATAAATTGAACTAAATCACATAAATAGTGATGTAATAAATCTTGATCCGTATTATTTAATTTTGGAAATGTATATTTAATAGCATTTTGTTTTATTTCTGTAGAAAAATCAATATCAATGAAATCATTTCTATACATATTTATAAATACTTTCTAATATTATTTATCTATAAAATATATAAATTAGAGTTTTTATAAAAATTCAATAATATTATTTGTTTGTAATTTGGCAATATTAATGTTTATATTATCTTTATTTATTGACAAATAATTATAATAATCTTCTAATATCCAAATATCTAAATTAATATCATTGGTCATTATTATTGAATTATTCGTCCATTTTTCTAATTGTAATACTTCTTGTAATCCATTTATTATTTTTTCAGGAGAAGCATATTTATTATTTTTCTTTCTTTTATTATCAGGATGTTTTAATCTCCATTCAAATTGTAAAGCATTTATCATATTAGGAAATCCTTTAATAATAACAAACATTATCCATTCTTTATTATATTTTGTATATTTTGCTCCCCCTACCAATTCTTGATTATGTTGTCTTATTCTTCTTTGAGGTTCGGTTGTATATCCAATATATATTTTTTTATCATTTACTATGTTCTTCAAAATATAACAATAATGGGTGTTAGACATATTAGTAATAAACAAAAAAATTGAAATTTAATGTATTAGAATAAATATATTAAATTATTATAAATTTTATGCTAAAAAAGATGAAAGCGGAATTTAATACAATGCTAAATGAAAAAGAACTTTATCGTATCATAGGATATTTATATTATGAACCAATGATAATGACTTACAATATTAGAAAACCAAATACAAAAGTAATTATCCCGATTGATAGTTATAGTTTTTTGGAAATCCATTGGGATAATAATACAATAAATAAATCTCATTCACACATATTTGCTGATATTGGAAATTATACAGTAAAAATAATTAGTGATGCCACTGAACTTGATTATAGTATTATTCAATTGTGTGTTTCACTGACTAATGTATATACATATGGTTCTCACGATTTTACAAAAATTAATTTTTCAAATTGTTGGTTTTTACGTAGTGTTCCTAATTATTTGCCACCAAAAATAACATCACTACACAAGATGTTTTTAAATTGCAATTATCTTAATTGTGATTTATCAAATTATAATACATCAAATATTACAGATATGTCAAGTATGTTTGAAGGATGCTATATATTTAATAATGATATCTCAAATTTTGACACTTCTAATGTTTTAAATATGTCATATATGTTTGATAAATGTCATCATTTTAATAAAAATATTTCTAATTTTATAACATCAAAAGTAATTTATATGAGTTTTATGTTTTATAAATGTTATAGATTTAATCAAAATATTGATAATTTTGATACATCAAATGTAATCAATATGGAATCAATGTTCTATCAATGTTCTGATTTTAATCAGCCATTAAATAATTTTAGAACAGATAAAGTAAAAAATATGGAATGTATGTTTGCTGAATGTTCCAGTTTTAATCAAAAACTGGATAATTTTGATACACGCAATGTTGTTTTTATGGGTAGGATGTTTGATTATTGCTCTAATTTAGACCAAGATTTTACTTCCTTTGATTTGACAAGTATGACAAGTAATGAATTAATGTTTTATGGTTCAAATGTTGAGCAAGATAAAATGCCAAAAAAAATTAAAACTCAAAATCTTTATCACTAAGTGTATCCAACATATTTTTTTTATTTTTCAGAACACTAACTATATTTTCTTCAAATGTATCCTCACAAAATATTATTTTTTGGACACAAGGTGTAAGACATCCTGACCTATAAATTCTTCCTAATGTTTGTATTAATTCAATATGTGAATATGATGGACTAATTAAAGAAATTCTTGGATTTGTTCCATTAATATCGTGAAGACTTATTGAAATCCCCCCAGTCTGTATCATACAAATAATTGCTCTTACTTTATTTGTTTGAAATAAATCTATATTGTCTTGCCTTTCTATATCAGTTTGAGAACCATCAATTTTAGCAAATAATATATTTTTATTTGTTAAATAAGTTTCAATTAAAGCAAAAGATGACCTAAAATTTACAAAAAATACAATTGAATTATTTTGTAAATAATATGTTTCACATAAATCGCACATAATTTTTACTTTAATATTTTCTATTACTTGTCTCATTTTGATATTAGCAACAATTTTAAATTTATTCATTTTTACTTCCTCATAATATTTATTTATAGTTTCTTTGTCTTTATTATCCACTGAATAACATTCAATACTTATTTGATTTTTTGGATAACTGTCCCCCAAATCTGTCATTGACATTTTGCTCCCTTTTTGTGGAAATATAAAATTTTCAAGTATATTAGTGCTTTTATTTTTGTATTGATTTTTCATTTCTCTTCTCATTGCTCCTAACCATTTTACACCTTCTGATTGTCTCTTATACAATCCTAATATATATCCAAAAATATAAAAATCTTCATCTTTATCACAAATTGTTGCTGACAATAATATAGTTTTTATTTTATCTTTTGTTGATAATAATAATTTTCCATTATTTGTTTTAGGATTTTTACACTTATGAGCTTCATCAAATATGATTAATACATTATTATCTTCAAATTTCCAAACATAATTATTGTCAATTAATTCAACATAACTATTTTTGTCTTTAGTTTTAGATAAGATTGCTTCATAGTTAATAACATCTATATATTTCACATCAAAACTTTTCATTATGTTTTTCCACGTTCCAATAATACTTTTGGGACAAATAACAAGTGGTTTTATTTGTAATTGCTTACATACAGCACTTATTACATAAGTTTTTCCTGTTCCTGTGCTACTGGCATCAATTGATGATATATTTTTTTTAACTGCTGAAATCATATTTATAGTATGTAATGTTTGATATGGCAATAATTTATTGAGTATTTCTTGTTTAATATCAATACTGTCTAATTCATTATCTTTATAAGCATTCTCAAATAAGTCAATAACACGAGTATTTATTTTTTTTATTAAAGATGATGATAACATTTGTTTATTTTATATATAAATATGTTTTAGCATTATAAATTCAATATTTTTGTTTATGTTATTATAATATTATGGGAGAACTATCAAAAAATAATTTAAAATGTCTAGACAACTGTCATCCTCCCAAAGAAACATTCATTCATCCACAAACTAAAAAAAGTATAACAAATAATACAAAAAATAATATTTGTTCGGTATCTTACTATATTAAAAATGATAAAGAATATTATACTGATGAATGTATTATATCACAAACTAAACTGTTGACATCATTAATAATATTAAATAATTATTATAACATTTATAGTATGGATGATTTATTAACAGTATTAGATAGTGTCGAAAAACCATTTGATACAAAAGTGCGATTATTTAATATCGGATTTTTAGAATATTTTGATAAATTAGTCTTTATTGATAATCGATTATGTGATTTTATTAGTTTAATTTGTGCAAATTATATAGATAAAATTTGCAAAGAAACAATACATATAAGTGAAAATAATAATATTGATACTCATATTAATTATATTAATTCTATGTATATTGGAAAAGCAAAAATAGAATTTTTTTTTACTGATTTTATTAAAAATAATAAAAGTATTATTAATGAACGTGCTAGTGAATACAAACAACGCAAAGGAAATACTTTTAATCTAGCATTATTTATTGTTGATGCTATGATAAAATTTATAATTAAACGTAATACTTCTAAAAATTGAAAATAAAAATAATTATATATAATATAATGTCAGTAGTCTCTGTAGTATCACCAGTAACACCTGTATCATCAGCATTACTAGTTACACCGAATAATGTTATTGTTAATAATAACCTCACAACTCCATTTCCTTCTATTGTAGGACCATATGTACAAATTCCTGCATATAGACCACAAGTTAGTATTCCAATTATAAGACCATATTTTTATACTGATTCTGGTATTGGTGAAAATCCTATTGCTATTCACGATGTTGTTGTAGAAACTAGGCACAAATATCTTGACAAATGGTTATATGATTGCTCTGAAACTTTACAATTACTTAAAATTGAAAATGGACGTGTAGTAGTAATTAGTTATGAAGACTCAAAAACTAATGATATTAGCAAAGACACTCGCCGTGATTTAGAACAAAAGAGTGATTATATTGGCGATGAAATTCTCACTCTAACCAAATGTAGAAAAGTTCTTAGTCTGTTTTGCCACAAAAATAATTTCAAATTCTATGACATTCCTCACGAAAGTCGCTATGTAAAAAAAGCACTTAATAAATATATTGTTGGCAAATTACGCGAATCACACAAAAAATAAATGTCTAATAATTATTTAATATTAATAATGACAAAATTATTATATAATATTATACTCAAAAATTCTCATTGGAATAGTTGGAAGTATTGGAAAATGTCAAATAAAAAAGTTTTCTAATTCATTTTTGATACTATTAATTATGTCTCTATTTTCATCATTTTCTATTTCTTGATAATCTTCACTATTCTCAGTATTTTCAAGTCTTTCTTGTTTATCTTGTATTAATGATATATTATTTTTAACAAAATTTAATACATCAACTGGATATAATCTTGTGTCATCTCTTATTGTCATTCTGTAATCTTCTTTCAATGTGCTAACTATATTTTGATCATCTTTATTAAAATACGGTTTGTCAGAATGATTTATAACATCCAAAAATTTAAATCCCTCTAAATTATATTTTGAACCAAAATAATATATAATTATCAGTCTTATAACACTAATTGGCAAAACTAATAAATCAAACAATAATAATACAATATTTGGCATATTATATTATTTAATAAAAAATTAACAATTATTGGCACTTATTTTTTGGAATTCTTTTTAGTTTTTCTGGTTTTTTTTGTTTTTTTGGTCTTTTTTGCCTTTTTGGTGCGTTTGCGTTTTCCTCCTTTTAATTTCAGTGCGTTTTGTTGTGGTTCAAATACTGATTTAGCATAATTTAGAATATCATTATAATTATAGTTAGGTGTGTTTTCACTGGCAGATTT
>Ga0114973_10003158_pt1 | contig 11717 bp, 14 predicted proteins | sample M_140807_MF_Meta_FD_87025 | JGI IMG/M metagenome (GOLD analysis project Ga0114973, IMG submission 87025) | Freshwater microbial communities from Lake Montjoie, Canada to study carbon cycling - M_140807_MF_MetaG | ecosystem: Environmental > Aquatic > Freshwater > Lake | place: Lake Montjoie... | reverse complement strand
TTTTTATATTGTCAATTTTTTTTTATTAATTAATCACATCTTTCTTTTTTATATGTAAGATCATTATTTATATCTAATATTGTTTTGTTTTGGTCTTCTTTAATATCATCTTTTTTTCTTATTGTAAGTGTAACAATATTAATATTTAATTTTTTGACTAAATCATTAAATTTTTTTTCACAATATTTATCCGTTACTTTTAATACATTTTTAATTAAATTTTTTTTCATATATAATATATATAAATGCAAAAAGAATTTAATAAAATACCTAAAGCTTCAGATGTAATGTTAGAACCTGCAGGCCAATCTATGCGATCAAAAGCATTATCAAAATTAAAATATAAATTAAATATGAAAGATGGTGATGAACATTTTTTACCAATTGCAGTTGGTCCAATTAATAATATGTATTTACAAATACGCGAATATTCTGCCTTTCCTTTTGGTGCTGGTCGTATGAATAATTTAATTCATGATACCCAATCAAACAGACGTTAATTTATTGTTCACTTACTAATAAACCAATATTATATTCTAAATTACCTATACTATCATTACGGGCTGTTATTGTATCACTTTGGACAATTTTACCATTAATATCATATACTTGCAATGATATTTGCCCTATTGGTTGTTGGGTATCCCATTTAACAAACTTTGGAAAACTTAAATATCTTCTTTGACTAAATGGCATATATCCTTGTTTTATTTCATACCCATCACCATCTAATAAATATATATTATCCCAACCAAAAACCCATCTATATAATATGTCTCTTGTATAATTAGATGTAGATGCATCTTTTAATCCTTGTTGATATGTTATTTGTGATGATACGAAATCAAGATATCTTAATTGTGGTGGTATTAAATTTGGCCTTAATATTGGATATTGTGCAAAATTTTGATTAATTGAAATATTAAGCATTCTTGCAAGTGGTGTATCATTAATTGTAAATGTTTGTGATGGTCCTGCAGCTTGAAATGCAAATAATGACAATGAACCAGGTAAACCTGATAATTCAAATTCTATATTTGGAAATAAATTTAATGCTGGATTAGGTGGGGTTAAATTACTGCCACTATTTAATTCCTCTAATAAATATTGAAATAAATTATTAACAGTGTAATTACCAGTAGGAAAATTAATTGCTTGGGTTGATCCATTACATGTAATAGATAAAATATTTGTATTATATTCAAATGATACATTTGGTTTTGAATAATTTAAAACTAATTCAACGACACCAAGTCTGGTAAAATAACCAGCTAATATATTTGCTTGTTTAGTAATTGTAAAATCAGTTGATGGTGTTGACGCTACATTATTGCGATCTTGGGAATCAATTAATAAATTAGCGGTTGATGGGTTTCTAATTGGTATTGCACTTTGTTCTTGAAACATTATATAATATATAATATATTATAAAATAATTTTATTTAAATAATTTTATTTGTCTTTTTATTGGTGTTCTTTTTCGTGATGTGCTTTTGGAATTTTTCCATGTTTATCATGATATTCATCATGATGGGGATGACCTGAATATACTTCAATATTTCCATGACCAGACATAAAGCGACCAGCAAATGGTTGCATACCGTAATGAATACCAGGTATATGTGTTTTTGCTGGTGCACCCAATAAAGATCTGTCAGTGTTAAAATGTTGTTCTTTTCCAGAATATAATTCAGGTAATTTGGCGTTTGGTGGTCTTTCTACTACTTGTTGAAGTGCTTGAAACTTTTCATCACCTTTAAACATACCTAAAACTCCAAATAATGTTGGTTGTGTAGATGATTCACCTACAACGCGTTGCGGATAGCCTCCCATATATGGTAAAGTTTGCATATTATATAATATAGATAAATATTTTAATTTAATTTAAATTAAAAAAAAAATATATTTAATAGTATATATATATTATGTCCGATTCTGTTCAAATGATGGTAAGACCTGGCGACCCCATAGATTTATATTACTACAGTGGCGAAACCTCTAAAAAAGCTGCATTCCCCACCACTCAAAACACAAAGTATGTACAAGCATTAAACAATTTACAAGGTGGAACATCCACATTTTTATTTCCTCCTCAATGTGGTGTTCAAGATATAGTCGTTTCTATGTCTTTTCCACCTATTAGCACCACACCTGGCTCAACTTCCTTTTTAGCTCTCCCTGCATCATGGGGTTATGCCTTAATAAAATCCGTCAGTTTTAGGTATGCGGGCACATCACAATTCCTGCTTACTGGTGATCAATTATTACAAAATGCACTCCGTGATCAAACTTCCAGAACATCATGCAATGATATTTGCAATCTTGGCGGTAATTATGCAGCAGGTGATGATTTTTTATTTTCTCAAACTGCAAATGTTGTTTTAAGATTACCTCATGCTTCTGCTTCAGGTGTAAACAAGCAGCTTCCATTTCCAAGTGACGCCCTGACCCAGCAAATTCAGCTGCTTTTGGAATTAAACACCGTATCTGATATCTTTACTAAAGCATCTGCTGGGGCTGTCTTACCTGCTGCATGTAATTCTCTTGTAAATAGTTATTTCCAAGTTCAACAAATTATGTTTAATAACATGGGTGATGCTCTTGCACGAAGGGTGGATTTATCATCTAAATGCTATGCATTCCCCTGTGAATTCGTGCAACAAAAAGTAGCTATTAATTTACAAAATAGCTTCGCACCTCAAACTGTTGTCTTGTCAGGATTTAGGGCGGGCCAGGTAAAAAGCTTGCAAATTTGGTTGACTGATAATGATGAAAATATTTTAAGTCCTTCTCAACGTGGTGTAGCTGCTTACCAACCTCAAAAATGGTATCCTCCTACCTCTGTTGAAATGTTATATGCTGGTGATGTATATGCAAGATATAATAATGGTGTTGGACAATTATTCAATTTATTAAATTCTAACAAAGCATCTGCTTTTGATACCGTAAGTATTAATGCAGCAGGTGGTGCTATTGTAAATCCTCCTAATGCTCAATTATCTGAATGGCTTGAACTTCCTTTTGCTCAACCTTTATGCGATGAAGATGCACATTTTATACTACTTCATGGAAAGACTATTACTAATGGTATCATTAACTTAAACAATCTTGTAATCCCTGCAGTTTCTGCTCTTGGCTGGACACTAAACGTCAGCTATGTTTATAACTGCACCATTCTATTTAGCCAGGGCTCATGTGACTACGTATTTTAGGTGTAAAATTTTTAAAAATATTATAAAAATAAATTTTAGGTGTAAATATAAAAATGTAATTCAGAATATGTATTTTAATAAATCCCTTGATACTACTACAGGAAATAAAATTTATGATATAAAATTATTAATTTATAATAATTTTATGCTATTAATCAACACCTTAAATTAATTCCTCTTCTGCTGCAATAATTTTTAAGAAAACTTCAACAATATCCATTTTACTCAATTTTTCATCCTTAACTCTTTTTATTAACATTTCTAAAGGTGGCCCAACAACTTCTGCAGGTTTTTCAATAGATTTTTTTGATACCTTTGGTAGCTCTGATTTAGGTGCTAATGTATCGGTTATTAATGACTTACCTGATGATAAAAAATTTTTCATGACTGAATCCATTATATAATATAATTTCTATAAAAAAATTATATATTATTATATAATGAATAAACATCCCAAAGTTTCTGATAAACCGTTTATATTACAAATGCCACCTGTTGATACTGGTGGTTGTTCTGTTTTGATGGTTGGCAGTGGTAGATCTGGCAAAACAACAGCCTTAAAATATATTATTGATCATTATTTTAATAAGCATTGCGGTGCATTATTTTCACAATCTGCAAAAGCTACAGCATATAAACAAATGCATTATCCATTAATGCCTTTATCATCTGTTTATATTCCTTCATTAATAAATTGTGCATATAAAATAAACCGTGAAACCAATAATAAATACCCTTTTTTATTTGTTCTAGATGATTGCCCTTTAGTTCGTGGTGATAAAGAATTTTTAAAAACTTTGACTATATATCGTAATCAAGGTATTAGTTGTATTACTTGTATTCAATCGCCCACCTTAATCAATCCAACAACAAGATCCAATTTTACATTTACATTATTATTTAAACAAAATGCAACCGAACAAATAGAAGCAACTATAAAACAATTTTTACGCGGTCATTTTCCAGATGGTTGGAACTATGAAAAAAAGATACAATGGTATAAACAGATGACAGAAGATCATCATTTTATTTTTGTTGATAATTATAACGGAACAATACAAAGATGTAAATTAGATTTAAATGAATAATATAATTTAATTAAAAAAAAAATATATTTAATATTATATATATATTATGTTAAGTTCAAACACTTTAGCAAATGCAAACACTCCATTATATTCTGGCGGTGCTGCTGGCGGTGGCGTATCTCAATTAATTGCAGGCTCTGGTATTGTTTTAAATCCTACTTCAGGTCAAGGCGTTGTCACTGTATCACAACAAGGCGGGGCAGGTGTTACTGCTTTAAATGTTGGCAGTTCTACCTTAAATGGTGCCGTAACTGTAACTGCTGGCTCTGGTATCACTTTAACACCTTCAGGTTCAAATGCTTTTGAAATTGCTGCAGGTGGTGTTTCTCCTACTGAAGTTGGCATTATCGGGGCTCAAAATAACGGACAAATATCTTTTCCACAAAATACAACTACACAATTATTATCTGTAACTTTACCAACAGATAAACCAACCTATAATATAGCTGTTAATGCTACATGTGGTTTTACAACTTTTACACCTTTATCAGGACAATCAACAATAAATTTTGGCATATTAGTTGGGGCAGGTGGTCCTGGTCAAGGTATCACTTATACTCGTAATTCTACTGCTTTGATACTAAATAACCAAGCAATATCATCTTATGTTACTGGTGTAGCAGGTGGTACTGCAATTGTATTCAATGCAAATTGCTCTACCAGTGCTGACGCTTTAATTCAAGGCTGTGCTTTAAGTGTAATTTATTCTTAATTTTAAATATTTAATTATAATTTTTTTTATAATTAATATTATATATATATAAATGTCTTTTAGTAACGCAAAATCTCAATTATTTTCTTCAAACACATTAGCAAATAAAAATACATCAATATATGGTCCAAATGGTGGTGGCAGTGAAAAACCACCAACATCAGCCCCATCTATACCTGTATTTTCTTCTGCTACATCCAGTACAATCACTGTTACATTTTCAGTTCTTGGAATTTTTGGAAACCCTCCCCCAGTTTATAGCATAGATTGGGGTGTTTTTGGTGGTCCTTATTCTAATAATACAGTAGCAATATTAAGTTCAAATAATATATATACTGCTAATATGACTGGTTTATCACCTTTAACACTATATCAATGCAAATCAAAAGCTAGTAATGCTGCTGGATCAAAAACATCTGATGTATCAGGAATAATGTCAACTACACCAGCAGTACCAGGACCTCCAACAATACCCCCATCTGTTCCAGCTTCAGCACAATCAACAATACCACCAACTTCTATTTCTGTTTATTTTAATGTTGCAGGCGTTGATGGTTTTCCAGCACCAACTTATTCTATATTATACGGAACAACTACAACACCTGCAACAACTGCAACTGCAACATTGGCATTTGGTTCTTTATATACAGCAGTGATAACAGGTCTTACACCTTCAACATCTTATTATTTTCAATCTGTAGCAACAAATGCATCAGGAAATATAAAAAGTGCAGTAAGTCCAGCAATTACAACCAGTGCTGGAACTGGAACAGCTCCCTCTGGTCCCCCAACTGTTCCTACTGTTTCTGGTTCTGTTCCATCACCAACATCATCATCTATTACGGTTGTATTTCAAACATCAGGAATTACAGGAACACCAACCCCAACTTTTAATATATTATACGGAACAACAACAACACCAACTTTTTCCTCTCCAGCTGTTCCTTTTGGTGCTCCTGGTGGATATAAGGCAGAAGTAAATAATTTATCACCAAGCACTACATATTATTTTAAATCTGTAGCAACAAATGGTGTATCACCTGACGCAATATCAGCTGTATCTGCTGGAATATCTACCGCAGCACCTCAACCACAACCCAAATTAAAAACTTTAATTTGCATGCCTTTTTTGATTCAAGCTCCTAGATTTAACACTACAGCACCATGGTCAGGTATTGATTACTTCCAAGCTGACAATGCTACAGGGGCATTAGTTTTACCAGGGGCATCACAACAAACAGGGCAGATATTATGGGGTTCTATGTATGCAGGAACTGTTGGCACTCCTGGTGATTTAACACCTGGTTTATCACCACCTGCACCAACACCTTATGCTGGTTCATGTGTGATTGATGGAACAGCAATCCAACCATTTAATGCCAATTTTGGTGCACAATCTGATGCATATTTAAAAAGTGTTCAAAGTAAATTAAACGACAATTTCCCAAATATATCACCTGGTAAAATGTTAAGCTGTTGGGGTGGTTATCTTGCGGATGTTCTTGGTCTTTTTGGTCCTTATAATCCAAGTGGATATCCTGGAACAAATCCAACAGCCCAACAAGTAGTGCAATCATTTTTATATAATTTCTGTGGAATAACAGCAGGGAATAGTAATCCTTTAAATTGGGTCAGAACAAACTCAACAGGCAATAGTAGTTATAATTTTTATTTTGATGGTTTAATATTGGATTTTGAAAATGTTGGTGTTGGTAATTCTTTAAATAATTATCCATACCCAACACAAGCTGATCCAGGATTCCCAGCACAAGCAACCAATCCTATCTATGCCCCATATATTAATGCAATTGGTGATATCCCTAGTCAATATTATGCAATTACATCATCATTATTTTTAGGTAATGCACCAGCATCATTAAGTGTTGCCGCAGATGTAGGAACAACTAATATCTGTGCTGCTAATACAGCCTTAAACACATGGTTCCCCTTTCCAACAGCAACTGTCGCACCAACTGTAGCAGCTTATAATACAACACCATCAAAAGCATTAAATAACCCTGAACAAATGTCATACATGGATGATGTATTTGTGCAATTTTATAATGAAAGTGCTGATTATTATCCTGGTGGGCAATACTTCCCAAATTTATTAGCCATCTGGGGCTGGTTAGCATTACAAGCACAAAAATTAGGAAGAAAGAACACAACAATTAATTTAGGACTTGCTAAAGGGGATATTATCCCTGCTATTGTTGGTGGTGTAGGTGTTCCAAATCAACAAGGACCAACCCCACCATTAGGAACAAATGACCCTAAAAAAGGTTATACTTATTGGTATCCCCAATATTGCACAGCATCACCCCCAAATGTAACTAGTGCATCACAAAATGCCCAATTTTGGCCAAATACAGGACCATCAAAAGACGCAAAAAATGTTTCAGATGCTATTATTGCAGCAAACAAAATTTTACAAAGTATGACAGGGAATTCAAATTTGGCCCCTTCAAATTGGTTATCTGGCATGGGTTTCTGGGCTGGTTCTGGTGCTACTAAAATGGCAAATCAAGTATATAATTCAGCATCTACAGCAAGCCCTGCCAGTGTTGGCGGTACAAATGTTGTACCTACTAAATATTGTTATTGTTGGTCTGATGCATCATATCCTGCACCTGATCCTTTATGGATTAATAATCTACCAGGCAGTGCTTTTATTCCTGTTATACCAACTTGGAACTAAATATAAAATTTAATATTTATAAATTAATTTTTTTATTTGTTTAATATATAATCAAATAAATGTCATTCAATAATTCAACATCATATATACCACCCAATTTAACATTCGCAGGGACTACACCATTATTTATGGCGGCAGGTGGAACATTACAAAATTGGTCACAAATACCAGCATCATCAAATGTTGATATAAATGGTTTTAATATATCAAATATAAATGAACTTGATTCAAATGAAATATTAACAGGATCATTGACAGCATTAGATACTTTAACTGGCAATTTGATAGTGCAAAATTTAACAGATACAAGCGGTAATATAAAAATATTAAATGAAGATGATCAAGCAATAAATTATTTACAAGCTATTTCAGGTAATTTATTTTTTAATAATCAATTACTTGCACAAGCAAATAATATACAAGATATTGCAGATTGGTCATTATATCCAGCTTTACAAACTATTAATGCTGATAATAAAGGTATAAATAATACAGGTAATATATCTTTTGGTAATAATACAAATATATTATCTGTAAATGGTAGCAATCAATTATTATATAATGGTAATGTTATATCATCATCATCTGGTGTAACAGCATTAAATACATTAACTGGTAATTTAACATTATCATCAACTAATCCAGCTACATTAACTGTTGCGAATGATGTTGCTAATAATATAATTAATTTAACTGTACCAGCTACTAATGCAGGTGTATCATCATTTAATACATTAACTGGTAATTTAACATTATTATCAACAAATCCAGCTACATTAACTGTTGATACTTATTCTGGAAATAATACAGTTGCATTAACTGTTCCACCTTCAGCAGTTCCAGCCCCTACAGATTGGGCAAATTATCCAGCAATAAATGATGTATCAATACCAGATTTTGATTTAAACATGACAACAACAACACCTGGTATTGCTTATAATAAGGCATCTTTAAATGCTGATGTCGATATTGGAAATTTAACGAATGCACCTTTGAGACCTGATTTTAATGCATATTGTGGAACAATTACATTTGGTGGTATAGTATCACCTTTAACTGGTATGAATATTAATTCATTAGGGCCTGTAAATGTAAATAGTGCTGCAGGTATATCTTTAGCAGGTGGTGGTGGTGTTTCAGTTGCTGGAGCTGGTGGTGTTTCAGTAACTGGGGCAGGTGTAGTATCAGTTGCTGGTGGTGGTATATCAGTAAATGGTGGGGCAGTAAATTTAACATCAACAAGTGCATTAAATGTAGCAGCAGGTGGCATAGCTGTAAATGGTGGCGGAATTGCTATCAATGGTGGCGGTGTTGCTGTAAATGCTGGAGCTTTAACAATTGCAAGCGGTACTGTAGGTGTTGGGACACTAGCAGCAGCAGGTGGTGGTGTTAATGTTTTTGGTAGTGAGTTAACAATGATACCTGTTGGACCAGCTACATCAACATTAAGAACAAATTTAATTACATCACAATCTGGAACACCTACACTAGCAATATCAAATGTTTCAACTATTAATGGTGTTGCATATCCACCACCAACAAGTAATAGCGTAATAAGTGAAAGGGCAACAAATACAACATCAATAAATATAACTGCAGTTACATTTGCAACAGCCCAAACATTACTTACTATTAATATTTCACCAACAGCTATATCTGATATAAATGTAAATATAAGTTTTCATTATCAAACAAATTCAAATACAAATTATAATTTAATATTTTATTTAACTTTGGACGGAGTTCAAATAGGAACAACAACAGCTGATACAGTCGGTGGTGTCGGTCATTTTTCAAATTGTGCAATAGTTGGTAGTGCTTTAAATCAATCTATAGGATCACATATAATATTACTAAAAGCATATGCAGGGTCAGCACCCGCAGCAGGAAATTTAACAATAATTGCTTCGTCTGGTTATGCAATTACAAATATTGTATAGAAATTATTTTATAATTTTTTTCTAAAGAAAAATATATAGATGGAAAAAAAAAGCGTTACAGAAATGAGAGCTGAACTAAAATTATTAAGAGAAAGTCACCCCGATTATCAACCAGTTTCAAAAATGAAAAAATCAGATATAAGCCAATTATTATCACGTTTACAAATGAACACCGAAACAACACCAGCGATTGCAATGGAAAAGAAAATGATCAAAATGCCAAAAGATTTACAGGAAGAACCTGATGAAAAACCCATGAAAGAAAAAGGTATAAAAAAACATATGAGAGATAAAGATGGTATAAAATCCCATATTAAAGATGAAAAACATTCTAAAGAAGAATCACATGCAAAAGTTAAATCACACGTAGGAAAAGTAAAACCAGAAAAGGTTGAAAAAGCTGAAGGTAAGAAAGAAACCATGACCGAAAGAATGGCAAAGCTTCGAGCAATGAAAAAAAAAAAATAAATAATATTATATGGAAAATAAAATATTTAATTCTGATTGTTTTGATATTTTTACTAAAATATCAAATAAAACTGTAGACTTGGTGATTGTAGACCTTCCATATGGTCAAACTTCTAATGCATGGGATGTAAAAATAGATTTAAATAAAATGTGGCAAGAATTAAAAAAAACTTGTAAAGAAAATTGTATATTTATTTTTTTTTGCACTACTAAATTTGGTAATGAGTTAATAAATAGTAATCCGTCATGGTTTAGATATGATCTAATATGGGAGAAGTCAAAAATGGCAGGATTTTTAAGTGCTAATAAGATGCCATTAAGGAAACATGAAATGATTTATATATTTTCTGGAATAGTAGAAAATGATTTAGATAATACAAGAAATAAAAATATGCGAGAATATGCAATTAAAGTAAAAAATTATATTAATTTAAATATAAATAAAATTAATAAAAAATTAAGAAATAGAAAGGCTGAACATTTTTTTTATACTAATACATCACAATTTGGTTTACCAACATTAGATACATATAATAAATTGATAGAACATTTTAATATTGATAAAATGGAAGGTTTTATAAAATTTGAAAATTTAGAAAATTTTGAAAAAATAACAACTGTTTATAATCCACAAAAAACAGAAGGTAAACCATATAAGATTAAAGCACATGAACTAAATACAAATTATGGTTTAATTCAAACAAAAGGAACTATTAATACGGGTGATAGATTTCCAACTAGTATACAAAAATTTAATCATGATGATATATCATATCATCCAACACAAAAACCAATTTTATTATTAGAATGGTTAATAAAAACTTATTCTAATGAACAAGATTTAATTTTAGATTTTACAATGGGTAGCGGTTCAACGTGTATAGCTTGCATAAATACAAATAGAAGATATATTGGAATAGAAAAAGATTATGAAATTTTTAAAATAGCAGAAGAGAGAATTAATAAACATAATAAAAATATAATCTAATATATAAATATAGATGCCCTTTATGTTAGAACTTGGAAGCGGACACGGTCACAAATACCACGGTAAGGCAATAGTTGTAAATACTATCACAGGACACCATATGAGCCATGACCCTATACCAATTGAAAAAGCTAAAGCACAATTAAGATTATTAAATGAAAAATATAAACATGAAAAAAAATCCATAAAAAAATAATATATATAGATTATATATATGGATAAAGAAAAACTTGGAGTTTTAGCAACTACACAAAAAATTTTATATGATATCATTACTATCATATCAAAACCAGAAAATGATAATAAAGATTTTAAGATTGGTTGTAAATGTAAATCACAATTAATACAAGATAAATTATATAAATCATTATGTGCAATTTTTGAAGATTGTGGTTTTAAGATTGTAAAAGAATCAGATGATAATAAGGTATATATAGAAAAAGAAATAAAAAAAGAAAGATCTAAATCATTCAGTGAAGAAATAGAAGATATAAAAATAAATTGATATTTTTTCTGAAAATTTTGAAACAAAATTTATAGCAAAAAAATTTACAATTTTTTTTCTGTAAAATAATATATAGATATGTGTGAAAAATTAATTGAAAATTTTA
>Ga0114973_10003157_pt1 | contig 11720 bp, 7 predicted proteins | sample M_140807_MF_Meta_FD_87025 | JGI IMG/M metagenome (GOLD analysis project Ga0114973, IMG submission 87025) | Freshwater microbial communities from Lake Montjoie, Canada to study carbon cycling - M_140807_MF_MetaG | ecosystem: Environmental > Aquatic > Freshwater > Lake | place: Lake Montjoie... | reverse complement strand
TCATCGGCGCCGGCATGTCCGGCCTGTACCAACTGATCAAGCTGCGGGAACTGGGCTTCCATGCCCGGGTCTTCGAAGCCGGCACGGGGGTGGGCGGCACCTGGTACTGGAACCGCTACCCCGGCTGCCGCTTCGATTCCGAAAGCTATTCCTACGGCTATTCCTTCGACAAGGAATTGCTCGCCGAATGGCATTGGACCGAGCATTTCGCCCCGCAGCCGGAGACCGAGCGCTACCTCAACCGCGTCGCCGATAAATACGACCTGCGCCGCGACATCCAGTTCAGCGCGCGGGTCAAGGCCTGCGACTGGGACGCGGTGGCCGAGCGCTGGACGGTGACGCTGGAGAGCGGGGAGCAGGCCAGCGCGCGCTTCCTGATCACCGCCATCGGCGCGCTGTCGGCGCCGACCCTGCCGAATTTCCCGGGCATGGACAGCTTCCGTGGCCAGTCCTTCCATACCGGCCTCTGGCCGAAGCAGCCGGTCGATTTCGCCGGCAAGCGGGTGGCGGTGATCGGCACCGGTGCCTCAGGCGTGCAGACCATCCAGGAAGTGGCCAAGACAGCCAAGGAGCTGGTGGTCTTCCAGCGCACGCCCAACTGGTGCGCGCCGCTGCACAATGGCAAGATCCCGGCCGAGGAGATGGCCGAGATCCGCAAGGACTACGACGCCATCTTCAAGCGGTGCGAGGAGACCTTCTCCTGCTTCCTGCACACGGCCGACCCGCGCAACACCTTCGACGTGGCAGAGACCGAACGGCGCGCTTTCCTCGAAAAGCTGTACCGGGAGCGCGGCTTCGGCATCTGGGTCGGCAATTTCAAGGATATGCTGACTGACCGCGCGGCCAATACCTACGTCTCGGACTTCATTGCCGAGAAGATCCGCGGCCGGGTCAAGGACCCGCAGGTGGCGGAGATGCTGATCCCCAGGGATCACGGCTTCGGCACCCGGCGGGTGCCGCTCGAGACCTTCTATTACGAGGTCTACAACCAGCCCAATGTCCGGCTGGTAAGCAGCCGTGAGACGCCGATCGAGCAGATCACGCCGGAGGGGCTGGCCACCAGCGCCGAGCACTTCGCGTTCGACATCATCGTCTACGCCACCGGCTTTGATGCGCTGCGCGGGGCGTTCGATCGCATCGCCTTCACCGGTGTGGACGGGCAGCCGCTGAAGGAGGCCTGGGCCGAGGGGGCGACCTCGCTCGTCGGGATGATGCAGCCGGGCTTCCCCAACATGTTCATGCTGCTCGGCCCGCATACCGCGCTGGGCAATATCCCGCGCTCGATCGAGTTCAATGTCGAATGGGTGAGCGAGACGCTGCGCCACATGCGCGACCAGGGGCTGCGTGTGGCCGACGCCAAGGCGGAGGCGATGGAGACCTGGATGACGCATGTCATGGAGCTGGCCCGCGGCCTGCTCTCGATGGAGGTCGATAGCTGGATGACCGGCATCAACCGCAACGTCGCCGGCAAGCAGACCCGGATCGTGGCGCGCTACACCGGCAGCGCCCCGGAATACCGGGCCTGGGCCAACCGGATCGCCGAGACCGGCTACGCCGATCTGGCGATGCGCTGAACCGCCCGCAGGGCCGCGGCGCCGTTCGGCGCCCGGCACCTGCGGCGCCGGTTCGGGCGCTCGGCACGCGGCAAAGCCGCGCGCCGCGGGTATTACCGGCCGGCGCGGACCAATTGGCCCGGCAGGGCCCCGGTATGTGCGCCGTTCTCGAAGACCGGGATGCCGGAGACGAAGGTCGCCTTGTAGCCATCGACCTTCTGTACGAGGCGCCGGCCGCCGGCCGGCAGGTCATAGACGATCTCCGGCTTCTGCACCTGCAGCCCGGCATAGTCGATGATGTTGACATCGGCCTTTTTGCCGGGCGCCAGCACGCCGCGATCATGCAGGCCGAAGAAGCCCGCCGTCTCGCTGGTCTGCCGCTTCACGATGAGCTCAAGCGGCAGGCGCGGGCCGCGATGCCGGTCGCGCGCCCAATGCGTGATCATCCAGGTCGGCATGCCGGCATCGAGGATGGAGGAGCAATGCGCCCCGCCATCGGAGAGGCCGAGCACGGTCTCCTCCGAGGTCAGCATTTCGCGGATGACATCGTGGTTGTCCACATTGTAGCCGGTGACCGGGAAGAAGATGAAGTTGGTCGGATCGGCGGCGAGGTAGTCGTAGGCGACCTCATCGGGCGTGCGGCCTTCGCGCTCGGCGATGGCGGCGATGCTCGCGCTTGCCGGCGGCTCGTAATCGGGCGGATTGCCCAGCTTGAACATGCGGTGCCAGCGGCGGACGATGTGTTGGCGGAATTGGCTGAGCGGCTTCATCAGCGCCTCGCTCGGCCGATCCGCCAGGATTTCCGCGCGCATCGCCGGGTCGCGCAGGCGGGCCATGCGCTCGGCGATCGGCAGGGCCAGCAGCGGCTGGTAGCTCGGCCGGATCGAGAAGGGGTTGAGCGCGGTATCGGCGCCGAGCAGCACGCCGACCGGGCGGCCGGCGACCTGGGCGGTGACCATCGCGCCCTGGGCGCGGGCGGCGCGCACGCCGTCCATCAGCCGACGCCAGCGATCGTCATCGGTCGGGCGATCGGTCAGCAGGAACCAGACCGGGCGGCCGGTTTCCTTGCCCAGCTGGGTCATCCAGCCAAGCTCGGTCTCCTCGATGTCGAAGTCGCTGTTCATGCCGAAGGCGCCGTGGCCGACATCGCCGAGGGCGCGACCGATGCCCATCAGCTCGTCGATTTCCGAATAGCGGCTGGGCACCATGCCGCCGGTCAGGGTCTTATGGCTGTTGGTGCGGCTGGTGGTGAAGCCGAAGGCGCCGGCGCGCAGGCCTTCGGCGGTCAGCTTGCGCATGGCGGCGATGTCATCCGCGGTGGCGGCTTCCAGGTCGATCGCGCGCTGGCCCATGACGAAGACGCGCAAGGGGTGGTGCGGCACCTGGGCGCCGATATCGATGGTCCGGCGCATGCCGGCCAGGGCGTCGAGGTATTCGGGGAAGCTTTCCCAGTTCCACTTCAGGCCTTCGGCCAGGGCGGTGCCGGGGATTTCCTCCACCGCTTCCATCAGCCCGATCAGTTCCTGGTGATGGCTGCGACGGACCGGCGCGAAGCCGACGCCGCAATTGCCGAAGAGGATGGTGGTGACACCATGCCAGGAGGAGGGCGCCAGCATCGGGTCCCAGGTGGCTTGGCCGTCGTAATGGGTATGGGCATCGACCCAGCCCGGGGTGACGATCAGCCCGGCGGCGTTGATCTCCCGCTTGCCGGGACCCGCTTTGCCGCCGACCTGGGCGATGCGGTCGCCGTCGATGGCGAGATCGCCGGTGAAGCCTGGCTGGCCGGTGCCATCGATGATGGTGCCACCGCGGATGACAGTATCATGCATGGGGTTGCCCCTTTTGTCCTGGACAGGGGGAGTGAACGCCCGGCGGGCGGCAGGGTCAAGCGGGATGGCGGATGCCGGCCCATTCGGGCAGTTGGGTTTCCTGGCGCAAGCGCAGGCGCCGGAAATCGAGCGCGCCGAACAGGGCTTCCAGATCGGGTGCGCCATCCTGCGGCAGCGGCAGGGTGCTGTTCGCCTCCTCGGCAAAGCGCAGGCGTGTCGCGGCGTCGCCCTCGACATAGGCGTGTTGCCACCACGCCATGATGCGCGGCTTGGCGGTCGCCAATGGGCCGGCGGCAATGACGCGATCCGCCTTCGCCTGGTTGGACGCCCGGCTGGCAGGCAGCAGGTTCCATAGATCATTGCAGGGCCAGCCGGACCAGGGCAGGCAGTGGTCGACCTCGACCTGCCGACCGCCCAGCGGTTCGCCGCTCCAGACACACGCCACCCGTTCGCCGCGCTGCAGACGGATCGCGACGAGCCGGCGGACGAATTCGGTATCCCGCTCCGGCTCCAGCCAGCGCAGGGCGGTGAGCACCGCATCCGTGGCGACCCGGCGACCCGCCCGCTCGGCATAGCCTTGGGTTTGGCGCACCCATTCGGTGAGCAGCATTGGCTCGATCCACGCGGCCATGCGCCGGAGCGCCTGCCAGACATGTTGCGGCACGCGGATGCTGCCATGCGCCCAGAACAGCGCGGCGTTCAGGGCCAGGCTGTCACCCGCCCGCGGCCGGCGGTTCCGGGCGGCGGGGAAGACCGGCGTATCGTCGGCAAAGGTCAGGTGCTGCGCCGGCATGGTGGCAATGACCGCCGCCGCGTCGCCGAGCGCGGTCGCCAGTGCGCGCGCCAGCTCCCCGCGGAAGGTGGCGCCCGGCCGCAGGTCGAAGGCGGCGAGCGGGCGCAACGCCGCGAAGGCCGGCCGGACAAAACTCAGCTGCACCCCGCCCGGCGCTTGCGGCAGGTTGCCCTCGACCAGCGGTTTGTACATGCGCAGCCAGTACAGGGCGACCAGACCCAGCGGCAGCTCGACCGCCCCGTCACTCTCGCGTGCCACGTTCGGCGAGGCATCGGCGATGCGCGCGAGGCAGCGCAGCAGGGCAAGCTTGTAGGTGGTGGATTTCTCCTGCCGCAGGATGACGCCGCGCAGCAGGGGCAGCGCGCCGGCCCCATCATCCGGCAGGTCCAGCATCACGGTCTGCCAGCGCACATCCGCCCCGCCGACCACCGCCTGCCGGTATTCCGTTGCGACGCGCAAGGCGAGGCCGTGATCGAGGCCGAGCCGCTCGACCTCATGCGCATTTACCGGCCACATCGGCCGATCATCCGAGGCTGGCCCGTGCCGCAGCGTCAGCACCAGGCGTCCGCCGGGCTTGAGCAGGGTCGCCAGCTTCCGCATCGCCCGGCCGCGCTCCTCGGGCGGGATGTGCTGCCAGACGCCGCTCAGCCAGACCACGTCGAAGGCGAGGCCGAAGCGATGCACCGCCGCGAGCGATGGCAGCCGGTCATCGACCCAGCGGATGCGCGGGTCGGGGTGCAGGCCCGCTGCTTGTTGGCGGAACGCCGTGGCCGGCTCGACGGCCACCACCTCCCAGCCCTGGCGCGCGAACCAGGCCGCATCGCGGCCGGTCCCGGCGCCGACATCGAGCACGAGGCCCGGCGTGGTCGGCAGATAGGGTACCGCATCGCGGTGGATCTCTTCGAAGGAGAACGCCTCATAGGCTGCGGTGAACTCCCGGAAGCCGCGATGGTAGGGACCGACCGTATCCCAGCTCATCGCGGCGGCGCCTCAGTGGAACACCCGCCCGGCATCGATCACCACGGTCTGGCCGGTCATGGTCTCGGTCCGGCACATGGCGACCACCATCTCGGCGCAGTCGTCCTTGTCGGCGGCCTTCTTCAGCACGGCGCCGGAGGCCGAGCGCTCGATCTGTTCGGGGCGCAGATTGGCGGTGGCGCGGGTGCCCTCCAGCAGGCCGGGGGCGACGCAGTTCACCAGCACCTCCGGCGCCAGGCCCACCGCCATGCAGCGGGTCAGGTGATTGAGCCCGGCCTTGGAGACGGCATAGGCGATGGAGGAGCCGGTCGGTTGCAGCCCGGCGATCGAGGAGATGTTGACGATCCGCCCGCGGCCCTGCGCCCGCATCACTGGCGCGACTGCCTTGATCAGCCGGGCCGGGCCGGTGAGGTTCACGGCCATGATGCGATCCCAGACCTCATCGGTCAGCCCGTCGAGGTCGGAGAAGAGGATCGCCTTGTTGTAGGCGGCATCGTTCACCAGGATGTCGATGCGCCCGAAGCGCGCCTGCACCGCTTCGACCAGCCGGGCGATGGCCGCGCCGTCGGTGATGTCGCAGGCGAAGGCGGCGGCGTTGATCTGGTGCCGCGCGGCGAGGTCGCGGGCCACGCCCTCGGCCGCCTCCCGGCTGGCCGCATAAACCAGGGCCAAATGCACGCCCTCGCGCGCCAGCGCCGCGGCGATCCGCTGGCCAAGCCCGCCATTGCCGCCCGTCACCAGGGCCACCGCGCCGTTCAACTGCATGCTTTCTCTCCCGCCTCGTCCCGCCCAGCCTGCGGCCGGGCGGGCGGTGCGGCAAGCCGGGTCAGCCGCCGGCGACGCCCTGCGCCTCGACATAAAGGGCATAGACCGATTGGCTTGCGGTCATGAACAGGCGGTTGCGCTTGCGGCCGCCGAAGCAGAGGTTGGCGCAGCGCTCCGGCAGCAGGATGCGGCCGATGACGGTGCCATCCGGGGCGATGATCGCGACGCCGTCATGGCCTGGCCCGCCGGTGATGCCGGCCCAGACATTGCCCGCCGTGTCGCAGCGGATGCCATCCGCCCAGCCGGGCGTGCCGTCGAAGAACAGCCGGCCGCGGAGGGCGCGATCACCCACCACGTCATAGACACGGGTGACGCGCGGATGCGGCGCGGAGGGGGTATCGACCACATAAAGCAGCGCCTCGTCGGGGGAGAAGCACAGGCCGTTCGGCCGCGGCATGTCGTCCACGACGACGCTGATGTGCCCGCTGGCGGGATCGAGGCGATAGACCCGATAGGGCAGGGTCGGCTCGGCCTTGTCGCCGAGGTAGTTGCCGCGGATGCCGGCGCCATTGTCGCTGAACCAGATGGAGCCGTCCGATTTCACCACGACGTCGTTCGGCCCGGTCAGCGGCACGCCTTCGAAGTGGCTGGCCAGCACGGTGACGCGGCCATCATGTTCGGTGCGCGTCAGTTCCCGGCTGCCGAGGCCGCAGCTGATCAGCCGCCCCTCTCGGTCCCGGGTATTGCCGTCGATATGGCCGCAGGGGCTGCGGAGGGTGACCACCGCGCCGCTGACCTCGTCCCAGCGCAGCAGCGCGTCGTTGGGGATATCGGCAAAGAGCAACTGCCGCGTGTCGCCGTAATAGACCGGGCCTTCGGTGAAACGAAAGCCGGTGGCGATGCGCTCGATCGCCGCGTGGCCGAGCTTGATGGGCTCGAAACGAGGGTCGAGGACCAGGACGTCCGGGTCGGGATAGCGGATCGGGCGCGGGCTGTCCCAACGGGACGGGTCGGTGGATGGCACGGCGATCTCCTCGGGTGGGCGAGGCGGCCAGTGGACACGCGACGGCGGCAATCAGCAATCGCGCCAGGTGAGGGGATTGGGCCACCGCACGCCGCGTATAGTAACGGACTAGGTGAGCAACAAAAAACTCCGAAAATTAAAAAATTTTATCGAAAAAACTTATGGGTTCGTTGGATCAGATAAGTCAAATTTTCACGATCGGCTGGCTTGCTCCAATGAATATCTTACGCCTAACCTGCTGTATGCGGTTTCCTGAGCCCGATCTCCAGCTCCGGTTTTTCTTCCAGACTACGATCGTCATGATCCTGGGCTTACTGGGGCTTGTCGGGTTCCTCTGGTTCTCCCTGGCCCATACCACGGCCCGGGTCACCAAGAACGCCCGCACCGAAGCCATCCAGGAAGGCTTCGCCGTGGCGCGGGCGCTGGAGACCTCGATCCGGCAGAATATCGGCAATATCGACGCCACGCTGCGGATGGTCCAGGCGACCTATCGGCGCGATCCCCAGGCGCTTGACCTGGAGGAGTGGCGCCAGGCCCTCGCCGGCAGCACGGAAGGCGATCTTGATCTTGGACTGGTCAGCGCGGACGGGACCTATCGCCTCGCCACGGCGCGGCGCATGGCGAACCCGTGGGATGCCAATGTGGCGGATCGGGCGGTGCTATCGGGCTCTGGGCAGTTCTGGGTCCATCTCAACTTGGCCAACAGTATCGGGGCGCGTCCAGCCGAGGCGGCGAAGATCGTCCGGCCCTTTGACGTGGCCACCACCTCGGCCGAGGTCGCGGTGCGCAAGCCGACTTGGGTCGCACAGTTCACCAAACCGCTGTACCGCCCGAGCGGGGAGGCTGATGGCTCGGTCGTCCTCTCGGCCGATCTCAGCTACCTGATTCGCGTGTTGGAAGGGACGACACCGCAGCGCGGTGTCGTCTCGCTGATCGGCCCGACCGGGCAGGTCTGGGGCCGGCAGCCGGCCGCTGAAGGCCTGCCGGGCGGCACCATCGGCAAGCCGGTCTCCGCTGTCGCCCTCGATGCCATGCGGGAGGGTGATTCGCGGGTTTTCGAACAGGATGCCCGCCTTTACCCCAGCTCCCGCCTGACCAGCCGTGTTCTCTATGTCTCGAAACGGGTCGGTGACACGCCCTTTTACGTGCTGCTGGGCTACAGCATCGATGATCGCTTCAAGGTGCTGGACCGCAACCTGATGCGCACGTTCTGGAGCGCGGTTGCGCTGACCGGCATCGCCCTCGCCCTGATTGCCCTGCTGGTCTACGTGCGCTTCCGCATGGGTCGGCTGGAGCTCCATCCGGACTGATCCCAGCGGCCAGAGGATTTAACCGCAGCTTTTTCTGGCCCTCAATCGCCGGGCGGACACCGCCGGTGTCCTGGGCTACACGGCACTGGCCGCACCGCATCGTGCGCTAGAGCATGCTGCGTTCACATGCGTTCACGCAGCCCGCTCTAGCATGTGTTGGATCGCGCGATTCAGCGCCTTCGGCGATGCCGCCTCAACGCACCGCGCGCTAGAGCATGCTGCGTTCACATACGTTCACGCAGCCCGCTCTAGCCTGTGTTGGATCGCGCGATTCAGCGCCTTCGGCGATGCCGCCTCAACGCATCGCGCTCTAATCCAGCCGGATGCCGAGCCGCTCGACCATCGCCTTTTCGTAGACCGCCCGTTCTGCGATGAAGCGGGTGTAATCGGCGGTGTTCAGATACTGCTTCGGCATGTCGAACTGGCCGCGCACCGCCGTGTTCGGCGCCCCGTCCAGTGCCGCCTTGAAGGCCGCGTGCAGCGTCGCGACAATCTCCGGGTCCATGCCGCGCGGGCCGGAGATGCCATAGGGGCTGGTCACCACCATGTCGTAGCCCAGCTCCTTCAAGGTGGGCGTTGCCGGCAGCCGCGGCACCCGCTCCTCGGTCCAGACGCACAGCGCGCGCATCGAACCGGCTTCGACCTGCGGCACCCAGACGCTGCTATCGGCGATGCAATCCGTGGTGCTGGAGAGCACGGCGGTCATCCCCTCTGACGAGCCGCGGAAGGGAACATGGGTGAACTGCACCTTCTCCCGCTCCGCCAACTCCTCCATCGCCAAATGGTTGGTGGTGGCGATACCGCTGGTGGCGAAGGTCAGCTCGCCTGGCTTGGCGCGGGCGGCGGCGATGAACTCGGCCCAATTCCGCCACGGCGCGTCGGCCTTCACCGCCACCCCGTACATCCACCCGCAGACCCGCATGATCTGGGTGAAATCGGTCGTCGCGTCCCATTGCGGCTGCTTCACCAGGAAGGGCCGGCGCACGACGGACCGATGCATCTGGCCCAGCGTGTAGCCATCGGGCTTGGCGCTGGCCAAGGCCAGCGCGTGCAGGGTGCCGGACGCACCGGGCCGATTCTCAAGCACGATCGGCTGGCCCAGGGTCTTCTGCGCTTCCTCGCACAACGAGCGCAGCTGCACGTCTGAGGAGGAGCCCGCTGTCCAGGGGACGTAGAAGCGGATCGGGTGGTTCGGAAAGCGCCCCTGGCTGAGCGCCGGCATGGCCAGTGTGGCGCCGGCCAGCGCCATGGCGGCGCGGCGGCCGAACTCCGGCTGCGGCATCGTTTCTCTCCTTGTCGTCGGCGGCAATGTGGCCCTTCCCGACCGCCCGTAGAAGCCCCGCTATCCCGCTTGCGCCCCGCCTGCTTCGGCGGCAGGGTCCGGCCGCATTTCCTGGGACGGATCTTCGCTATGGCTGAAAGCTTCGATCTGATCGTTATCGGTGCCGGGCCGGGCGGCTATGTCTGCGCCATCCGGGCCGCCCAGCTCGGCATGAAGGTCGCCTGCGTTGAAAAGCGGGCGACGCTCGGCGGCACCTGCCTCAATATCGGCTGCATCCCCTCCAAGGCGCTGCTGCAATCCTCCGAACGCTTCGCCGAGGCGAGCCACAAGCTCGCTGAACATGGCGTGCTGGTCAGCGGCGTGCAGCTCGACCTCGCCCGCATGCAGGCGCGCAAGGCGGAGGTGGTCGGCGCCAATGTGAAGGGGGTCGAGTTCCTGTTCCGCAAGAACAAGGTCACCTGGCTGAAAGGGGCGGGGAAGATCGTGGCCCCCGGGCAGGTCGAGGTGGCCGGCGAGGTCCATGCCGCCAAGCATATCGTCATCGCCACCGGGTCCGACAGCACGCCGCTGGCCGGCGTGCCGGTCGATGAGCGGCGGATCGTCACCTCAACCGGGGCGCTGGAGCTGGAGCGGGTGCCGGGACATCTGGTGGTGATCGGCGGCGGCGTCATTGGCCTCGAACTCGGCAGCGTCTGGCGGCGCCTGGGCGCGGAGGTGACGGTCATCGAATATCTCGACCGCCTGATCCCCGGCATGGATGCCGAGCTGGCGAAGCAGCTGGAGCGCGTGTTGGCGCGCCAGGGCCTGACGTTCAAGCTGCTGTCGAAGGTGACCGGCGCCACGGCCGATGCGGAGGGGGTGACCTTGACGGTCGAGCCCGCCGCCGGCGGCGCGGCGGAGACGCTGCGCGCCGATACGGTGCTGCTGGCGATCGGCCGGCGGCCGCATACCGAGGGGCTGGGCTTGGTCGAGCTCGGCGTGGCGATGGATGCCCGCGGGCGGGTGGTCACTGACGCGCATTTCGCCACCAATATCCCCGGCATCTTCGCCATCGGCGATGCCATCGCCGGCCCGATGCTGGCCCACAAGGCCGAGGAGGAAGGGGTGGCGCTGGCCGAACTCCTGGCCGGGCAGGCGGGCCATGTGAACTACGGCGCGGTCCCGTCGGTGATCTACACCTGGCCCGAGGTCGCCGCGGTGGGCGCCACCGAGGAGGAGCTGAAGGCCGCCGGCACCGCCTACAAGACCGGCAAATTTCCCTTCACCGCCAATGGCCGGGCGCGGGCGATGGGCGATGTCGATGGCTTCGTGAAGATCCTGGCCGATGCCAAGACCGACCGGGTGCTGGGCGCGCATATCCTCGGCCCCGATGCCGGGACGCTGATCGCCGAGATTGCCCTGGCGATGGAATTCGGGGCGAGCGCCGAGGACGTGGCACGCACCTGCCACGCCCATCCGACGCTGAACGAGACGGTGAAGGAAGCCGCGCTGGCCGTGGCTGGGCGGGCGCTGCACATCTGAGCCCCGCCGCCAGCGCCGTGCAGATCAGGAAATCTAAGCTTGCTGCCGGCGATGGTGGGGCCGAACCGCCCGCTTCCGGCGGGCGACGGATCAGGCCGCTGGGCATCGGCCAGCGTGTGGAGCGGATTAGGATAATTTTCTTTACCCGAGCGGCGCCGCCCGGTAGGATGCCGACCGGTGCCACGGTGCCGCCCGCTCCTTGAAACCCGCATCCGCTCTCCCCCCTCCGCCCGTCCGCCGGGTGGTGGCGGCAGCGGCTGTGCCCAGGGCCGGGCGCGCCCTCTCCCGTCGCCGGTCCCGGCCCCGATCCCTGCATCGGGCCGGGGGCCCTCAAATCCTCAAGGCCTCAACCCGCCGCCGTGATTTTCGCGGGTCGGCTGCTGGTTTCCCCGGAACAGGTCCGCTTCGGCCTCAACTCTGGCCCTTGGCCCGCGCCGCCGAATGGCGGCCCAGATCCGGGGCGAGGAGTCCCTGCGGATCCCCGGGCGTTTGTCCGAAACTGCCGTCCCGGGGCGCTTCAACCCCTCAATTTCTCAAGCCGATCAGCCCGATTGCTCGGCTTTCGCGCCGCTTTGCCGGAACTGGGGCCGCATCGGCCTCAACTCCGGCCCGGCCCTGCCGCCCAGGCGCTGGCGGGGATAAGCTGCTCTAGAATCGATATTTTC
>Ga0114973_10003155_pt1 | contig 11725 bp, 10 predicted proteins | sample M_140807_MF_Meta_FD_87025 | JGI IMG/M metagenome (GOLD analysis project Ga0114973, IMG submission 87025) | Freshwater microbial communities from Lake Montjoie, Canada to study carbon cycling - M_140807_MF_MetaG | ecosystem: Environmental > Aquatic > Freshwater > Lake | place: Lake Montjoie... | reverse complement strand
CTTCGTCACTAAATACAATTCGTCTGGTGTCAAGCAATGGACTCGGCAGCTAGGGGACAGTGGTAAAGCAACCTGGGGCATTGGCGTTGCCACCGATTCCAGTGGCAATGTGTTTGTGGGGGGATATACCATGGGCAACCTGGATGGAAACACAGTAGCCGGAAATAACGATTTTTATTTTTTCGTCACGAAATACGATTCCTCGGGTGTTACGCAATGGACTCAGCAACTAGGCGCCAGTGGTGCCATCACCGAGGGCGTTAGCGTTGCCACCGATTCCAATGGGAATGTGTTTGTGGGAGGATGGACCCAAGGCAACCTCGATGGAAACACAATGACTGGAACGCAAGATTCCTTCGTCACGAAATACAATGCCTCTGGTGCGAAGCAGTGGACTCGCCAGCTAGGTGCCAGTGGTGCAGACACCCAGGGCTATGGCATCGCCACCGATGCCAATGGTAATATATTTGTGGGGGGATACACTAATGGCGGCCTAGATGGAAATACACTCATGGGAACTTCTGATTTCTTTGTGACGAAATACGATGCCTCTGGAACTAAGCAATGGACTCGGCAACTAGGTGCCAGTGGTGCAGACACCCAGGGCTATGGCATCGCCACCGATGCCAATGGTAATATATTTGTGGGGGGATACACTAATGGTGGCCTGGATGGAAACACTCTCACTGGAAGTTGGGATTTCTTCGTCACGAAATACGATTCCGCTGGGACGAAACAATAAAATAATTAAAGGTCATCGCACCTAATGGCACCAGGCTATTAGGAATGGGTCCATCTTTAATTGATCGCCCGCGCCCTATTCTTTTTTACCGGCAAACTATTTGACGTCCCGGAGTGAGAGGTACTTCGACTGTTCCTCCAAGCTCGAGACCAGGACCAAAGGAGACTCGAAAATTGAAAGCAACCCGATTATCGGTGGCCTTCGTGAACGTTATTTTAGTAAAGGTTCCAGGATTCGCAAAATTAATCCCATTGCTTCCCCCCAAATCAATGTTGGGGGATATATTTGGTTGTGATCCAGGTGGGGTCAGAGTTCCCCCAGTTGTGGTGTATTGATAATTCAAAATCGGCATAGTTTGGCTACTGACCAAAATGGACGCCCCGTTATTTCCTCGAATGATAACATTGTATAAGAGTGCCCCTGAGCAATCCCCGTATTTAGCGTCAACTGAAACGGGAGTAAAAGGAACGGTGGAATTTTGATCCATGCTCACAATGGATCTCGAAGCCGCTGTACTCAAGTCTCCATTAAAGGGGGTTTCTTGGTATCTAAAATTCATTGTTGTCCGCCCGCATGCAGAGAGTAAAAGCAAAAACATAAAGGCTAGGGAAAGAGTCTTCATCTTCTTATCCTTTAATTTAGTTCGAGTATTCGTAATCTTTGAACGTGCAATTCATATACCCTGAGAATACGAGCCCGAGAGCTATCGATTGTAGGATAAAAGCCGCCTAACTTTTTGACAGAAGCTTAAATTCTAGGCGTTTGGCACCTAATGGCACCAACAACAATCACGTTAACTAAATCTGGAAACATCAAAAGGCTGTAAAATCAATACAGACAAGGCTTTCGGATGGTGGGCGCCACAGGACTCGAACCTGTGACCTCTGCCGTGTGAAGGCAGCGCTCTAACCAGCTGAGCTAGGCGCCCCGAAAAATTAAATTAAATTAAATTAAATTTATTAAATTTGGTGCGACGGGGGGGACTTGAACCCCCACGCCTTTCAGCACATGCACCTCAAACATGCGTGTCTGCCATTCCACCACCGTCGCACATGAAACTTCGAAGAAACTACTTCTTAGTGGGCTGAGAAGAAGTTGTGGGCTCCACTTTTTTGTCTGCGGGAGCTCCTTCTTTAGCACCTTCAACTTTAGGAGCTTGAGGCGCTGTCGAAACTGGTTCTTTTCCTATCACACTCTTAGTGACATTCAAACTTCGTGATCGAGTCAAAACAAAACTCGTCACAAGAAACAAAATCGCACAAACCGAAGTGGTTTTAGTTAAAAAGTTTCCAGCCCCTTTGCTACCAAAAATACTTTGGCTAGAACTTCCCCCAAACGCCACACCACCATCTGCTTTACCCGGCTGTAACAAAATAACAAAAACTAGAAACGCACAAATCACAACATGAAGAATAATTAATAACGTCACGCTATCTCCTTAACTGTTCAAACTCTTTTTAACAATTTCCCCAAAAGAGAGAGGGTCTAAACTCGCTCCACCTACCAGCAGGCCATCGACATCTTCCATAGCCATCAACTGGGATGAATTATCAGCTTTAACACTCCCACCATACAAAATTCTAGCCCGGTTCGCAAAGTCTGATGAAATATTCTTAGAAAGCCACTGGCGTATAAAGGCATGAACCTCTTGCGCCTGATTAGGAGTGGCATTTTCCCCGGTTCCAATAGCCCAAACCGGCTCATAAGCGATTACCAAATCTCTCAGGGCGCTTTCGGAGAAATCTTTTAAACCGGCCAGCTGACGTTCAATCACGGAAAAGGTCTTGGACCCTTTTCTCTCCTCCAACTTTTCACCCACGCAGAAGACAGGAGTAAGCCCCTCTTCCAAAGCCGCTTTCAATCTGGAGTTAACTAAACTATCGTTTTCATTGAAGATATGGCGCCTTTCGGAATGTCCTAAAATGACCCATTTCACTCCCAAATCCTTAAGCATGAGAGGCGAAACCTCGCCAGTAAAAGCGCCAGATTTTGCAGCCCCACAGTTTTGAGCCGCCACTTGAACCGCAGTTCCGCGGGTGGCCTGAACTAGGGCCGATAAATAAACCGCAGTAGGGGCTAATACCCTTTCACATTTTTGGGCCAAACTTTGAGTCACTTCATTAAAAGCTGGGACAAACGCCAAGACCTCAGAGCTCATCTTATTCATTTTCCAGTTAGCAATAAAAAGTGGGATTCGTTTTTTCATGGGTTCATCATTCCAATCTAGGATTTTTGAACGATCTCCAAAACTTTTAGTCCAGGTAAGCTTTTACCCTCTAAATACTCGAGAGTTGCCCCGCCCCCGGTGCTAATAAAATCGAAAGATGCTTCCAATCCGGCCTGAGAAATCGCAGCTGCCGAATCGCCTCCTCCGACAAGCTTCACCGCTTTGCTCTGAGCGATAAGTTTTGCCACTTCAAAAGTCCCTTTTGCAAACACTGGTTCTTCAAAAACTCCCATGGGTCCGTTCCAGAAAATTGTCTCAGCTTTTTCTAAAGCCTCACCGATTTTGGCGATGGTTTTGGGACCAATGTCTAATCCCAACTTATCATCCGGGATTTCTACTCCCTCTGTTACCGAAACGTTCTGAGTGTCACCAAAAGCCAAACTCACCACATGATCTTCAGGCAAGATCACTTTCACGTTTCGAGCATCAGCGCTTTTTAAAATTTTTCGAGCCAATTGCACTTGTTTCTCTTCACAAATACTTTTGCCCACATGAAAGCCTCTCGCACTCAAGAAGGAGTACGCCATTGCCCCACCAACCACAACCGTATCCACTTTAGGCAAGAAAAATTCTAAGACTCCAATTTTGTCAGAAACTTTGGATCCGCCCATCAGAAGCATGAACGGTCGCTTAGGATTTTCTCTTAACGGAGCCAAAAACTTAAGTTCCTTTTCGACCAAAAAACCCATCGCTTTATTTTTCATCAGCTTAGGCAGCCCTTCGGTAGAAGCATGGGCCCGATGAAGAGTTCCAAAAGCATCACTGATATACACGTCACAAAGTTCGGCCAGACGATTCACAAACTCTGGAGAGTTTTCCTCTTCTCCGGGGTGAAACCTCAAGTTCTCTAGAAGCATCACATCGCCGATTCGCATCTGATGAGAAAGACCTCTAGGGGCATCTCCAATGCAATCCTCAGTGAGTAGAACATCTTTTCCAAGAACACTACTCAAATAACTGCCTACCGGCTCTAAGCTATATTTCGCATCAGGTTTACCTTTGGGTCTTCCCAAATGAGATCCCAAAATAACTTTTCCACCCTGCTCAATCACATATCGTATCGTCGGCAAAGCCTCTTCAATACGTCTAGGATCGGCGACTTCGTAAACGTCTCCCACCTGCTTTAGAGGAACATTGAAATCAACTCGAATAAAAACACGTTTGTTTTTGAGCTCGAGTTCAGTGAGTTTGGGATATGAAATCTTCATTTAAAAATTCGATTTCTGGGCCATGAAGCTCGCAAGATCCAACATCCGAGTGGAGAATCCGGTTTCATTGTCATACCAAGATAGGACTTTTACCATAGTTCCATCCACCACCATTGTGGATTCCATATCAACAGAAGAGGACCACGAAGTACCGTTAAAATCAGAAGAAACCAAAGGCTCTTTCACAGCTTGTAGAACGCCTTTTAAAGGACCGCTTTTAGCTGCTGCTTCAAAAGCTGCGTTAATCTGCTCTACAGTTGTAGGCTTTTTCACGTCAGCTACAAAATCTACCAATGAAACGTTAGGAGTTGGAACTCTGACGGCAAGACCGGTCAGTTTTCCTTTAAGCTCAGGAATCACCAATCCCACTGCTTTAGCTGCTCCTGTAGTCGTGGGGATCATATTAAGTGCTCCCGCTCTCATTCGACGATAATCGGAGTGTCCCAAATCCAAAATTCTTTGATCGTTCGTGTAAGAGTGAACAGTCGTCATCAAACCGCGTTCAATACCAAAGTTTTCATGAAGAACTTTCACCACCGGCGCTAAACAGTTAGTAGTGCATGAGGCATTAGAAACAATACTGTCGGTAGCGGGATTATAGGTTTCGTGATTAATCCCATAAACTAAAGTTTTGATTTTGTGTTCGTCTTTGCAAGGAGCAGAGACGATAACTTTTTTAGCTCCAGCATTTAAATGTTTTGAAGCTCCGTCAAACCCGGTGAAGATTCCAGTCGATTCGATCACGATATCGACATTCAGTTCTCTCCAAGGAATTTCAGCGGGATCTTTACGATTAAAAACTCTGATCTCTTTTCCATCGATGGAAAGAGTATCTTTTGTGGAAGATACGTTGTGATTCCAAACTCCATGAACCGAATCGTACTTGAGCAAGTGAGCGTTTTGCTCGGTCGGTGTTAAATCATTGATGGCCACAACTTCAAATTCAGGTCGGTCTGCAAGCAGTCGCATAGTGACCCGACCAATACGGCCAAATCCGTTGATTCCGATTCGTGTCTTTTTCATAGAACCCTTTCTTCTAAAAAAGAAAAAATTTGTACCGTATGTTTATAGTGAAAAGTCTCATTCTTCAACTATTTAGTAGATATTGACATTGCGCAACAAAACAAGATAAGACCCCCCAGTTGGAAGTTAAAAACTCATAAATTCGAATAGGGTGTTGGAGTTATGGAGTCAGGAACAAGTTCGCTACAAAAATCCTTATTTATCAAAGACTTAAAGCCCAAGGAGACCGTCAGAACCTCCTTCTTGGTAAAGTCTAAGGATCTTTTTCACTCTAAAAACGGTAAGCCCTACTTGGCTATCTTACTTTCCGATAGCACTGGAGACCTCGAGGGTCGCGTCTGGGATAAAGCCGAAGAGTTAAGCACTACTTTCGCTGAAGGCGATATTGTGGCTGTAGGGGGAAAACTCCATGTATTCCAAAATCGTAACCAACTAGTGATCGATCACTTATTATCGCTTCCTGCCGAAGTGGCTAAAGTTGAAGATTACTTGCCCAAAGGCAATGGGGACACCGAAGCTTTATATCAAAAACTTCTCGAAATTTTCGAAAGTCTTGAAAATCCCTGGGTCAAAGAACTGGGACTTAAACTGCTTAACGATCCTGAAATTGCGCCTCGCTACAAAGTATGTCCAGCTGCCAAAACCATTCATCACGCTTTTATCGGTGGACTTCTTACCCACTCGCTCCAACTTTGTCATCTCATCGATGCTGTTCTCCCTCTCTATCCGGGAGTGGATCGCAGCGTGATGATGTTTGGAGCTGCATTTCACGACTTCGGAAAAATTTTCGAATTAAGTTACCAAGGGAAATTTGGCTACACAGATGAAGGAAGATTAGTCGGGCACATCGCGATTGGGGTGGTCCTTATCGACCGAAAAATACAAGAGATTCCCCATTTCCCTGGGGAATTAGACCTTCACTTAAAACATTTAATACTTTCACACCACGGAAAACTGGAACACGGCTCTCCCAAACGACCTCATACTTTGGAAGCAGAATTACTTCACCAATTGGACCACATGGACTCTCGTATCAACAGTATCCAAACATTCATGAAAGCCGAAAACAATAATTCTAGATGGTCGGGATACCACAAAACTTACGACCAATACTACTTCAAGCCCCTAGATCTGGTTAACACCGATTTAAATTAATGCTGCGCTCGCTCACAAAAGGCTAACTTGCCAAACATGAGGAACCTTCTAAAATAATCCTCATGAATGAACTTGAATCCATTTTAAACACAGCTACCGAAATCGCAGAGAACGCAGCTGAAATAGCTCTTTCTTACTTCAGACAGAAAATTCTGATCGAGATGAAAGAAAATATGACACCGGTAACTGTAGCCGATAAAAAAACAGAGGAAAATATTCGCTCAGAGTTGAGCTTGGCCTTTCCGGGGTTTGGAATTTGCGGTGAGGAGTTCGGAGAAGAGGGAAAAGATCAAGATCTGGTTTGGACAGTAGACCCTATCGACGGAACAAAAAGTTTTGTCAAAGGCATTCCTCTTTTTGGAACTCTAATCGGTCTTTTAGAACAAGGGGAACCTATTTTGGGTATTATGGTTCTACCCGCATTAAGAGAAACTTACACTGCAGCCAAAGGGCTGGGCACTTTTTGTAACGGTCACCAATTGCACGTGTCACAAAAATCAAGTTTGGAGTCCTCTTTTGTATCTATAGGTGATGTCGATTGCTTCGAAGCCTCCGGTCACACCAAAGGTCTCCACCGAATCTTAGATAAAGCTGAATATGTCCGAGGATATACGGATTGCTTCGGCCATTCCTGCGTGATGAGGGGGGGAATAGACGCTATGGTGGACCCAGTCGTTTCTCTCTGGGACATTGCTCCTCTGGCTTGCTTGGTGAAAGAAGCAGGAGGGGAATATTTTAGTTTCAGCGGAAAACAGACCATTCACGATTCTAGTTTTATCACCTGTAGTCCCGGACTCAAAAAAGAGATCTTATCGACTCTAGGTTAATTCACCAGTTCATCTGGAGTATAGACTTTCGAAATAGTGAGTCTTTGCTCTTTTGGAATATCTTTTTGATACTCCTCTAAGTCTTTTTCAATGACATTTTTATCGGCTACTAAAGTAATAAGCCAGCTTTCAGCTTTTTGTTTTTCCTTCAAAGCCGATTTCAATTTACCGTTGCCGATATCTCCAATTTTTTCGGCAAATTCCTCAGGAGTTAGAATGGGGATGTTGTATAGATAACTGGCCAACCGATGAGAAACTCGTTTCTCAGCTGTTTCGAATTCAAAAGGATAGGAATTGATAAGACTGTCTTTGGCTAGATCCATCTCATCTCCTGTCAGTCCTTCGTTTAAATAAGATTTCCACATCTCCAAAGTCTTAAAGATGGTCTTGGAGGTGTATTCCACGCTCGGAGTGGACGATATCGTATAAAGTCCTTGTTGATTGGATAACCCGCCTAGAGCCGAGTAGGAACTTCCAATAGCATAAGTCCAGCCCAACTCTCCACGGATAGTTCGGAACAATCTAGAAACTAGAGGTTCTCCACCGAATGAAAAGTTACCCGTCTTCAAAGTATAACGATCAGCATCCTGAGCTGTGATCCCAGCCTGAGCAAAAAACAGAGAACCTGTCGAGGTTTTGGGTTTATCAATGACGATCAGAGTAGGCTTGTCAGGAATCTTCACATTAAAAAAGCGCTTGGTAGGTTTAGTTCCATCGGGAAATTGACGCCAAATCTTAGAAAAGATTTCGACTATTTCTGTTTCTGGAAAAGGAGCTGCTGCGGCAAAAACAATCTTAGGCCTATCGAAGTAATCGTTATATTTTCGCTGAACATCGGCCAGTGTAATTTTTTCAACAGTCGATTTACTGCCGATGACCGGTCTTTCCAAAGGGGTCCCTTTAAAAATCTCTCTTCGTGCGGCTAAACCTCCTAAACGATTATTGGCATTTTTTACATGAGCTATGTCATTTAAAATTTCACGTTTGAGTTCCGAGAAATCTTTTTCCGAAAAAGCGGGTTGGAGCATTGCCTCTTCCAGAAGCGCTAGAAACTTTTTCGTGTTTTCTTTGATTACTTCGCCCGAAAACTGAATAGTGTCACTGGAAACACTGGCCGCTAAAGCTCCCCCCATCCTTTCAAGTTCGCCCTGAAACTTTTCTCGCGATCTTTTCTTAGTTCCTCGCAAAACCATTTCGGCCACAATATTGCTTAGTCCTACTTTATCAATGGGGTCATCCATACTTCCCGTCATCACCACCACACTCACCACAGAAGTTAAGCTTGCGGGATTCTTTTCATAAAAAACTTTAGGGGCCACTGGAACCCCATTTTCCGTAGCAGGCTCCGCGCGAAAATTCACTTTTTGTTTTCCAAAAGCAAGACAGCTAAGACAGATAAAAATCAGGCTAAAGCGAAACATGGACTAGCTCCTTTAAGATTTTTTAGATTGCGGCCGCACAATAACAACCGAGCGGGATTCCTTTTTCAAATATTTTTGAGCAGCAGTTTTTAGATCCGTAGGTTTTAACTTCTTAAACTGATCGATAATCTCAAAACCCCTCATGTAATTGCCGCTTACCATCAAATAGTCACCCAATAAACTCGCCACGGAAGAATTATCCTCAATCCCGTTATACAAAGATAACAACTCCTGATTGAGGGCTCTCTCAAATTCTTCCTTCTTAATAACTTGAGATTTTAGCATCCCGATCTCGCGATCAATGACAACAAGAGCCTCTTCGGCTTTATGTTTTTCAGCCAAGGAAACACTGATTTCCAAATAATCCGGAACGTTACTTACACTGCACCCGGCAGCTACAGCTATCCCTTTATCAACTAGAGCTTTTCTGAGCCTTGATTCCATTCCCGTTGAAAGATGGGTGCTTAAAAGTGAAATAGGCACAACCTCAGCTGAATTTACTGAAGGAACTCGATACCCAACTAACAAAATATCTGAAGTGGCCTGCGGATGAGTTTTTTCAGCTCTTCTTTCTTTTTTCTGCTCTGGCTCCTCAGGCATTTTGTATCTAGGTACCTCTTGAGCCTTCATGTCGCCATAGTACTTAACAATAAGTTCCATAAGCTCATTCTCATCAGTATCACCTACTACAATGACAGTGGCATTATTGGGTGCGTAGAAAGTCTTGTAAAAATATTTCGCTTCCTCAATGGAGAATCCTTTGATTTCCTCCTCAGTTCCGATCACAGTGTATCTAAATGGAGCCTCTTGAAAAACTGTTCGGTTCAATTCATCCCAAGCAATTCTTCCTGGATTGTCCAGAGCCCGTCTCAACTCTCCTACAACAGCTCCCTTCTCTTTTTCTAAAAGATCGGAATCCAATTTTAAATTAGCCATTCGATCCGATTCTAACTCGATGAGTTTTTTTAATTGGTTGGATGGAATGCTTTCAAAGTAGTTGGTTCGATAAAAATAGGTCGTAGCATTTTGTTTTTCGCTTCCAATTCGAGAAGTGATTTCATCAAATTTTCCATCAGGGTATTTTTCGGTGCCACGAAACATCATGTGTTCGAATAAATGGGCTAGCCCGGTTTTTTTGAGCTTCGTATCCATTTTTTCATCTAGAGATCCGATGTCAAACCAGGTTTGAAAAGTGACAACTTTGGCATCGTGTCTCGGAAGAAGAAGAACTTTAAGCCCATTAGGAAGTTTATATTCGGATAACACTTCTCCGTTAAATAACTTCTTTTCAGCTACTTTTTCATAATCGGCAGAAAAAGAAGGAGCGGTTTGAACAAATAGGGCCAGAGTTATAGCTAGAATCGTTTTGCTTTTCATATTTTTGGATAGATCTTTTTAGAGTTTTTCGTTTTTGGTTTTAGTCTCAGATTTAGTTTCGGGTTTAGTTTCGGGTTTAGCCTCAGGTGCCACGCCCGATTTTTCCGGTTCAGACGGAGAAATCTCAAGAGCAGGATCGATTTTTGGCGCCACAGGAGCCTTCGGCTTAATCTTAAACTCAATTTCCTCTGAACCCTTTTCCACTTTTTTGCCTTTTAGAGTGGGTTTAAAGGGCTTGTTAGGTGTGCCAGCTCCGAGAGCGATGGTCAGTCCATATCGTCGACTTGGAAGCCTTCCAGGCCCGCTGGCAAGCTCTTCACCGTAAGTAGCCAATTCCAATTTAAAGTAGGTCAAATTAAGTCCAATACCTGCGGTGAAATAGCCCTGATGTAATCCAGTTCTTAAAGTCAAAACCCCCACCGGAACTTCAACTCCCAGATTTAAATGCTTCAAAAACTTTCCGGTTCGAGCACCATACTCTGGATCGCTTTCTCCACCGATTTGAAACTCGGCTAAGTCAGCCATAACGTTAACGTGATCCACAATATCTCTGCCCGAGAACACCGAGTGCCATCCCAAAGAAACGGTTCGAACAAGTCCGGGAGGTTTACCGGTGCTTGAACTTCCCATGGTAAATTGGGTGGCCAATAAATTATTAATCACTAAAGAAACTCTGTTGGCTTCACCAAAAGGCAAATAGGGAATGTCATAAATGGCGCCAAGATCAAAATCGATTCCAAATCCAGCTCCACCCAAATCATTTGGATTTAACTTTACTTTATCTCCCTGAATGAGCTGAGCCATCGTGAAAGAGGTTCTACCGCCAACCCGAGCCAAGCCTTTGGCCGTAACCCCAACATGCAAATTTTCATTTATAACTGAGCGGCCATACCCCACCAAAAGGCCAGAATCAACAATCCCTGTAAAATCGACCTGAGAATCAAGCTCTTTTCCCGAAAGAAGATAGTCGGCTTTCACATCACTCAACAAAACTCCAACCGCCAAATGCTTCATTAAATAATAGGGCATCAGACCCGCCCCAGCATAGATAGGGTCCCCTTGAAACTGAGCTAAAGCATCTACGGTTTGTTGATCAAAACTCGAGGAAATAGAATCTTTGGTTTTAAGTGCAGAAAGAGTTCGGCTGCCAATTTGACCATTGATGTTTAACATCCCTTTGGGACGACCTTCATAAAGACTTAAACCGGCAGGATTGTAAAAAAGCGCGTATTCGTCGTTAGAAAGGCCGTAGAAAGCACCTCCCATGCCAAGAGCACGTAAGCTTCGACTTAGGCCGTAATACTCCTTCATGGCAAAAACCGGAGAAACGATGACTAGAATAGAAAGAAGAATCTTTTTCATATTTTAAAAAGTTTCTCTGATAGCCTTCCGAATCAAATCGGTAGCTCCGCTAAAACCCGATGGCAAATTATGAATAGCCCCTGCTAACTTACTAAAACCGTTGGATTGAAGTTCACTTTCAGTCACCAATGTTAAATCAGCCCCACACGCATCCACATCCTCACTACACATCCCAGGTGCATTGGACGCAAGAGTTCCATTAGAGTTAACAGCGATATCTGTCATCTCCAATGAACTGTTGCCCGATAGTGTTTGATTACAAGCCCCGCCATTGCTAGTAGCTTGGAAAAGTTCAGCTTTAGCCACTCGAATGGCACAATGGGAAAAAACGGCAAGAGCTTTAAGAAGAATTCCCAACTCTTCCGAACTACTATCGGCCGAGT
>Ga0114973_10003152_pt1 | contig 11728 bp, 8 predicted proteins | sample M_140807_MF_Meta_FD_87025 | JGI IMG/M metagenome (GOLD analysis project Ga0114973, IMG submission 87025) | Freshwater microbial communities from Lake Montjoie, Canada to study carbon cycling - M_140807_MF_MetaG | ecosystem: Environmental > Aquatic > Freshwater > Lake | place: Lake Montjoie... | reverse complement strand
CAATCGTCGGTTCAAACGATGCGGGCGTTGCGCCCGTAATATCATTGGTAATCTCGTCGAGCGTATAGCCCACTGCCAGCTTCGCCGCGACCTTGGCAATCGGGAAACCCGTCGCCTTTGACGCAAGCGCCGAAGACCGCGAGACGCGCGGGTTCATTTCGATCACGATCAGGCGGCCATCGGCGGGATTAACCGCGAACTGTACGTTGGAGCCACCTGTTTCCACGCCGATTTCACGCAAGCAAGCTATGCTGGCATTGCGCATGATCTGATATTCTTTGTCCGTCAGAGTCAGCGCTGGCGCGACGGTGATGGAATCGCCGGTATGCACGCCCATCGGGTCAATATTTTCGATCGAGCAGATGATGATTGCGTTGTCCGCGCGGTCACGCACGACTTCCATCTCATATTCTTTCCAACCGAGCAGCGATTCTTCAATCAACACTTCAGTGGTTGGCGAGGCATCAAGCCCGCCAGTGACGATCTTGATAAACTCGTCGCGATTATACGCAATCCCGCCGCCTGTGCCGCCCATGGTGAAGCTTGGGCGGATGATCGATGGTAGCCCCGTGCGTTCCAGAACCTCCAACGCCTCTTCCAACGAATGCGCGATGCCCGACCGCGCCGATTCCAGACCAATTTTGGTCATCGCGTCGCGGAATTTGATCCGGTCCTCGGCCTTATCAATTGCCTCGGCATCCGCGCCGATCATCTCCACGCCATGTTTCGCCAGCGTGCCATCGTTGAACAAAGCCAGCGCAACGTTCAGCGCGGTCTGCCCGCCCATCGTCGGCAACACCGCGTCGGGGCGTTCTTTTTCGATTATCTTGGCAACAATTTCGGGTGTAATCGGCTCAACATAAGTCGCGTCGGCTATATCCGGATCGGTCATGATCGTCGCCGGATTGGAGTTGACAAGGATGATGCGATAGCCCTCTTCGCGCAGCGCCTTACACGCCTGCGTTCCCGAATAATCAAACTCGCACGCCTGCCCGATAATTATGGGGCCAGCGCCGATGATGAGGATGGATTTTATGTCAGTACGTTTGGGCATTTTAATTCATATTTCCAAAAACCCTGGCCGTCCGATCATGGCTATGACGAGGTGTGGAGGAGATCGTTGCGCGGATCATTAAAAACCGATCATGCATCATGCGCCTCATCTCATCATCCCCGCAAATTTTTCGAACAGATAATGACTGTCCTGCGGGCCGGGTGAGGCTTCGGGGTGGTATTGCACGCTAAACGCTGGTTGGTTCGCAAGTTCGAAGCCGCAATTGCTGCCGTCGAACAGGCTGATATGCGTCGCCTTCGCGTTGGCTGGCAAGGTCGTGGCGTCCACAGCGAAGCCATGGTTCATGCTCGTTATCTCAACCGCACCGTCGCTGAGGCGCTTGACCGGATGGTTTGCGCCGCGATGGCCCTGATGCATCTTTTCGGTCTTCGCGCCAACGGCAAGGCCAAGCATTTGATGCCCCAAGCAAATACCGAACAACGGCTTTTGGGTTACCAGCCATTGTTTGATCACGGGCACGGCATACACACCCGTCGCCGCCGGATCGCCGGGGCCGTTCGACAGGAACAGGCCGTCGGGCGCGTGTCCCATGATTTCCTCAAAAGTCGCTGTGGCAGAAACGATAGTTACATCGCAGCCTACATCCAACAGATTGCGTAGGATATTGTGTTTGATACCATAGTCGATGGCGACGACCTTTTTCCGCCCCTTGGCTGGCGCTGCGTAGCCTGTACCCAACTTCCAAAGTCCTTGGTCCCAGCCATAAGTCTGCAACGTGGTCACATCCTTCGCAAGGTCCATGCCCTCCAACCCAGCCCAAGCCTTCGCCCGCGCCAACATGGCCGGCACGTCAAAATCGCCGCTGGCGGAGTGCGCGATCACGGCATTTGGCGCGCCAGCGACGCGGATGAGCCGGGTCAGCGCGCGGGTATCGACGCCCGATATGCCGATGCGACCGTTGGACTGCATCCATGCATCGAAATGCTGCGTGCTACGAAAATTTGATGGGTCAGTCACGTCTTGCCGGACAATTGCGCCCAAAGCATGGGGGTTAAGCGCCTCGACATCTTCGGGGTTCGTGCCAACATTGCCGATATGGGGGAAGGTGAAGTTGATGATTTGTCCGGCATAAGACGGGTCCGTCATAACCTCTTGATAGCCGGTCATTGCGGTGTTGAAGCAAACTTCGCCCACCGCCTGACCCTCTGCGCCAAAGCCCCTGCCCCAGACAACTTCCCCGGACGCCAGAACCAATACCCCCGTCGCTCCAGAAGGCGCGCGCGAAGAGTTGGGGTCGGCCATGATGGGGTCGCTCCTGATAAACAGATTACAGCAATGTCGCTAAGGCACCGGGCCTAGAGATGATCGGCACCAGCGTCAATGCCAATCTCGCCAACGTGAACGCGTTTCCGCATCTTAACTGTGGATGAAACCGGATTAAGACCCTTAACCAAGTTCCGGGTGACGGAATCTGGATGTTGGTCTAACAGCGTGCTCCATCAAAATTCGGAACCTAATATGATTCGTGACACCATAAAAGCCGCCCAGATCACTGCCATGAAGGCAGGCGAGAAAGACCGGCTGGCCGCCGTGCGCCTGATCCTGGCCAAGATCAAAGACCGCGACATTGAACTGCGCACGGCATCGCAATTGCCCGATGACGACGCAATGGTGGTTGAGGTCATGCAAAAAATGATCAAGCAGCGCCGCGAATCAATCGCGCTTTATGAGCAGGGCGGCCGCGCAGAGCTGGCGGCGATTGAGGCGGCTGAACTTGCGATCATCGAAGATTTCCTGCCCGCGCAGTTGAGCGACGCGGAAACCAGCGCCGCGATTGAAGGTATCAAGACAGAACTTGGCGCAGAGAGCCTGAAAGATATGGGCCGCGTGATGGCAACTTTGAAAGAACGCCATGGTCCGCAGCTCGACATGAGCAAGGCCAGTGGGTTGGTGAAAGCGGCCTTGAGTTGATATTTGGGGCAGACATTGCAGGACGGCGATAGGTGTCTCTTACCCCACAATGGCTTGATGAGTTGCGTTCGCGAACGACGCTTTCTGCGCTGATCGGACGGACCGTAAAAGTGACCAAGGCGGGGCGGGAGTACAAAGCCTGCTGTCCGTTCCATAATGAGAAGTCGCCCAGCTTCACGATCAACGACGAAAAAGGCTTCTACCACTGCTTCGGCTGCTCCGCCCATGGCGATGCCATCCGTTGGATGACCGACCAGCGCGGCCTTTCGTTCATGGACGCAATCAAGGAATTGGCAGCCGAAGCCGGAATGGATGTCCCTGCTCCTGACCCGCAAGCGGCTCAGCGGGCGGAGAAGGCGAACAGCCTGTATGACGTCATGACGGCAGCGCAGGCGTGGTTTGTGACGCAATTGCTTGGCGTGGAAGGTGCTGCCGCGCGTGGCTACCTGAAACAGCGTGGTTTTACAGAGCAGACGATCCGGGATTTTGGCTTTGGCCTTGCCCCTGATAATCGCACTGGCCTGAAGACAGCGCTTAAGCAATTTGGCGACCCGATGCTGATTGAGGCAGGGTTGCTAATCTCGGTGGAGGAGAAAGCCCCGTACGACCGCTTTCGTGGCCGGTTGATGATCCCAATCCGTGACCCACGTGGCCGCGTAATCGCCTTTGGTGGCCGTATTTTGGGCGAAGGGGAGCCGAAATATCTCAACTCGCCGGACACGCCTTTGTTCGACAAGGGCCGCACGCTGTACAATCTAGACAAATGTTCTCCAGCTTCGCGGCAAACGGGGCGCGTGATTGTGGTCGAAGGCTATATGGACGTCATTGCGTTGGCGCAGGCCGGCTTTGCCGACACCGTAGCGCCGCTTGGCACTGCACTTACAGAACAGCAGATCCAGATGCTGTGGCGGATGGCGGAAAAGCCCTTATTATGCTTTGACGGTGACGCCGCTGGTCAGAAAGCCTCCATGCGAGCAGCTTTGCGGGCGCTACCATTGTTAAAGCCAGGCCACAGCTTGCAGTTCGTGACACTGCCTGCGGGACAAGACCCGGACGATGTTGTGAAGTCATCCGGCGCGACTGCCCTTACAAAGCTTCTAGAAGCCTCTCAGCCGCTCGTGGAGAGGCTCTGGAGGACTGAGGTAGCCTCTGGTCCGCTAGACATGCCAGAGGACCGTGCGGGGCTTAAACAGCGCCTTGGTGCGCATACGGCCAACATCGCTGATGGCGAAATCCGCCGCCATTACGCCGATGCCTTTCGCGAGCGGTTTGATAATCTGTTCGTGCAACGTCGAACCACATCACCTGCGCGCTCAGGGCCGTTTGTGCGTGGGCAGAACCGTGACTGGCGTAAACCGCAGATCTTGCCGCCTGGCGCCGAAACCAAAAGCTTCAATGCCAAGGGATCTGACTTTCTTATTCAGGGTGTACTCGGCGCGCTGCTGCGCCATCCGGCGCTCATCCGACAACATCACGAGGCACTTAGCGACTTCATTCCGCCCGACGCGAATCACGCGGCGTTGCTAAACGTGATGCTCAACGAATCTTTTACCAAAGAATCGCTTGATACAGACGGGTTAATTACCATATTGGACGAGAAGTTGTATAATGTTGCTTCAACGCTCCTGCACAGCAACGGCACGGTATTTGCCTTTAACCGCGAAGAGTTGATTGGAGGAAGCGACGGTTTGTCCAACGCTTCAAAAGATTTGGGTGAAGCAATTCGGCTGATGAAGCAGCGTCCTGCGCTGGAAGAAGCATTGGATCGCGCCACATATTTGGCGAGTTTAGAAATGACGGACGAGACTTTTGCCGAACAGCAAAGGTTGCGCCACGAAAAAAAGGTATTTGACGACCGCATCATCGAGTTCTTTCGGCGTGATGAGGACAGTTTGTAAGTTTAACGGGGAATTATTTTGGCAAGTCGCGCAAATGAAAACGAAGAAGATATTGTCGAAAACGGTGATGCACCGCTGATTGACCTAAATGATGCGACTGTCAAAAAGCTGCTAGCTAAGGCGAAGCGCCGGGGCTTCCTTACCTATGACGAGCTAAATGCGGCGCTACCGCAGGATCAGATGTCGTCCGAACAGATTGAAGACGTCATGTCGGCGATTAACGACATGGGCGTTCAAATCGTTGAGAATGACGAAGCCGTCGAAGATGGTGAGGAGGAGGAGCAAGAGGAAGAAGTCGAAACCATCGACAACATTTCCGAAAATGATCCCCGCTCGCTGACTAACACGATCAAGAAAACAGGCACCGGTGAACGCACCGACGACCCTGTCCGCATGTATCTGCGCGAAATGGGCGCGGTTGAATTGTTATCGCGCGAGGGCGAAATTGCAATTGCAAAGCGGATCGAGTCCGGGCGCGACACCATGATCTTGGGCCTATGCGACAGCCCGATCACGTTCCACGCGATCATTGATTGGTCAAATGCGCTCAACGACGGCGAAATGCAGTTGCGCGAAATCCTCGATCTTGATGCCATGCTTTCTAAGGAGCCTGCGCCTGAATCCCTCACCGAAGACAGTGAAGAAGAAGGCGACGGCGAAATCAGCGAGAAGACCGCAGGGCCCTCCTATAAAGAGGAAGAAGAAGTCGAAGACGAACCCGCAGCGGCAAGCGACGAAGATGATGATATGACGGAGCGGCGTTCGCCCCCTGTGGAGGAAGAAGAAGAAGACAACACCCTCAGCCTAGCGCAGATGGAAGAGGCTTTGAAGCCCGCGGCGCTCGAGCGGTTTGCCAAGATCACATCATTGTTCAAGAAATTTTCCAACATTCAACGTGAACGCATGCGCGCGTTGAACGAAGGCGAAGATTTTTCCATAGCTTTGGAAAATAAGTATCACAAATTACGTGAAGAATTGACCGCCGAAGTTGAAAGTGTTCAATTCCATGCGAACAAGATCGAGTATCTTGTCGACCAATTATATTCGTTCAATCGCCGCCTAACTGCCCTGGGTGGTCAAATGCTGCGCTTGGCAGAGCGGCACAAGGTACCGCGTAAAGCGTTTCTTGATAGCTATATGGGCCATGAGCTTGACGAAAACTGGCTCACAGATGTGTCGAACATCGACAAGAAATGGACGGCTTTTGCCACCAATGAGGCTGAGAGCGTTGAGCGTGTCCGCAGCGAGATAGCGGATATCGCCGCGAATACCGGCATGTCGCTTGGCGAATTCCGCCGCATCGTGAACATGGTGCAAAAGGGTGAACGCGAAGCGCGTATCGCCAAAAAGGAAATGGTTGAAGCCAATCTGCGCCTCGTGATTTCCATCGCCAAAAAATACACCAACCGCGGCCTTCAGTTTCTTGACCTCATTCAGGAAGGCAATATCGGCCTGATGAAGGCGGTTGATAAATTCGAGTATCGCCGAGGTTATAAATTCAGCACATACGCCACATGGTGGATCCGTCAGGCAATCACCCGTTCGATTGCTGACCAAGCACGTACGATACGTATTCCCGTGCACATGATCGAAACGATCAACAAGCTTGTGCGCACGAGCCGCCAGTTCCTGCACGAACAAGGCCGCGAGCCAACTCCGGAAGAAATGGCCGAGCGCCTTTCTATGCCGCTGGAAAAAGTGCGCAAGGTGATGAAAATTGCCAAGGAACCAATCAGCCTTGAAACGCCAATTGGTGACGAAGAAGACAGCCATTTGGGCGACTTTATTGAAGATAAAAACGCTGTCATTCCAGTAGATGCAGCGATTCAGGCCAATTTGAAAGAGACTGTCACCCGCGTTCTTGCATCGCTGACGCCGCGTGAAGAACGCGTGCTACGCATGCGCTTTGGCATCGGAATGAATACCGACCATACGCTTGAGGAAGTGGGTCAACAGTTCAGCGTGACGCGCGAGCGTATTCGCCAGATCGAAGCCAAGGCCTTGCGCAAGCTGAAGCACCCAAGCCGCAGCCGTAAAATGCGCAGCTTCCTAGACCAGTAATCAGACAGACAAAATTGAACATACGGGCCCTTTCTTGCACGCAAGATTGGGCCCGGTTTTGTTGCGCGTGGCATAATGGGATCGCGCGCATTTTTTATAGCCTATTGCATAACGACAACGGGCAACTTAACGAATTAACCGTTCGATTAACCAACGGGGTACCTCCATGCGCTTTCAAGGCACTGATAATTACGTAGCTACCGATGATTTAAAGGTCGCCGTTAACGCTGCGACGACATTGCGCCGGCCCTTGTTGGTCAAGGGTGAACCTGGAACGGGTAAAACCGTTTTGGCATATGAAATAGCAAAAGCGCTCGGTACGCCGCTCATCGAATGGAATATCAAATCCACAACAAAGGCGCATCAGGGCTTGTATGAATATGACGCCGTTGCGCGTCTTCGCGATAGCCAATTGGGCGAGGCGCGTGTGCACGACATCAAAAATTACATCAAAAAGGGCAAATTGTGGGAGGCGTTCACTGCGCCCCAGCTGCCCGTGTTGTTGATCGACGAGATCGACAAAGCCGATATCGAATTTCCTAACGACTTGTTGCAAGAGCTCGATCGCATGGAATTCTTCGTTTACGAAACTCAGGAAACCATCAAGGCGGTGGAACGACCCATCGTTATCATCACGTCAAACAACGAAAAGGAATTGCCTGATGCGTTCCTGCGCCGTTGTTTCTTCCATTATATCAAATTCCCTGATCGCACGACCATGCAAGCGATTATCGATGTCCATTTCCCAGGCATTCAAAAGATGCTCGTTTCGAAAGCTATGGATATTTTCTACGAAGTCCGGGACGTCCCAGGTCTAAAGAAAAAACCAAGCACAAGCGAGTTGTTAGACTGGTTAAAGCTGTTGCTGCATGAAGATATGCCATTGGACGTACTTCAGTCGCGTGACCCGACAAAGGCCATACCGCCTCTGCATGGTGCGCTGCTTAAGAACGAGCAGGACATCATGCTGTTCGAACGGCTTGCTTTCATGGCGCGCCGTCCAAATAATTAGCATCCGTTCGATTGCGCTGGGGTTATCAATTGTCGCATAACAGCCAGCGCCGCTAGACCGTCAACAGCTTAATCGGTCATTTTATACAGGAGCCCGCCGGTGTTTTTTTCATTCATGGAAGAGTTGCGGACAGCGGGCATCTCGGCGTCGCTTAAGGAACATCTGGCGTTACTAGCTGCGCTGGACGCTGACGTCATTAGCCAGAGCCCCGAAGAATTCTATTATCTTGCCCGCGCTACTTTGGTCAAAGACGAGGCATTGCTTGACCGTTTTGACCAGGTTTTCGGAAAAGTCTTCAAAGGCATATTCACCGAATATGGACAGAACCCCGTCGACGTCCCTGCCGATTGGTTAAAAGCCATCGCCGAAAAATATCTGTCGCCCGAAGAAATGGCGAAGATAGAGAAGATGAGCAGCTGGGACGAGTTGATGGAGACGCTTAAAAAGCGGCTTGAGGAGCAGGAAAAGCGCCATCAGGGTGGCAACAAATGGGTCGGCACGGGTGGCACATCACCTTATGGCAATTCAGGGTACAATCCCGAAGGTGTCCGGATTGGAGGCGAGTCCAAACATAAACGCGCAGTCAAAGTGTGGGATAAGCGCGAGTTTCAAAATCTCGACAACACGAAAGAATTGGGCACGCGCAATATCAAAATCGCAATGCGCCGCCTGCGCCGCTTTGCCCGCGATGGCGCAGTGGAAGAACTCGACATTGATGGCACGATTAACGGCACTGCGCGCCAAGGATGGCTAGACATCAAGATGCGCCCCGAGCGCCGCAATGCCATTAAATTGCTTCTCATGCTGGATGTCGGAGGGTCGATGGATCCATTCATCAAATTGTGCGAAGAATTATTCAGTGCCGCGACGAGTGAATTCAAAAACCTAGAGTTTTTCTATTTTCACAACTGTCCTTATGAGGGCGTTTGGAAAGACAATAAACGCAGGTTTAGCGAACGCACGCAAATGTGGGACATGCTCCATAAGTTCCCGCATGACTATAAGGTTGTAATGGTGGGCGACGCATCAATGAGCCCCTACGAGATCACCCATCCCGGCGGTTCGGTTGAACATTTCAATGAAGAATCGGGTGCTGTCTGGATGAACCGGATCACCAGTACCTACCCCGCAACGGTTTGGCTAAACCCCGTCCCTGAAAAGCAATGGGGATATTCGCAATCCACGAAGATCATCAAAGAGCTGATGAACGACCGCATGTATCCGCTGACGCTTGAAGGGCTTGATGACGCGATGCGCGAGCTAAGCCGTAAACACGGCCATTAATACAGCAGATATTGGCGGCGCTCTTCAATCCAGCTTTGCTCATCGACTGACGTCATGGCGTCAAATTCCTCTGGCGTGCTGTCAGGTGCATCCACCCATCCGCGCAACGCTGGTCCGCCATTAATGACATCAATCGCAAGCTTGCCGATTTCATATTCGTATGGAAAGTCGCGCCATAAGTCATAGTCGGGGTGCAGCCTGCGAATGGCCTTGAACGCCAATGTCTGTAACCGCCAGGGCTGGAAAGCTTGATGATCATAACCTTGGCCTTCGGCATGGATATGCACGCCATGGCAAAGCTGATGCACATGCTTGTGAAACGTCGGCTCGAACCAGATTTCCCGTAAGTGACAACCTTTAAGCCACTGCGGCGCGAAGCTGTGCATTTCAGCGATAACCTTGCGCGCGTCGATGTCGGGTGCGCCAAATATCTCAAGCGGCCGCGTGGTCCCCCTGCCCTCGGACAATGTTGTGCCTTCAAGCAGCACAGTGCCGGCATACGCGCGCGCCATGTTAATATTGGGCGCATTCGGGCTTGGGTTGATCCATAGCCGGTCCGCTGGCCAACCGAAACCGGGCGCAGCATCCGGCGCATATCCCTCCATGTGAATCACCCGATAATCCACATCGATACGGTAATGATCAATAAACCAATGGCCAAGCTCACCCAGCGTCATGCCATGCCGCATCGGTATTGGCCCAGCGCCGACAAAACTCTCCCACCCAGGAAGCAATGTAAGGCCCTCTACAGGGCGCCCAGCTGGATTTGGCCTATCGAGTACCCAAACTGTCTTTCCATGCTCTGCAGCGGCCTCCAGAATGTATAGAATGGTGGTTATAAAGGTATAAATCCGACACCCCAAGTCCTGCAAGTCAATCAAGAGGACATCAAAGGTTTCCATCGATTCAGCCGTTGGGCGGCGTACTTCACCGTAGAGGCTGAATACCGGGATGTTGTGGGCAGGGTCCATAAAATCCGGCGTTTCCATCATATTGTCCTGCTTGTCGCCGCGCAGACCATGCTGCGGCCCAAAAGCGGCGGTCACATTGACGTCACTTATAGCAGCGAGCGCATCCAACGAATGGTTCAGGTCAACGGTTACAGAAGCGGGGTGCGCCAGCAAGGCTACGCGCCTGCCCTTCATTAGTGCACGTAGTTCAGGCTCAGCCAACAGGCGATCAATTCCAAATTTCATACGCCGCCTCGTGCCTCCAGTTTAAGGGCAAAGCAATCCTTATGATGAAAATCGGGGCTGCCAGCCGGATGTGCCAATGCCCAATAAGAAATTTCCCCGCTTTTGGTTGCGACGACCGCGCTAATACCTGCCCATAGGTTGGCATCCCGCTTTGTGTCAGGCACATAAAGCGTCACGGAAACGATAAGAACATCGCCGCTTTGCGCCACGCTAATGATTGGCGCACCTGTCTCCAATTGCGCCATTCCTGCACGATAGCCTGAAAATTGATATGCCGCCCATTGGCCCGAGGGCGCAAAATTATACTCGAGATAGGATTTGTCTTCGGGATTTCCCACAAATAATTCAAAACACGTATTTTTCCACAAACCATCGGCTCGATCTGGTTTTGCCGGATCGGCAATTTTTAACGCCTCTATTGCGCCAGTAACGCGATAGACCAGTTCGATTTCTCCGCCTTGCCCAAGCGTGGCAGTGACATCGATAGCTTCGATCCCACCAGCATCGGACTGCGGATGGTAGATCAACGGAACCTCGGTCATCGAAATATTGGCCAATGTCGAAACTCCATGCTAGGCGCGGACGCGTTATGACTGCTTATACTTCCGATCTCCTCCGCCTGCTCGATGCACGTGGCTATATTCACCAGACGACAGATGCCACGGCGCTTGATGCATTGGCATCTAAAGAGATTGTGCCAGCCTATATCGGCTTCGACGCGACTGCGCCATCGCTTCATGTTGGCAATCTCGTGTCGATCATGCTGCTGCGCAGATTGCAACAGGCAGGGCATAAACCAGTGGTCGTCATGGGCGGCGGAACAACGCGGATCGGAGACCCGACGGGCAAGGACGAAGTGCGCAAGATGCTCACCGATGAGACAATCGAGTCGAACATCGCTTCCATCCGCACCGCTTTCGAACGTTTTCTGACATTTGGGGATGGTCCAACGGACGCAGTGATGGTTAACAATCATGATTGGCTTGGGCAACTCGGTTATATTGAACTGCTGCAACAGGTCGGAACGCATTTCACGATTAACCGTATGCTCACCTTCGATTCGGTGAAGCTGCGGCTTGACCGCGAACAGCCCATGACCTTCCTTGAGTTCAACTACATGATATTGCAGGGCTATGACTTTCGTCATCTCAGCAAGACCATTGGGGTACGCCTGCAAATGGGCGGATCGGACCAGTGGGGCAATATCATCAACGGCATCGAACTCGCCCGCAGGATGGATGGCGCAGAGGTATTTGGTCTGACGACACCGCTCATTACCAAGGCCGATGGT
>Ga0114973_10003150_pt1 | contig 11732 bp, 11 predicted proteins | sample M_140807_MF_Meta_FD_87025 | JGI IMG/M metagenome (GOLD analysis project Ga0114973, IMG submission 87025) | Freshwater microbial communities from Lake Montjoie, Canada to study carbon cycling - M_140807_MF_MetaG | ecosystem: Environmental > Aquatic > Freshwater > Lake | place: Lake Montjoie... | reverse complement strand
TAAATAGTTTTATTTAAATAGTTTTATATATTTACTTTTGGAACTCTTCTAGTACCGTGTCCATATTTTTTTTTTGCTATTTTTGCCATACGAAGTGCTTTTGAACTTGGTTTACATCCTTTTTCTAAAATGTTATAATCTACTGCAGCCGCTTTTCCTGCAGTAATAGAACTAGCTAAACGTGCAACTCCCCATGATTGAGCTGTCTGGTTTGGTCTTGAACCAGAAGAAAAATATGCACCTTCTCCTTTATTAATAATTTTAGCTAATGCTTCTTTGGAACATCCTGTAGCCTTAACTAGTTCATTTGTGGCACCTATTTTATCAACTTTATATATTTTTTCTGCATTAATAATATGATGAGATTTTTTTGATGAAAATGAAGACATTTTGCGTCTTGTATAAAACTTGCCTTTTTTATAAAACTTTCTAGATTTTAATAATTCTCTCTTTTGTTGTCGCTTATCTTTTTTTGTTAACATTTTTGGAATATATCTTACAATTATTTTCATTATATATTTTATTATATATTTTATTATATTATATAAAAACTAATTTAAATACTTTAATAGAGTTTTTAAAAGATGACAGATATAGGAACAGAATGTATAAATACAATAAAAAATATATTAGAAAAATACAAAGAAAATGAGTATGTTTTACAGAGACTTAAAAATCATGTTGTTACATGTTTGCCAAATACTCTTGAAAATGAATTGAAATCATATGAAGAACGTGTAAATCGCACAAATTATTTAACAAATGAACAGCAAGTTTTCATTCAAGTATTTCTTAGTAAAAATAAATATTTTTATTTACAAACAAATAATTTATTTTACGAATATGATGGGAAGAAATATTTGATTATTAAAGAAGATGAAATTATTCACAAACTTCTCTCTTCTATTTCTAAGGAAAGAATTTTATTGGATTGGAAACATAAAACAAAAACAAGTATTATTAAACAGATAAAAGAGAGAAGTTTATTTAGTTCTATTCCAGAATCTTATACTATACAAAATGTATTAAATGTTTTATATCCTGCATTTTTTTCTTCAAAAAATGCAGCAAAATATTTCCTTACTATTATTGGTGACAATATTCTTAAAAAAAATCAGCATCTAATTTTCTTGGTAACACAAAAAATGAAACAATTATTAAATGAAATAGATAATGTTGCGTTATCATCAATCGGTAACAATAATACTTCACACAATTTTATGACAAAATATCATGAAAATCATACTTATGAAAATTGTCGTCTCATTAAAATAAATGAAACTTTTTCCAATGAAGTTTGGAGAGAATTACTTAAAAAAATAGGTCTTGATTTACTTTGTGTAGCAGCACATTATTCTAAACGTTATGAAATTTCAGATAACTTTATTGAAAATAAATCAGATGAAGAATTAAAAAACTATTCATATTATATTAAAAATTCAACTCAAACTACTATTGTAGAAGAATTTTGTAATAAATATATAATTTCTACAAATGATTGTATGATAGAATGGAAAAATTTGCATTTTGTTTGGAAACAATTTCTCTCGACAAGTCATTTACCAAGTATGATTTATTCTAATTATTTGAAACAAATATTAAAAGATATGTATTCATATGATGAAACAACTGATACATTTGTAGGAATTACCAGTAAATATTTACCAGTACATAGTGATTTTATTAAATTCTGGGAAAATACTATTGAATTATGGGAAAATACTATTGAATTAACTGGAAATGACACTGAAAATTCAATAACATTTGACAATGAAATAGAAGTAGACGAATTGTCTTCTCTCTTCAAACTTTGGGCAAAAGACCCAAACACCAAACCTTTAATGACAAATGGTACTATTAGTGAAGAAAATATTGTAAAGATTTTAAAACATTTTTTTCCAAGTATTGAAATTATTGAAGATAAATATGTTCTAAATGTATCTAGTAAGATGTGGAATAAGATTAATGATATTGAAACTTCTTTTAAATATATTAAAAAACAAATTGAAAATGAACATAAATTGGCTCTTATTTCATTTGATGACGCTTACAATTATTATTATAGATTTTGTTATGGTCAAGAAATGAAAAATATTGTTAGTAAGCGATATTTTGAAAAATATTTGTATTTTAAATTGGATAACAATATTGTATATGAAAAATTCATTGAAACAATATGGTTTGATAATATTTAATATTTGTAAATAATTTTGTTACATATTTTGATAACACAATTATTTTATATTATTATTTTTAATTGGCATTTCCTGCTTCAAATTGCACTGCATTTCCAGAGGTTCCAACACCTTCTCCGTTATAGTGACTGTAACCTAATGATTGACCTTTCCCACCTCTCATTTTGCGTGACTTCTTTCCATCTCCTTTCTTGAAGAGCTTGAATACACCTTTCTTAGGTATGAAACCAGCTTTAGCTAAACGGTTATTTTTTTTTGCTCTTAAAGACATCTTCTTTGATACGATACGACCATGTTTGTTGTATTTTAATTGTTTTTTTGTGAGACCACCCTTAGTATGGCGAGCAGTACCATTCATAACTTGAGCACGAGATCCGACAGCAGGCATTATATAATGATATGAGAAAATATATTTTCTATTTATAAATTAAATTTCTATTCTTACGCATTTAATTAAACCTGTTCACTGGAGCGGAACCACTTCCTCCTGGCATTCCTTCTGTCCTTCCTAAATAATTTACATTTAAAGGTTGCCCTAAATAAAAATTACCAAAATGTGTTGTCCCTCCTTTAGAAAAATTTACAATTTGAGAAATCCTTCTATTATTCGATAATCTTTCTGAAGGTGAATCTGAAATTATTGTACGTTTGTCATATTTATCAGGTACACATGCATCACATGTTAATTGATCTGAATTTGGAAAAGCAGCATTGTATTCTGCTATATAATTAATTAATCTTATTGTATTTGATTTTTTTCCAGGAGTAAATTGTCTTTGAGGCATATAAATAATATTTTTATTTATTTATTTTTATTTATTTTTATTTATTTTTATTTATTTTTATAAAAAATTGAAATAAAAAATGAAGTTAAATAGAATTGTATTATTATATCATGAGCTCTACGAACGACGCAAGTTTATCCAAGAAATATCAGAAAAAGTCAGCAATACAACACATTTTAGATGCACCAGACACTTATGTTGGGTCCATCGAGAAAGTTGAATCATTGCAACATATTCTAAATGAATCTGGAGACAAAATTATTGAAAAAAACATTGAATACATTCCTGGACTTTTCAAATTGTTCGACGAAGGTATAGTTAATTGTCGCGATCATGTTGTACGCATGTTGCAAGCTATAAATGCTAACCAACCCAACTGCGTTCCAGTTTCAAACATTGAAATAACTATCAGTGAAGACGGCACAATTACAATGCTAAATGATGGAAATGGTATTGATGTTGCTGAACACCCTGAACATAAAACTTGGATACCTCAGATGATTTTCGGTGAGCTTAGAACATCAACAAATTATGATAAAGAAGAAAAAAAAATTGTTGGAGGCAAAAATGGTTTTGGTTTCAAATTAGTTCTTATTTGGTCTACTTATGGTTCAGTTGAAACGGTTGACCATGTAAGAGGTTTAAAATATATACAAGAATTCAAAGACAACTTGTCAGAAATTGGTAAGCCAACGATCACCAAGTGCAAGAATAAACCATATACAAAAGTGGTCTTTAAACCTGATTATGCACGTCTTGGTTTAACTGGTCTAACATCTGACATGATTTCTTTACTTAAAAAAAGGATCTACGATGTTGCTGCTGTTACTGACAAAGCAATTAAAGTCAAATATAATGGACAGCTAGTTCCTGTCAAGAATTTTCAGCAATATATTGACTTGTATATTGGTGAAAAATCTCAGTCACCTCGTGTTTATGAAGACATTGGACCAGAAGGAAGATGGGAATACGCTGTTGCACTTACTCCATCAAATGAATTTGTTCAAGTGTCATTTGTCAACGGAATACATACTGCAAAAGGCGGTAAGCATGTGGAATATATTTTGAACCAGATTACAAAAAAACTCGGCGAATATATTGAAAAGAAAAAGAAGGTTAAAGTCAACCCAAATAGCATTAAAGAGCAATTGATATTGTTTTTGAGATGTGATATTGAAAATCCAGCATTTGATAGTCAGACAAAAGACTATATGAATACACCATCGTCTAAGTTTGGTTCAAAATGCGAGGTTAGTGACAAGTTTATTGAAAAGATTGCAAAGATGGGTGTAATGGATGCAGCTTTACAATTGACCGAAGTAAAAGAGAATAAAGCCGCCAAGAAGACAGATGGTGTCAAAAGTAAGTCAGTACGTGGAATTCCTAAACTTACTGATGCTAATTGGGCTGGCACTGAAAAATCTAAAGATTGTGTCATAATCTTTTGCGAAGGTGATTCAGCAAAGGCAGGGATTATTTCCGGATTATCATCTGAAGACCGTAATAGTATTGGTGTATATCCAATGAAGGGTAAGATATTAAATGTACGTGGTGAGACTATAAAGAAAATATCAGAAAACAAGGAAATTGCCGAAATTAAAAAAATTCTAGGTCTAGAAACTGGTAAGAATTATGAGAATATTGAAGATGTTAATAAGAGCTTACGTTATGGTAAAGTCCTCTTTATGACCGACCAAGATTTAGATGGAAGTCATATTAAAGGTCTAGGGATTAATTTATTCCAGTCAGAATGGCCTACTCTTGCAGCTATACCAGGATTTATTGGTTTTATGAATACACCCATCTTGAAAGCCAAAAAAGGTGCAATTGAGTTGAACTTTTATAATGATGGTGAATATAATACATGGAAGGAAGAAAATAATACACAAGGATGGAAACTAAAATATTACAAAGGTTTGGGAACTAGTACTGGCAAAGAATTTCGTGAATATTTTGAAAAGAAAAAACTTGTTGGATTTAATCATTCTGAAAAAAGCAACGACTCAATTGATATGGTTTTCAATAAAAAACGCGCAGATGATAGAAAAGATTGGTTACAAGTTTATGACAGAACTGCTTATCTTGATACTTCAAAAACAGGAGTAACATATGAAGAATTTATTGACAAAGAGCTTATTCATTTCTCAAAATATGATTGCGATCGTTCTATTCCTAACTTAATGGATGGTCTTAAAATTTCGTTGCGTAAAATTATGTATTCTGCTTTTAAAATGAATTTGACTTCAGAAATCAAGGTGGCTCAGTTTTCTGGTTACGTCTCTAAAGAAGCTTGTTATCATCACGGTGAAGCCAGTTTGAACGCAGCAATTGTTGGTATTGCTCAGAATTTTGTTGGGTCTAATAACATTAACTTGTTGATGCCTAATGGCCAGTTTGGAACCAGACTACAAGGAGGCAAAGATTCTGCATCTGAAAGATATATCTTTACACAATTGAATAAAATTACTCGTGTATTGTTTCCTACAGCAGATGACCATATCTTGGAATATTTAAATGATGATGGAACAATGGTAGAACCTATCTTCTATGCCCCTATTATACCTATGGTTCTAGTAAATGGTTCCAAGGGAATAGGAACTGGTTTCAGCACGGATATAATGTGTTACAATCCATTACAAATTATTGAATATTTGAAAAATAAATTAATGGGTATCACAGATGATGAAGAAGAATTTATTCCTTATTATGAAGGATTTAATGGAAATATAACTAAACTGTCAGCCGATAAATTCCTTATCAAGGGTGTTTATGAAAAATTGGAGGTTGACAAAATTCGTGTAACTGAATTACCTGTTGGTTATTGGACAGAGAATTTCAAAGAATTACTAGAGGAATTGATTGAACCTAGTTCACAAAAAGATGGTAAAAAAATACAGCAATTATAAAAGATTATGATGATATGAGTAAGGATACAAATGTTGATTTTACGATTACCTTTGCAAAAGGTAAATTAGACGAGTTAGAAAAATCAAAAGGCGATCATGATTGCAATGGTCTAGAAAAACTATTGAAGTTGTATACGACTAATACAACAACCAATATGCATTTATTCGATGCTGATGATACGCTACATAAATACGAGAAGGTATCAGAAATAATTGACGTCTATTATGAAACAAGACTTAAATTGTATGGCACTAGAAAAGAATACATGATTGATGCTTTAGAAAAAGAATTAGTCATGCTATCGAATAAAGCAAGATATATTCAAGAAAATCTTGACGGCACTATTGATTTGAGAAAGAAGAAGCGCGAAGAGGTGAATGAAATGTTGCAAAGCAAAGGCTACGATATAATGGATAATGATATGGACTATAAATATTTGGTTAGAATGCCAATGGATTCAGTAACGGAAGAAAATGTTGCAAAGTTGCTGAAGAACAAGGGTGATAAGGAAATTGAATTGGAAAAAATCAAAGTGACAACTATACAGCAAATGTGGAAGTCAGAATTAGACGTATTGAAAGAGCAATACTTGGAATATAAAGAGGACAGAGCTAGGCTAATGACTGGAGGTGAAGAGAAAAAGAAGAAATCTGTTGTTAAGAAAACTGGTGGAGCCAAAAAAATTGTCATTACTGATGAATAAATAAATAATAAGTTTAATTTACTTGACTATACAAATTACTTGTTTCATCATAATGCAATAAATTAGTTAAAGAACCTTTACCAGAATAATTTAAATATAAATTTTTTCCATTCGTATTTTTAACATAGTTATTAAAATTTAAATCTACCATTGCTATATTACTTACAGAAACTCCTCCTGCATTGTTAAAACTACCTCCTATATATAAAGTATTATTATAAATTAAAAGAGAATTTACTTCAGCAGTATTATAATCTGGATTTGAAGAAGTAACTCCAGAACCTAATGCAGACCATGATGAACCATCCCACTGTGCTATATTATTTACAGAAATACCTCCTGCATTGTTAAATTGACCTCCTACATATAAGTTGTTACTACTTGTGTCAAATGCAATAGCCGTTACATAAATATCACCATTATTAGTAACTCCTGAACCTAATGCAGACCATGTTTGTCCATCCCATTTTGCTATATTATTTACAGGAACTTCTCCTGCATTAGTAAATTTACCTCCTACATATAAGTTATTACTTGCGTCAAATACAAGAGAACCAACTGAAGAATCATAAATTGGATTTGAAGAAGTAACTCCTGAACCTAATGCAGACCATGATGAACCATCCCATTTTGCAACATTATTTACAGGAATTCCACCTGCATTAGTAAATTTACCTCCTATATATAAATTATTATCTGTATCAAATGCTATACAAGTTACAAGAGGATTATTTCCATCATTAAGGCTTACACCAGATCCCAATGCGGACCATGATGATCCATCCCATTTTGCTATAGAATTTACACGAACTTCTCCTGCATTAGTAAAATTACCACCAGCATATAAATTATTAGAGTTGACTGCTAAAGTAATTACAACTGGAACATAATCAGGATTTGATACTCCACCATCTAATGCAACCCATGTTGAACCATCCCATTTTGCTATACAATTTAAAGTTCTATCATCAACTCCTGATACATCAGTAAAAAAACCTCCTGCATATAATGTATCATTACTAATATCTTTTACAAGAGAACATACTTGTGCATTAAATCCATTATTAAATCCACTATAATCAGTAGAACCAAAATTTTTTGAAAATCGTGCTACATAATTTACTGAAATATTAGATCCATCAGAACCAGGTACTGTGTCAAAATTACCTCCTAAATATAAAGAATACCCTGAAAAATCACTTCTAGCAAATATAATTGTGTTTACATCTTTATTTGGACCACTTCTTCCATTAGTTAAATTTTTATAAGACCCTTGTGTTACATTACTTTGTATATTATAATAATAAGGACTAGTAGATGAAGATGGCTCAGTTAATTGAAAATTGTTTAGCTTATATAATGTATTGCTAAAGCTAAAGAGAGATTGATTTTGTTCATTGATTGTAGGTCTGGTAGGACCTTTATCACCTGTAGGACCTTTATCACCTGTAGGACCTTTATCACCTGTAGGACCTGTAGGACCTTTATCACATGTAGGACCTAAATGTTTATTTTCAATTATACTAATAGTTTGTTGAATAATATCAATGTTTGTTTCTAATTCAGATTTAGCAACATTATACGCAATATCTTTTGCTATATTATACGCATCTTCATAACTTGTATCTGCACTGGCATTAGCACTAGCAGTAGCAGTTACTTTATTACCTGTATTAGTAAATCCAAAAACACTTGCATTTGCAGAAGCAAAAAACTTAGTTACGTCCATTATAAAATAATAAATAGAAAATAATAAATATCAAAATATTAATCCTTAAAATATTAATCCTTAAAATATTATTATTTAATATTATTCTTCAATACTTCATTCACTTTATTTTCGTCGTAATTCTCTCTACAATCAATAAAAGAAAACATATTTTGAATGTTAGTCTTGTCCCACATCTTTTCAAATGTGGTAAAATAGCAACACTCTCTATTAGCTAAATAAAAATTCCATAAATCGGTATTTTTTTGTTGCAACTTTACAAAAGCATTTTTGTCGTCTTTGTGCCAGCTACTTTGTGACTGAGCTGCAATATTCTCTCTAACTTGAATAATTACTTTTGTTTGTGGAAACAATTGTCTGAAACTACTTAATAAATGTACATTTTGACCATCATAACGTATTTCTTTAAATCCCCAAAGGTTAGTATTTAAATCTTTTTTGAACATAGCAATAATGAGTTCTTTTATTTTCTGTTCCATTTCTTGCATTTTATAAGAGTTATACCAAGCAGGCTTTACGTTTTTACTTATAATTTCTTCATAAGAGGCTGGATGATAATGACCAGGAACATACTCTCTTGATGTAATATGAAGTTTATTATAAAATTCGATTAGGCTATTGATAGCACCATAATTCTCTCCACATATATTACTGCCAGGTATGGTATTAATAATTCGTTGTAAAGTAGTAGATCCTGAGCGACCTGTTGCACATATTAAAACTATTTTGTCATCCATGATTGTATAATATAATACTTATTTATTTAATAATATTTATAAATATATTAAATAAATGTTTAAAAAGTTTGGCTCCCCTTTTCAAAGGTGGATTAGAACCAACTTTTCAGCTCTAATTGTCTGTCATTTTTGCTAGCCATTATTGGGTGAGAAATAGGCACTACTAAAGTGCTGACATCATTGATATATTTCATATATCCTTGAGCTTCACTATATACTTGTTGTATACAATAATCTAGAACCATTTTATTTAGTTCATTTACTTGTTGTTGAATATTATTGGGTTTATTTGCAGAATATTGCAAAAAGATGCTTCTCATAATAATCTTAAGTGTATCACAATCTTGATTACCAATCTCATATTGGCCATTTGAATGTTTATATACTCCAATTCTAATCCCATTTTGTAATTCTTGAATATTCTGTTGAGAGAAAAAAGTATTTGATAAAGAATTTGTTGTCCATAATCCTTGTGTTGGGTTCCTTAATGTCACACATTGATTTGCAGGTATTTTATCATATAATTTAAATAATGCTGAAGTATTAGGAGTTTTAATATCTACTCTACCATTATTTACTTTATTCATTTATAATACTCTTATAGAAAAAAATATATATAAATATATATAAAATATTATGGAAGGTTTTCAAAAAATTGTTCTTTATTCAGCCATTATAATATTGATTATTGTTTTAGTTATAATTGGTAGTACTTTATCTTATGCTAACGATGAAACATGGCCTCCTATGGTGCCAAGTTGTCCTGATTGGTGGATTATAGATGGTTCTGGTAATAATGCGACTTGTGTTGATATAAAGGATTTAGCAAATGAGCAATGTAAAGGAGATACAGAAGGACATCTTAAAAAGAACTTTAATACTGCTCCATATACTGGGTCAAACGGTAATTGTGCTAAATACACTTGGGCAAATACATGTGGTGTTGCGTGGGATGGAATAACTTATGGTGTGTCAAGTCCTTGTGAAACAGAATAATTATTATAATGTCAAACAAATACAATAATGTCAAACAAATACAATAATATATAAATAAATTATTAATTATTTATATAAAAAGTTTAGAATGTCAGATAATAATGAAATTATTCTTTTAACAAATATACAAAAGTTATCACATGATTTAGTAGTTATTATCAAAGATTATGTTCCTAAAAAAATATTAGCATTTACAAACAGAGAGAATTATTCATTGTATCATATATTTATTAAACATTGTATAATAAATTATGAAAATTATATTCGCGACACTATTCGTCGTGATAATTTTTTTGTATTTGAAAGAATTTTAATAGAAAATTATAAAAAATGGTGTAATATAAATCAATATATATATAAAAATATGATATTCAAAAACTATTTATATTTTATAATTCATTATTGCATTGAACATGACTCATCTAATTGCAGATACAGTATTATTCAATTTTTAAAGCAAAATGGATTAGATAAAAATCTACATAAAAAGAATATTGTAAAGTATATAAGATGGAAGAACTAAATATGAATCAAATTTTAAATAGAGAAAACAAAGCCATTTCTATTAAAGATATACTGCGCAATTTTGAATTAAATAAAAATAATTTACTTTTTAAAAAAGGTATTTATGTTTATGGAGATCCTGGAACAGGTAAAACTACTTTTGTTACAAATATTTTAAAAGAACTTGATTACGATATTATTAAATATGATGCTGGTGATATTAGAAATACAGCAGTTATTGAAGATATTACAAAACATAATATGTCAGACAAAAATATCATGAGTTTATTCAATAAAAAAATCCGCAAGATTGCTATTATTATGGACGAAATTGACGGTATGAATAATGGTGATAAAGGAGGAATTAATACATTAATTAAATTGATTAGACCAAAAAAAACAAAAAAACAGAAGCAAGAGGAGGTAACAATTAACCCAATTATATGTATTGGAAATTATAAAGTAGATAAAAAAATTAAAGAGTTGATAAAAGTGTGTAATACAATTGAATTATCTACACCAAGTAATAATGAAATTACAAATATCATAAAACATTTATTACCTAATATTGATATATCACTAGAAACAAAAATAATTTCATTTGTTCAAGGAGATTTAAGAAAGTTAAATAGTATTTATATGCTTTATAAAAATAATCCAGAGTTTTTTACAATTGATATAATAGAAAACTTATTACAAATTAAATCATATAATGAAGATACTAAAAATATTACAAATAAATTAATTAACAATTATTATACATTAGATCAACATAATAATATTATGAATGAAACTGACAGAACAAGCATTGGTCTTTTATGGCATGAAAATATAATTGATGTTATTGAAAAAGTTGATAAAAAAATATCTGTACCATTTTATATTCAACAACTTGAAAATATTTGTTTTGCTGATTATATTGATAGAATTACTTTTCAAAAACAAATATGGCAATTTAATGAAATGAGTTCTTTAATTAAAACCTTTAAAAATAATAAAAATTATCATGAACAATTTAAATCTAAACAAAAACATAATGCATCTGATATTAGGTTTACAAAGGTTTTGACAAAATATTCTACTGAATATAATAATACACTATTTATACAAAAATTATGTCAAAACCTTGGGATGGATAAGAAAGATCTTATTGGTTTTTTTATGAAAATTAAAAAT
>Ga0114973_10003149_pt1 | contig 11734 bp, 12 predicted proteins | sample M_140807_MF_Meta_FD_87025 | JGI IMG/M metagenome (GOLD analysis project Ga0114973, IMG submission 87025) | Freshwater microbial communities from Lake Montjoie, Canada to study carbon cycling - M_140807_MF_MetaG | ecosystem: Environmental > Aquatic > Freshwater > Lake | place: Lake Montjoie... | reverse complement strand
TTTTAGTTTTGTGTTTTTTAGTTTTTAGTTTTGGCTTTTTGACATCTTCTCTTAACATACAACTTTTTATATATCCTTTTTTGAACCCTTTATTAAACTCTTTCCTATCTAATGACATAAAGTATCTTTCCCAAGTCATATCGCGAATCAATCGAATTTTTTTTGAATTATGTTTTTTTTTACAATCTTTCTCTTTATCCTTCATATATATTACTGTATATTTTTTTTGTGATATTTGTGATATTTATGCGGTAGCAGTAGGAGCAACAGTCTTGATAAAGTGGTGCTTCATGTACTTCTGGAGGTTGAAGTAGGTAAGCTCATCACCCTTCTGAAGCTTAAGAAGCTTGGAAAGCTTGGCATCAGCGTTAATCTTGCGACCATTGTCCTTATCCTGAAGACTGTGTGCGCGGATGTAGACATTGATCTCCTTACTGACAGCAGTACGTGCAAGAAGAGAACCCTTATCCTTTCCAAGGAAATCGGCAAGCTCGTCGGAGATAAGAGTTGGCTTAACAAATCCAGATGGGGCTCTGTTTCCAGAACCAACCTTTCTCTTGTGAGAAGCCTTCTGTGCAGCCTTGAACTCCTTGGAAACCAACTTCTCAAGAGTCTTGTAGTCATTCTTGACGACAGAAACAAGAGCAGTAAGTGCCTGAAGCTTAGAACCATATTCAGCAAGCTTAACAGATAGACTACTGGCCTCAACTGAAGGAGCAACTTCGACCTTAACTTCTGGTTCAGAAACGACAGGAGTCTCAGTCTTGACTTTTTTGGCCTTTACGACCTTTTCAACAACAGTGGCAGGAGCAGATGTAGTAGCAGGAGTCTTAGAATTTCTAACCATCGTATGATTATATAATACTATAAACACTTCTTTTTAAGTATTTAAACGCAAATATATTATTTAGAATAGTTCATTATTTTTTGAACTGGATAAACGAAGCCTAAATATATTATTCCTAAATGTTTATTTACGATACTTTTCAAAAATGAATATATTACATTAATGATTCATATAACCAAGGCATAGACTGTCTGGCATCCATCGATACGACAGTTAATGCAGATAATACGTGCAGAGCTCCAATTTTACGATAATCGATATCAACACCTGTAAAAACCATATTCTCAAATACACGTAAACACGCTTCTTGTATTCTCTCGCGATCAATATTATTATCATTAAAGATTGTTTCTCGAAAAATATTCAAAAAAGGGTCTCCTGAAATACAAATTCGAGTTCTTACCTCAGGCGCTAATCGTCTCCATATATTATACACTATTCTATATAGACGCATATAATTTATTTGGGTTAAAGAACTAAACCATTCTACTCGAGTATAGTTACCTAGTTGGTCAATTTCCATAAATAATTCTTGCATTCGTATTGGCACTGGAGATTCGCGATTTGATATTAATCTAGAAATTTCTGGAGTAGTAAGTCGATTTATAATATTAACTGATGAGAGATTTAACGGTTGAATTGTATGTGTAATCGCAGGTTTCTCATTTACCATTGTAGGTGGCATTATATTTGGGAACAGAATACAAATCTTGTGTCCGAGAGAATAAATATCGTTAATTACTGTTTGAGAGATCTTCTCTCGATTATACGGATTTATAATATTCGAACTCGATGTTTTAGATATAAGTGAAAATAACGAATGAATATCGAACCCATACCAAAAATCCTTATCGTCTTTATATGAAAAAAACAGACGCATATCTATATCGACAATCGGTTCTAAAGAATAAAAATCGCTAGAATTTACACAAATCTCTCGTTTTTTTAAAGCTTTTCCGCGTAAACGAAATGATTGACGAACTAAATATCCTCTATATATTTTTTGTATTAGTACAGTATCAGAAATCAAATGAAAACGGCCTTTAATTCGTTCGATCAATATTTGTTTTGTACCACTAATATGAATTCGCAACTGTTTTGCGATTTCTTTAAGAGTAGGCAATCGATATGTTGATAATATGTTGGGGTTCTTTAAATATTCACTATATGAAAGAGTCTTGGATAATTGTGGGGAGTTGGAAGTATTTTTTTGAATGATTACGTTTCTAGAACAATCGTTTGAACCAATCGGGTATAGTGGTTTTGATAGCATACGTCTTAGATAGATGTCTATTATAATACTATTTATATATTTTATACGAAAAATTTATCACTTTATAGTTATATTTATATTTATTGGTATATATAACCATACATATCTATATATACCAATATATATTATAAATATTATAAATAAATATTGTAACTGCATAAATAATGCGAAAAAATATCAAAAATCGATACTTTTGCTCAAAATAACTCTATAAAATTGATTTAAAGAATTTGCTTTATGTATATCATATACTTCCGCTTGTTTATTATAATATGTCTTCTTCCAATACCAATACTGCTGTTATTATTGAGTACCCCGAGTGGGATACTACTGAAGTGAAATATATGCCTCCTAAGGTCAATGATAAAGGAGGTAAATCGATTTCAGTTATCAGTACCCAATCTAAGCGTGCACTAGCGATTTCTACTGCGGCGATGACAACTTGGGGTATCAGCGACTTCTGTAATGAAGAAGGAGAATCGGATGGGAAATTTAAACTAGCTCTTCAGTTTCCAAGCGAACAATATAAGACTGCCGAAACTGAAGAATTTTTAACAAAAATGAAAGCATTTGAGAATCAGGCGATTGACGATGCGGTAAAGAATAGCGAGCTTTGGTGGGGTAAAAAGAAGTCGAGAGAATTAGTTGAGGATAGTTTCTTCCCCTATCTTAAATATCCAAAAGACGAAAAAAAGAACCCAGATTATACTAAGGCTCCTTCTATGAAACCAAAGGTTCCATTCTATAATGGCGAATGGAAGACAAGAATATTCGATATGGATTATAAAAAAGTATTTCCAAATCCTGCGACTCCAGATGCGACTCCAGTAGACTATGTTCCAAAAAGTAGTCAGGTTGTATGTGGATTAAAATGTAATGGAGTATGGATTGGTGGCAAAGGATGGGGTCTTACTTGGCAAGTCGAGCAGCTTATTGTAAAGCCTAGAGTCGTTCAGAGAGTAGATAATGACATCTGCCATATTCGTGTTTCAGATAAAGATAGGAGTAATATGATAAAGACCACAACAAAAGTCGCAGAGGAAGAACCGGTACAGGAGATTGAAGTTCCATCTTCTGAAATCCAAACAACAGAAGTTCCGGATAGCGATGATGAAAAAGAACCAGAAGTCGAAGTCCAAGAAGAAAGACAAGAGGATACAGTTCCGGAAGAGAACCCGTCACCAGTTCCAGTTCCAGTTAAGAAAGTCATTAAAAAAGCACCACTATCGGTGATTATTCCAGAAGAAAAATCTGTTCCGGCTCCTACTGTTAAGAAAGTTGTTAAGAAGAAGGTTGTTTAAGAAGTAGATTTTGTAGATTAGTTGATATGTATTATCGTAAATTTAATGAGTAAAACTGAATATTTTTAAAATATAGTATTTTAAATACTATATTTTTTATATGTTGTTTATGGATGACCATATACATAAAGGTGTGGGTTTAAAATGGTCGTTTCTATAAAAACATTATCGTTCGGATGCCAAAATTCAGGCAATCCAATCGGTTTTCTAGATTGGTATGTTCGAAGTTGTACAGTATTATATTTATTATCTGGATATTCATCTAATTCTGCAATAAAATAATGGGTTTCATCTAATATAAATTTTATTTGGTTTTGGATTTTATGGTCTTTATCAATAATGCCTATTTTTTTTATTTTATTATATAACTCTATACTATACTCAGTTTCAGAAGAGTAATTTTTTTCGGATAATAATGTATATATAGTTTTATTCATCACCATATATACATATATAATATTTTTCTAAATACTTACATAATTCTATAAATAATTCGCTTTATATAATATTCGTTTTTTATCGCGTAAAAATTAACGACGTGTTTTTCTTTTATTTTTATTTTTTCTGCGTTTCGTTTTACGAATTCTGCTTCCACCAGGTTTACCAGGTTTAGAGTAACCATAATCACCAGGTTTACCAGGGTTAAAGAAACCAGCATCACCAGGTTTAATGACAATATATGCGGGGAAATTGCGTTGATATTGGTCTTCTTCTAAATTAACACTATTATTAGAGCCGCTGGATATCATATCCATCTCTAATATATATTCGTCTATTCTTTTTTTATACGCATCCATATACTCTTTCATTTTTTCGTCTGTATAGATTTGTTTGTAAGGAATCTTACTGCCTTTTATAGTAAAAATTTGTTCGTGAAACTCAAATTGTTTGTTGAATTTTGTTACTTTATCTTTTACGGGCATACCATCTATAACAAGCAATACTTTATCTTTTAATATTTCATCTTTTTGTGCTGGGTCTACCTTATAGCATAACATATAAGTATCGTTGTTTTTAAATATATATCTCTTTATTTCTCTATAGATTTCGTTTGAGGGTTCATCTTCTACCTTAGTAATAGGACCTAATTCTCTAGTGCCATACATATATATAACGTCTGCGTTTTCTGAGTATCTCGTTCGGTTGTCCCATATTGTAATTAACATATCCGGGCTTTTGGCAATTAAGTAATCCGGGATTTCGGTTGCCATATAAAATAGTAAAAGATTATATTATATCTAAAGTAATTGATTATTAATTATTTCTATAAATCAATGACTTTTTTATAATTTCGGTCAATATCATTAAATTGTATATTTGTTTTTAAATACGCAGAATAGTATAAATTCTCTCTATAATATATTACTCCATACGCATTCGAGAGTTTTGTTATCATAAATATAACATATGTAATATAGGTAGAGTGCGTCTGGTTATTTAAATAAGAATTGTGTATGATAATCCCACTTAGAATCGCATTTATAATATAAATAATAATGGTAGTATACGTTATATATCTATAGTATTCGTTACTCGATATAATCTTTTTCTTTTTATCTTCCGGTAAAATATCCATTATACTCGAAATGTATTCTAAATCCGTCGGCAAATTCGGATTTACGTCCAGATATTTAATCAACCTATTCTCTCTCCACATCTCAATCCAGTAAAGAATAATAAATGAAAATAATGTTATAAAATTTATAGTTAATCCAATACCTTTTAACCCATAATCGAACTGCAATATATCGTGGAAATTACATATATCATCGCCACATCTTTGAGGTACAAATAATATCATAAGAGAACTCGTAATCGAACGAAATAATTCGATCATTACGCTACTAATCGCCTGATATCGCTGATATGTTTCTTGATTATTAAAATGACTTATTAACCATTCGCGAATTATTAATAAACTTCTAAATAAGATTGAATTTCGTCGAATACAATAAAAATGTGTAGGTTCTACAATACGAAGGGGCGATGGAGTAGGCGTGGATACAATATGTTCTTCTATACTTATGATCGGCATATCAATATAAATAGGTGTTTTAGAACTACGATTACTAACTAATTCTTTTACTACTTCTTCTACGATTTTATCAATATTAACCGTATGATTTATATTTGTATTAATATTTTCTCGGATATACATTAATACCATTTTTTTTAACACTCCTTTATCTGTATTTCTATCCATTTTTACCCCGCCTCTTTAATATATCCATATAAATCTGCGGTACCCGATATTTTAACGCATATTCATTCTACTGTTACTACTTTCGCTAGATTACGTGGATAATCTGGATTATATCCTCGTTTTAATGCTAATTCATAGCTAAAATATTGGATGATTATTCCTGCAATAATAGCTCCAAATGTATTATTTTCAGGTAAATAGGTTATATATATATTCTTTTCCTCATCGAAAAAATCGGTTCTAGAATTATCGTCCGTTAAAATCCAAATATCGGCGCCTCGACTTTTTACTTCTTCTACTACATTTTGATTCTTCTCTCGAAATTCTTTTCCAATATCTATAATAATAATGGGCAATCCCTCTTCGATTAATGCAAATGGTCCGTGTTTAAGAGCAGATGATGAATATCCTTCCGCGTGAACATATGCTACCTCTTTTATCTTTAATGCACCTTCTCTCGCAATCGCCTCGCAATAACTCTTTCCTAATAAAAACATTGAGGATTTATTTTGCCATTTATCTACTAAACTAGAAAGTGTCGTTTTTAGTTTAGTATCCTGTAAGATTTCCCGAGTTTGAAAGGAGAGATTCATTACATCCTTTATCATATGTCCACGGCGTTCTTTATACATATTCTTTATTTGAGAAAACCATATAATAATCATTCCTAATATTACACATTGATTCGTGAAGGATTTCGTAGATGCTACTGCGACTTCTCTCCCCGCATTTAAATATATTCCACAATCCGTTTCTCTCGCAATCATTGAATCCACTACGTTTATTACGCCAATCGTTATAATATTTGATTTTAGACTTAATATAGATAAACACCGATGCAAGTCCTTTGTTTCTCCAGATTGGGAGAGAAGGATTATTCCTGTTTTTCCGTATGAAATAATATCTTTTATCGTAAATTCTGCGCCATCATAAATATTCACGGTTTGGAATAATTCCATATTTTTAAAGAAAGGCACCGACCATAATCCCGCATTATACGATGTTCCGCAACCCAATAAAACTAAATGTTCTATATCTTGCAAATCATATGTATGTGAATCTAATCCTCCTAATTTCACCGATGTAATATCCTTAATTCTACCGCCATTATTTGTAGCACGAATTATCGATTCTGGTTGTTCATATATTTCTTTTATCATCCAATGTGGAAATCCAGTAGGAACCATATCTATAATACCTTGTTCAATCTTTGTTTTTAGAATATACTGCCTAATATCTCGGCTATACGTTATTTTTCCAGAATCTAATCTCTCGATTTCAAATATATCGTGATTATCTAAAATTATATATTTTGTAATCGAGTTTCCGAAAGCTATCTGTTCCGAGGCTACTATTATAAACTCATCTGCAATTCCTAGTAGTAAGGGGGAGCCATTACGTGTAATCCAAATCTTGTTTGGATTTTTACTATCTAAAATAACGAGTGCCCAGGTTCCCGATAATCTATTAATCGTTTTCTCGATTGCAATCATCGTTGATTCTCCTGCGTCTAAATATTTTCCTATCATTACAGAGATTACCTCGGTATCCGTTTGAGAGAGAAAAGAATATCCTTCGTCCAATAAATCGGACTTTAATTCGGCATAATTCTCAATAATTCCATTATGTACGAGAGATATTCGATTCGAATTATCGTGGTGTGGATGGGCGTTTCTAGTAGTTTTAGGACCGTGAGTTGCCCAACGAGTATGTCCGATTCCTATATTCGATTTATTTTGAGATTTTAAAAGTTCGTTTTCGAGAGAATCGATCATTCCTTCATTCGCGTATTTTATTGTGAATAGAGTGTTTGAGATAATTGTAGATATTCCAACAGAATCGTATCCTCGATTCATAAGTAATCGTAAACCATTTAAGACAGTTTCATTAAATGGTTCGTTGCCTAAATACCCGATGATTCCACACATATATTCTTATTGCGGTTGATTATTTATATGTATTATTTAGGAAATTTAAATTTATACGTTTACTTTATTTTCATATAACCCGATATATTTTTATTTGTATAATATATAACATAATGAATTTCTGGAAAACGAACCCATCTGAAAATGAATATACCAGAATTAAAATTAAAGATAACGTAACTAACAAAGAATATGATGCAGATATTAGATACCACAATGACAGAGAGTACAATAACGATCCAAAAATTGATGTTACTATATATGGCTATAAAGAAAAATACGGTATTAAAAGTAATGTAGATTTAAAAAATGTTCCAGTATCTGAATTTTTTAGGGATTTTACTATTGATGATAATAGAGGAGGTAGAAAATCTAGAAAGAGTAAATCTCGTATTCGCAGAAAATCAAATAAAAATAGAAAAACTCGTCGGCGTCGTCGTTGTGGACGCCGTTAATTCCCCGAATTATTATAAAATCTCTTGTAAAATCTGATTGGAATTAGTATATTAAATGGGACATAATCAATTCGTTTGACAATTGGAATATGTTCGGGAATAGAATTTAGGAAATTATTCGTATATTCGTAATAGTAATCGTACGTTTCTCGAATTGTATCATTTATTTCTATCTTCAGAGAGAATGGATAATAAGGCAATCGTTTATTTGATACATAATCCGAGAGAATTTGAGTAATACACTTATATAGTGGAACCCATAAATAATAAAGTATAAATAGAACTCTCATATATTCTATTTATACGTTTTTTTATATAGTTATTCTATAATGCCTGCTCCTCGTTGTAAAACTGGTAAACATCGATGCACAATTAGTAAACAGTGTGTTTCTAAATCAACTAAATCTATACGTAGATGTCATAAAGGTTCGCGTAAATGTTATGATAGTAAATGTTATCGAAAAAATAAATCGAATAAATCCCGTAAAAATTTCTACAAAAAATATGGTAAATAATACAGAATATTAACCAACCCTCATATATTCATTTATAAATATAAATATATTATAAATGAGTTATCCAATTCGATATCTGCCAAAAAGTTTAACGAAAAAAGATAGACAAAAACAAATGAATATGCTTAAAAAATCAAAAAAGCTGTATAAACACAATAAATATTATACGCGTAAACATTTAGCATCTTATAAACATAAAAAATCAAACCATATAACGACCGCTTCTAGAATATATAACATTAAAAAGATAACACCGAATAAAGAATTGTCACTAAAAACTGGTTGTAAATTATCCGCATTAAAACAAATCGTGAAAAAAGGAGAGGGAGCGTATTATTCGTCGGGTTCAAGACCAAACCAGACTCCGCAATCGTGGGGACTAGCCCGATTAGCCAGTTCAATCACTTCTGGAAAATCCGCAGCAGTGGATTATGATATAATCAAAAAAGGATGTAATCATAAAAAGAAGGCGTTTATTCTTGCGAATAAATCGAGAAAAAAATATAAATATGGACATTCCGCTACAAAACACGTGAAGATTCAAAACTAAGTAATTTATATAATAATTGGTATCTCAAACATTGTATATGTGGATTATAAAATTGAAATAAAAATACATATTATATACAATATTATTATTCTAAAATAATATTTTATATACAATGACTCGAAATCGAAATCGAAATCGAAATCGATTTACCTCAAAAAGTTCAAATGAAGGAGCTGCTATACCAGTTAAAGAAAAAATAGTGAAACGTAGAAAAAAAGATACAAGAGTAGCTAGAGCAGCACTTAAAAACGTAGTCAATGCTAAAAAACTTCAAGAGTTGTTCATAAAAAATAAAAATGTAATAAGAAATCTTCCGGAAGAAATTGTTTTCCGTATATTGGAATACACTGGTACAATTCATTCAAATGACGGATATAAAGTATTTAAACTCGGATTCAATGAAAACGAACCGATTGCGAGTGAATGTAGAAAAAGACTTGTTATATATCGTTTGATGACATGCTCATCTCAGGACTATATCAACTGTATAAAATATCTTAACAATAAAAAGGAGATTTTTACAAATACGAAAGAAAGTCGTCATGGTACTATGATTCGTTATAATTTGAAGGTTTCATTGGAATGGTTTGAGAAAGCGGCGGACGAAGACCATGGGTGGACGATAGACTGGGAAGTAAAATGGGGTAGAGGTAGTAGTGAGAATTCACTTATCTCTTGTATTCGTCGAGAACCAGCATACATATTTACTGAGGAAATCTTGAAAAATCTATAAAAATGGTGGTATACAGTAATTTCCATAAAAAGTATTCTATCGAGAAGATTTTCTCGTTTTATTTTTCTTAGACCTACCTCTACCTCTGTTATGGAAAGATTGTTTTACTCCTATAGTATTTGTATTTTTACATCCCGGATTAATTTCAATGTTTTTTTATCTGGTATTTTGTTTGAAGTTTGTTCTTTTTCAACCCGAAGATGTTCTTTTAGATATTTATTATCGCAGACATTTTTGCGTTTATTCTTATATTTATCAATCGGCCGTAATCGTAATATTCACATATATATCGCCTTTTTCTGAAACACAATATATATCGTCTTCATTCATTCGAGAGATTCCGCGTTCTTTCAATAAAATCGTCTGATTTTCCGTTAAATTTAATAATCCTTTATTTAACGTAATTATTTCTGACCCTAAAACAATATCGATTTGTGGTAGTAGCCAAATATCCATTAATTTATACTTTAAATTGACATGAATATCATTCTTCTCGTCAATTCGTATATTTTCCGGCAAAATCGGATAACACTCTACCAATAATTCTGTCCCAGATAAATCATATAATAACTCGTCGTGCCATAGGGGTATCAATAATGCCTGTCCACATTCCGTTAGACGATATAGATTGTTCTGGAAAAGATCGTCTAATAATGGATGCAGAATTATATGATTATATTTGATTCCCGTTTGGGTTGTTTCGTTTGATTCTTTTGATTTTTTAGACTTTTCCGAATTTTGTAATCGTTCATCAATCGTTTTTGAGAGATTCTGAATATTGTATTTCTCGAATATTTCCCCGTATTTCTCGAAAAAATCGCGGATAGAGCCGAGTAATCCCTTATCAATATGTTGAATAATAGTACGTATTTTTGAAATATCGATCGTCCGAATCGCCGAAATAATTTTTGGAATCAATACTATCAATATATTTTTTATAATATAGAATTCGTCTTCCAATACACTATCTAAAAACATACGTAGAATAGTCTCATAATCGTCAGAATGCTTATGGTTATGTTCTATATCAGACTCCTTCATTAAAAAATCATATGCAGATTTAACTTTATGAAACTCTTCGGATGTATGTTTTGAGAGATTTTTATCCGGATGGCATTTTAATGCTAATATACGATATTGTTTTTTTATTGTCTTTTCTTCCGGATAAATGTCTCGAATTTCTAAAATATGTAATGCAATCTCTCGATTCATAAATATATTTTATTTATGATATAATAAATAATACTTTCTAAATGATAAATCGGACGATAATTATTATTATAATATTTTAATGTAGTATATGATTTATGTAAAATATCCGAAATATTTGATTTTGTTAATTTGTTACTATTTATAAAATAAGTTAATATATACCATAAACATTCGGTTGCATCTAAATTATATACTAGAATATCATATAATACATCGCGTATTTGAATAAAGTTTAATTCGTTATAATTATCAATCCCCTTTATTATTTGATTACATACCACATTAAATATGTCGTCTGGTAAAGAATCCGCGGTTTTTACGAGAGAAAATGAGTATATCTCCTTTAAATTTATTATATTCTCCAACTCAATATTATTTATTACACTAGAGTTTTTGGTTGTTTTTTCTATCAACATTTGAGAATAAATCTCTTTTGATGGACGCTTTATTCGAAGTATATTACACACATTTAAAATATTTGAAGGTATAAAACTTACTTGTTCTGTTAATAAAATGAACTTTATTTGTATATTTGTTATTTTCGTATTAAAATGCTGAATGTAACTGTAAAAAATATTGAGTAACTCACTATGTATCTTGTGAAAATTTTTGCATACTATAATTCCGGTTTTAATTGATTTTATAGATATAATATCTACTATTTGAAAATAGATCTCGTGCCATAATAGTTTTGAATTACAACCTAAGAATCCCATA
>Ga0114973_10003147_pt1 | contig 11738 bp, 7 predicted proteins | sample M_140807_MF_Meta_FD_87025 | JGI IMG/M metagenome (GOLD analysis project Ga0114973, IMG submission 87025) | Freshwater microbial communities from Lake Montjoie, Canada to study carbon cycling - M_140807_MF_MetaG | ecosystem: Environmental > Aquatic > Freshwater > Lake | place: Lake Montjoie... | reverse complement strand
CGTATTGGCGGGTGGCTGATTCGATACGGCGGGTAGCGTCTGTAACCACGCAAATATTGCGTCGGAGTCCTCCCGCGTGACCCGGGTCATGTTGGTAAAGGGAAATGCTGGTGTCAGGAGTCGACCATCACGTGATCGACCATGGTGCATTGCATTCCAAAAATCAGTGGCATCCCAGCGACCAAGTCCAGTGACATCGTCTCGGGTCAGGTTCGAGGCGTAAACCGTTCCAAATGGCGTTTCGATCGGCTTGCCGCCGGCAAAGGCATCACCGCCTCTCGCGCTGTGACAACCAGAACAATTGCCGGCACGAGCTAGGTACTCACCACGCGCAATTTGAGTCGAAGGATCAAGCGTCGTCGGCGGTGTCGGTCCGTCGTCGCCATGCCGTCCAAGGCCCAGCCAGGCGATTGCGGCCACCAACAAACCAGCAAACAAAAGGACCGAAAAGCGGGCCTTGCTCATTCGGCACCAACCCCGCCACATCGCAATAGCAGCTTTCGCGCGGGGTCAATAGCGGGTTTTGCCAGTGGTGGAACGGGTTGTGCGGCAAGCCATTGAGCGATCGCTGCGACTTCGTGGGGACGCAGTTTTCGGGCGATGCTTGCCATGCAGTCGGGGGTGAGGGCGCGTCGTGATCCAGATTGCCAGGCGCCGATTTGCGCGATCAAATAGCCACGTGGCAAACCAAGTAGTCCCGGAATGGACGGCTGCAATCCCATCAGGTGGTTGCTGTGGCAGCTTACACAGGCTGGCAGTTCGCGCGAGGGGTCGCCTTCCATCACTAGTTGCTGTCCCAGCGCCAACTGCTCAGGCGGTAGGGTCGCTGGCGTGGGGCCCGCATAGGGTGGATTGAGTTGCGCGAAGTGCTCAGCGATCTCAGCTAGATAGGGTTCTGGCAACGGGTCCAGGAGCGTCGTCATCCAGGCGTAATGTCGCCGACCCTGGCGAAAGTGGTGCATCTGATTCAAAAGATAACCGGCAGGTTTGCCGGCGAGGCGCGGGTAATAAGCATCCCGCCCAGCGCGCCCCTGATCGCCATGGCAGACCATACAGGGCGCGATTCGTCCGTCTAGCGTAGATCCCTGAAGGTCTCCAGCCCACGCTTCAGACGCTTGTCTCGCCCCCATGGCCCATGTAAGGAGAAGCCCAACGATGAGCCGGCCGCTGACGCGCCAGGCGATCATGGCGTCAGGCCGCTTGGGCCAACCCTGCGGATCCGCGAAGTCGAGTGTCGGGGTGCCGGTTCGTGCGCAGCTGGCTGGCTAGCGCAGGCGCCAAACCATCGATGCGAGCAGCGATGTGGGCCAGTGCTTGCTCCACCTGATCAACCAAAATCAGACAAAGATCGCCGGGGCGCAACCGCCGCAAGGCGGTATCAATGGCGCGAAATTCTCCCTGAATTTCGTCCACTCGCCGGGTTCGCCGCGCACCGTTCAGGCCTTGACGAAGCAGGGCCAGAACTTCGCCATCAGCACGTCCGCGCTGACAGGCATCCTGGTAGAGAACGACGTCATCAAAGGCCTGCCCAAGGATGCGGGTCTGGTCACTAAGGTCGATATCGCGTCGATCGCCGGCGCCGCTGATCACAACCGAACGGCGTCGGGCGGGTATCGATTCGACTGCTTCAACCAGGGCGATCATCGCATCCGGATTGTGACCATAGTCAGCAATCACGGTAGCCCCTCGATGGTACGAGACATTAAAACGACCTGGCACCCCGGCTGCGTCGGTGCTGAAGCTCTGTAACCCCGCCCGAACTCGGGTCCAATCAAGTCCAAGCGCCCATACGGCAGCGATGGCCGCCATGGCATTTTCGACCTGAAAGCCGAGTTGCCCCTCGTTGGTGAAGGGAATGTCGCGTAACGCAAAGCGATGCTCGACGTTGCCCTGCACGGCCACAATCGCGCCGCCATCTTCAAACACGACACGATTTCCGCGGACGCGGTGTGCCGCCATCAGCGGGTGATGACGATCGCGGGCAAAGAAGGTGACGGAGCCTGGACAGGTCTGGGCCATTTCGGCCACAAGTGGGTCAGCAGCATTCAGAACGCCCATGCCCGTGGGGGCAACGTTTCGAACGATTGTCCCCTTGACCTCTGCAAGTTGTGCTGCGGTCTCAATAAAATTCATGCCAAGGTGATCGCCGCGACCGATGTTGGTCACCACGGCCACATCGCAGCGGTCAAAAGCGAGACCTTCGCGCAAAAGGCCTCCACGAGCAGTTTCGAACACTGCAGCGTCCACATCGGGGTGCGCCAGTACGCTCCGCGCACTGCGCGGCCCGCTGCAGTCGCCGGTGTCAATTCGTCGTCCGTTGACCCAAACGCCGTCGGTTCCGGTCATGCCGACCCGATGACCGACCTGCGCCAGCAGGTGCGCAATCAGGCGAACAGTGGTTGTTTTTCCATTGTTCCCGGTGACTGCAACCAGCGGAATTCGACCGTTATCGTCCGCCCCAAAAAGCGCGTCAATGATCGCTTCGCCAACGGGTTGCGCCGAGCCATAAGAGGGGTCAAGATGCATCCTCAATCCGGGAGCCGCATTGACTTCGACGATCCCGCCGCCCTGAGCCTCGAGGGGTTGAGTCACGGTCTGGCAAACCACATCAATCCCGCAAACGTCGAGTCCGACCATCTGAGCTGCATCGATTGCGCACTCAGCGAGTGCCGGATGGACCTGGTCGGTCACGTCGGTGGCCGTACCACCCGTGCTCAGGTTGCAATTGTTGCGGAGTACGACCCTCTGCCCTGCCGCTGGCACATCCGCGAGTGTCAGCCCCTGCTCCAAAAGGGTTGCGAGCGTCGTCGCATCGGTCGTGATCTTGGTCAGCGAGGTGGCGTGACCACTGCCGCGTCGTGGGTCTGAATTGACTCGTTCGATCAGGCCCTGAACCGATGTAATGCCATCGCCGGTCACTTGGGGGGGGTCGCGGCGCGCAGCGGCCACGAGTCGATCGCCGACCACCAGCAAGCGAAAATCATGTCCTGGTAAGAACTGTTCGACGAGCACATCGCGGCGGACTTCGGTTGCCGCGGCGTAGGCGGTCATGACCTGCTCACGCGCGGTGAGATTGACGGCCACTCCTTTGCCCTGATTGCCATCACGCGGTTTGACCACGACGGGCAGGCCGATCTCTAGAGCAGCATTCCAGGCGTCTTCGGCATTGATCACCTGGCGACCTTTTGGTACCGAAATCCCGGCGGTCTCGAGAAGCGTCTTGGTGAGTTCTTTGTCCTGCGCGATGGATTCTGCGATCGCGCTGGATTCACTGGTCTCGGCGGCCTGAATCCGACGTGCCCGGCTGCCCCAACCAAACCGGACGAGGCTACCCTCGGTCAACCGTGTGAACGGAATCCCGCGAGCACTTGCCGCGCGGACAATTGAAGCGGTGCTCGGCCCGAGTCGCTGGTCCTCATCGAGGTCGCGCAGACGATCGACGGCGCTGCTGAAATCGAAGTTTTTGCCTTGTGCAAGAGCAGTGCAGGCCTGATGCGCCAGTTCAAGCGCGAGTAGTCCAACCGCTTCTTCTCTGTATTCGATCACGACCTGATACGTGTCGTGCTCCGAAGTCGTGGCAACGTGCAGAAACGAGACCGCACAACCTGCCCGAATTTGCAAATGGAGGACCGTTACCGCTAGGGCATGCGCCAGATTGCGCGGTGAATCCAGTTCGGGGAAATGGACTCGCAGCTCGGATGCAAGCGCTTTTAAAGCCTTGGCCGAAGATTCGGCCGCGCTGCATTGAACGATCGCTTCGATTGCAGCACGTTGGCTCCATCGATTAGGGCCACGGAGCGCACGGACGCGGGATACTTCCATCAGGGATATCTCAGACCAGAAATTCTTGAATGACGCGCGTTTTGAGCGAACCGCGCAATTGGGCAGGGGCAATTCCCAATGCCCAGCCAGCAGCGGCGATCGCAAGTACGCGATTGAGTGCATGAACTTCGTGCGCACTCTCGACGAAGTCCGTAACCGGACCCAGCACGACCTCATGGGTGCCATGGACCAGCGCAATCAGATCGTCGCGAACCGCTGCGGCCCGCCCGGAGCGCTTGAGGTGTTCGAGTAGCACGTGTGCAGCGGCGTCCATGGAATAAAGGAGGACCTCGCCGTCACATAGCGCAATCATTTCTACAGCGACTGGATCCATGGCGTCCAGGATTGCCGCCCCGCTTGGCAAAACCACGTCTATCTGGGTTCGGAGCACGCGCAGGTTGGCCTCCGGGTCTGCCAGGTCAGGATGGTCTAGGGCGGCATCGGTGGCGTCAATCACAATGCCAACCTGGCAACGATCGTAGGCGAGCCCTTCATTCAAAATGGTATGACTATCGTTTTCGATCACCGCCGCTTCGACTCTGGTATTCAGCAACAGTCGTCGAGCGCCTTTCCAGTTGGCACCATCTTCGGTTTGAAGTGGTCGCTGATTGATCCAGACACCTTTCGCGCAGGCAAGCCCCGTTCGTCGACCGTCTTCACGAAGTAATTCGGCGACGCCTTGAGCAACCGCACAACGACCGCGTCCGCCGGTAACCCCGACGAGCGGTATGCGACCTGAGGATTCACCTGTGAAAAGGTGGTCAATGATGGCTTTGCCAACAGGTTGGGCAAACCCGTCTGCAGGTTTGAGGTGCATCAGAAGGCCGGGGCCCGCGTTAACCTCAACAATGGCCGCTCCTTGGTCAGCCAACGGGCGGCTAATGTCCTGCGCGACGAGATCAATACCAGCGATATCGAGTCCGACGATTCGGGCCGCGAGGCAAACCTGTTCCGCGACCTCTGGGTGTACCTGATCGGTGACATCGAACGCGACATTACCGTTTCGTTGAATCAGGACTTCTTGCCCGGCCGCAGGAATAGCGTCTGGCGTCAGTCCTTGCCGCGACAGCTCGATCTGGGCTGCAGAATCAATTCGAACGCGGTTAAGCGGGTGGTCTTCCGTGGTGCCCCGGCGCGGGTCTGAATTGAGTTGGGACTCAATCAATGCCAAAACGGTCGACTGACCATCGCCGGTCACCGATGCGATTTGGCCTCGGGCGGCTGCGACGACTTTGCCGCCCACCACAAGAATGCGATGTTCATTGCCAACAATGAACCGCTCCACCAACACAGCACTGCCCTCTTGCACCGCAATTTTCCAGGCAGCGATTATTTCGTCCTGTGACGCCAAGTGCGTGAATACGCCGCGTCCGTGATTCCCGTCGGTGGGCTTGATGACCACCGGCAGGCCGATTTCTTGAGCGGCTTCCCAGGCCTCGTCAGGGGTTGCGACGATTCGGCCTTCGGGTACCGGAACCCCGCATTGCGCAAGCAGTCTCCGCGTCAGTTCTTTGTCGCGCGAAACCCCTTCGGCGATGGCGCTGGTACGGTCGGTTTCGGCGGTCCAGATACGGCGTTGCTTGCACCCGTAACCGAACTGCACAAGGTTCCCTTCGTTGAGGCGCATCATCGGGATACCCCGATCCTCGGCGGCTGTTGCGATTGCTGCGGTACTGGGACCGAGCCATTTGGACTCAGCCAGATCACGCAATGTGTCGACGGCTGCTTCGAGGTCGAATGAACGGTCTGCCATCGCGGCAAGCACCAAATCGCGCGAAATTTGGAGTGCCAGTCTGGAGACGGTTTCTTGCTGCGCGCTGATGATGACGCGATAAACGCCGCGTTTTTCGGTTTCACGAGCCCGACCAAAACCTGACTGGAGGCCAACCAGGCCGAGCAATTCGAGCGAAACATGTTCGAGGATGTGCGCTGGCCAAGTCCCTTCATCAAGGCGTTGAAGGAATCCGCCGCGGACCCCAGGGCTGCACCGATGCTCGATCAGGCCGGGCAACCAAGCCGATAAGCGCTCCGCGAATCCAGGAATACGGTTGGACGGAAAGTCTTCGAGGGAGCCAATGTCCACCTGGGTTTCGAGCACAGGAAAATAGGTCCACACATTTGGACCGCGCAGGACAGTCTCGCTGATGAATGTGATCGAGTGCGGGAACTGATTCATACGAGCGGTCGGCTGCAAGGTGAGTGCCTGAATGTCTTGATGTCGAAAACGCGCCATCGGGGCACTCGGTTGACGTCGGAAAATAAAATCCACGCCGACAGCCGGACGTCGGCCAGATTCTGGGCTGAGGCGTTGAGGGTCAGATGAATCGCTCAACTATCCCGAATGCTGTTGACCCCCCCTTTAAAACGGGGGAGGAAGCACTGGCGGTCCTGCATACCGATCTCGACGAACGCCTTTGTTTTGGCGCCGGCCGCGTCGTGGTGACGGGTACTCGAATCCTGGCTTTGAGCCCAGGCGATACGGTCTGGCGCAGCTGGACCCTGCGCGCCAGTTTGCGGTTGGAGCGACGTGATCATGCCGGCGTGGCGAGCCTCGAATTGCTGGATTTAAAGGGGCGCCTGGCCCTTTGGCGCTATACGCTGGCGCAGCAGGATGAAGCGGGGCGTCTGGTTGGCGTCTTTGAACGTCAGTCCGCTCCGCAGTCAACCGTTGCGTTTGATGATCGGCTGCTGGATAGCGCTGCGCTGGATGACGCGCTGGGTGCCGATGAAGAAGCGCAAACGCCACCGTCGACCTGGTCGCTGTTGCGCCTGGGTCGATTTGCCCGGCCTTACCGGACCGAGCTGGCGCTTGGATTGTTGCTAACACTTGCGACGACTGCGGCTACGATGGTTCCCCCATACCTCACGATGCCCTTGATGGATGAAGTGCTCATTCCCTATCAGAACGGGCGCCCGATCGATCCTGACCAGGTTCAAGGGTATTTATGGGGGCTACTGGCGGCTGCGTTGCTGGCTTGGGTTCTTGGCTGGGCCCGGACCTGGCTGCTGGCGCGCGTCAGCGAACGGATTGGTGCCGACCTGCGGACGGCAGCGTTTGCGCATTTGCAGTCGTTGTCACTCGAATACTTTGGATCCAAACGAACCGGTGATCTGATCGCGAGAATCGGTAACGAGAGCGACCGGATCTGCGTCTTTCTGTCGCTACATCTGCTCGACTTCACCAACGATGTGTTGATGATTTTGATGACGGCCGCCATCCTGGTGTCGATCGATCCGAAGCTGGCCTTGGTTACCCTGGTTCCCTTGCCCTTCATCGCCTGGACAATCCACCTGGTTCGTGACCGTTTGCGGCATGGCTTTGAAAAAGTCGATCGCAATTGGGGTGAAATTAACAACGTGTTGACCGACACTATCCCGGGTATTCGGGTGGTCAAAGCGTTCGCTCAGGAGAACCGCGAAATTGCCCGTTTTCGCGCTGCCAACGATCGAAATCTCGCAGTGAATGATCGTGTTAACCGGGTCTGGTCGCTGTTTTCCCCAACGGTGACCTTGATGACAGAACTCGGTTTGCTCGTGGTCTGGGCAACCGGGATCTGGCAGGTGGCGAATGACCGCATTACGGTCGGCGTTCTCGCCGCTTTCCTGGCGTACATCGGGCGCTTCTACATTCGACTCGACTCGATGAGCCGGATTGTCTCGTTAACTCAGAAGGCTGCGGCGGGTGCAAAACGGATTTTCGACATTCTCGATCACGTTTCGAGTGTTCCTGATCCGGTTAGCCCCGTTGCGTGTGGCGATCAAAAAGGACGGTTGACGGGACATATCCAGATCCGGGGAATTGGTTTTCGTTACGGGCATCGCGCAGTCATTCGCGGCGTTGATCTAGACATCGCGCCGGGACAAATGATTGGCCTCGTGGGCCACAGCGGTTCGGGCAAGAGCACGCTGGTCAATCTTATCTGCCGCTTCCATGATGTCTCGGAGGGCGCGATTTTGGTCGATGGCGTTGATATTCGTCGGTATGCCCTGTCCGATTATCGGCGCAACATTGGCCTTGTGCTGCAAGAGCCGTTTCTGTTTTTTGGGACGATTGCCGAAAACATTGCCTACGGATGTCCACAGGCGACCCGGACCGAAATCGTCAAGGCCGCTCGTGCGGCACGGGCACATGAATTTATTTTGCGGCTTCCGCATGGCTACGACTCGGTGGTTGGCGAACGGGGTCAGGCGCTCTCTGGGGGCGAACGTCAGCGGATTTCGATCGCCCGTGCTCTGCTCATTGACCCTCGCGTTTTGATTCTTGACGAGGCGACTTCATCGGTCGACACCACCACCGAGATCGAGATTCAGCAGGCGCTTGAGAACTTGATTCGGGGCCGGACAACGATCGCGGTTGCCCATCGCCTGAGTACTCTGCGGCGCGCCGATCGACTGGTGGTACTCGACCGCGGCGTTGTGGTGGAAGAGGGCGGGCATGATGAGCTCATGCGACGGGACGGCGCTTATCGCAAACTCTATGATGCCCAGGCACGTCAAGCCGCGAACGAGGCGGCTCTCGAGTCGGCCGCGGCGGCCGTAGCGGCAGCAGCCTCAGCCGCAGTTGCAACGGCTGCCGCGGTATCTGAACCGACGATTGCTGCGCTTCATCAAGCGGCCCACCTCACCGGCGCTGTGTTGGCAGCGGCGAGCGAAAGCGCATCGGCTCCGACTGCCGCAACGTTTAACACGGCGGCGTCCCAGCCACAAAAATCCTTACCCGAGGAGGTGCGATGAATCAGGCACCCGAATTTAGTCTGACCCGGGATGCCTTTGGGCGTCTCGTGATGACGTCCGTTCTGGGTGAAGTTTGCGTTGGCGTTTTGCCGGTGCGTTCGTTCCCAATTACAGCACCTAATGAAGCATTGGCGCTCGTCGGGCCTCATGGAGAGGAGCTCGCCTGGATTGACCAACTCGACGCGCAACCCGAGTCCGTTCGGACTCTGATTGCCGAAGAACTCGCGGCCCGTGAGTTCATGCCAGAGATCGTCAGCATTCTCTCCGTTTCAGGGTTTGGTACGCCGAGCACCTGGGACATCGAAACCGACCGGGGTGCCACCCACTTGACCCTGCGGGGTGAGGAATATATCCGACGGCTCTCGGGGGGCGGGCTTCTGATCACGGATCGGTTCGGTATTCAATTCCTGATTCCGAACCTCAACGCACTCGATCGACAAAGCCGCCAGCTCCTCGACCGTTTTCTCTAGTCTTTTAGGCATGCGTCCTGCGTCTTCGAAGGCAATCTTAGGAGACGAAATGAAGGGTTCCCAACCCAGCGGTGCGGGTCATTCGGCAACGGGTGCGATCGTGCCTGAGCACCCAACGCCGCAAGCGAGTTCCGCCCTGATCTGCCTCATGGCGTCGGCCTGGCAGCGGATTTTCGAATTGCAATGTCAAACCGCTGTCGGGGCGTTGGCGTCGAGTCATCGGCAGACCGGACGGCCGGCGCTGCCCGATGTTCAACCGGGCCTCCGCTATGCGATTGGTGTTCTCGAGATCTGCCGCCACTCTAACGAGTCGATGTTCGGCCTCCTTCGGGCACAAATGCGTGGCGAACATGCGGAGCTCGAGGCCCTGTCCGAGGCGGCTTTGAGAGACTTTGCCATGACTTCGTCCGATGCCGCGCAGGCCGCTCGGGAGGCTCGTGCCGCCATGATGATCGGGATACAAAGCCCCCCGATTTTTCCAATGTCGAGCTCGTGATTCGTCAGCCCAAGCGGGGAATTTGGGTTTGCAAAACCTCCCGGTCTCTGCCACGACTTCTCGGTTCATGCGATCCTTCGGGTCAATGGAACCGACAATCGATTCTTTACTCGACGCGCCCTTTGAACACGCCGCCAGGATTCGCGGAGCCCTGGTGGCGGTGCTGCCTGGCGACCCCTCGGTTTTGCTAGAGACCGCGTTGGAGAGGCTCGGCGCCTGGCACCATGAAGTCGAAGCGGTTGGCGAAAAGATCGAGGCAATGACCCGCGAGATTGACGCCACGACCGAGCGATTTGTTCGGGCCTCCATCGCCGCCCTGCGCGAGGACGGTGCAGAGGGATCAGAGTACGGGGCGATGCTTTCGCAGGCGATGGAACTCGCATGGCTCGCGGGGGGTAGTGCCGGCGACATTCCCGCAGTCACGGGTGAACGCTTGCGCCAGGCGCTTCTCGAGTCGCAGCGCGCCCTCGATGCCGCGGGTGATGTGGTCAAACGTTTTCGTCATGGCGCCGATCACGCCCGCGTACTGGCGCGCTCAGCAGTGCTTGAACCCGCCGTCCGTGATGCGTCCAAGTTGCTATTGGCCACACGCCGCGCCGGTCGCGTGCGCAAGGTGGTTGCTGAGGCGGTTCGACGTGGCTGGATGCGCCCGATTGCAGAAGGCAGCCAGCGCGAATTACTCTTGACCGCTTTAGTCATGGTGGAGACGGGAGAAGTGACCGATCGGGAACTCGCCGAGCGTTTTGCTCGTTTGGGGCTCTTGCGCGATCGTCAAGTTGCGCGGGGCGCCAATATCGCCGGCGCGGCCGGCTTATCTGCATCGGCCCAGGCCCAGCCCCAGACTCAGGCTTCTAACGGCTCAGAGTCCTCCGGAAGCGCAGGCGCAGGAGCGTCCGGGCCGTCAGCACCGATTCAGGCATTGGGTGCCATTTCATGATTACGGTTCGCTACGCACGTCAGGCCCCACGCGACAACCCAAAGGACCCGCGTTCCAAGGCGCGCTCCGGAGCGCAGGCGGGCACTGTAGACCCATCAAACGCCTCCGATGCGGGGCAGGCACTGACCTATGCGCTACCCGCTGGTCCGGTCATTCCAGCGGAACCAGCGGGCTCGGCACTCTCCGAAAACGCTTGGGTGGACGCTACGTCGGCCGACAATCCGGCAGCGCCGCCGGCTGTTCGTCCGATGCTTGAGGCGGCGCAGTGGAAGGCACTGGATGCCTACGCACCAGCCGCGGTGGACGCGCTATTGGCGGTGGCCGCGCGCACCGGTGATTCGGTGATGCTTGAGGCCGCTCGTGCATCCGGTCTGGTCGGCGAAAGTCTCGAAGAATCCGAAACCGGAACGGCGGTCCCACGCCGGATTCGTGCGGTTTGGCGATTGCTTTGCGCGAATCCTCAACATCGCGCGATTGCCGATGACTGGCTGGCAAGGGCGCTGGTCGAATCACCGGGGGCTGTAGTCCGGCTTTTGCTTGATGTCAGCTCACCCGACTGGACGACCTTGGCAGCCGCCGTATTGGCTGCCGGTGTGGACCCCTGGATGCCGTTGCCCGGTGATGAGACCCGCGTCGGGTGGGGTGATCTTGCCGGTGTTGCGCTCGAGTCGCCCTCGATTGTGGCACTGGCTCTGGCCCGAGGGCCAGAGGCGCTCGACCGACCGGACGGGCCATCCGCGTTGCGCGCACTGGCCCCTCGTGCGCGCGCGGGCGTGCCAATGGTGGGTTTGTTGCACGACCCCCGGCATCGCGACCAGCATGGTCGGGCAGTCGATTTCTTCGAAGCCCTACTCGCTTGCTATGAAGCTCGCCCCATTCCCGAGAGCGAAGTTGCGTTTGCGTTCAGCCTGGCGAATCCGGCGTCACCGCCCGAGCAAGATGATTTGCTCGCCGATGCGGCGGCCGCCTCGGTCAGGCGGGATGCAGCAGGGGCACCCCCCCCTGCGCGTGGGACACCGGCGGCTCCGCGGGTGATTCCGCCGTACGGATCGATTGATGTGTCGGCCGGCCAGCATTCCAAAGTTCAGGTCCCGATCGAAAGCGGTTTGGCGGCTGCCTTGAAGGCCGGCATGGACCCGGTCGCTGCTCGAATTGCTGTCCGTGCTGGCGCTCTGCTGGCCAGTCTGATCCGCGATCCCGCCGAACTGGCTGGCGTACCCCCGGTGCCAGCGCTCGATCGACCTGAAACCATCGATTCACTCAAGCGGCAACGTTGGCT
>Ga0114973_10003146_pt1 | contig 11741 bp, 17 predicted proteins | sample M_140807_MF_Meta_FD_87025 | JGI IMG/M metagenome (GOLD analysis project Ga0114973, IMG submission 87025) | Freshwater microbial communities from Lake Montjoie, Canada to study carbon cycling - M_140807_MF_MetaG | ecosystem: Environmental > Aquatic > Freshwater > Lake | place: Lake Montjoie... | reverse complement strand
TTGAGTTTTTTCTCGTAGTCAAAACTGGCTAATTTTTGTTCTAAAAAGGTGCCAACTGCCTGCTCAACTCGTTTTTCCAAACGAGATTCAATGCCTCTAACTAGATTTTCTACTATGCTGTCTACTTGTTGAGTTACGTCCATTTTATCCAAATTTAATTGATATTACATGCTCGTAGTTTTTCTTGATCAGGCTCTTGTACAAAAGATTCTTGTGAACCAAAAAGTCTCTTGCGCCTGCATCATAACCAAACTTGGCACACTGTTTGAAAAACATATGGCGACAACGGAAACATGAACTTACTGCCAGGGCCTCGCCAGTGATTTCGTACACAGTTCTGCTCCATGCATTCCTGTCCACATCATTGTAATCATGATGCTCTAGATATATTCGAATTTCTAGTTCATTTTTGATCACTGCTGGCGTACTAAATTCTCGGTCTTTAAATTCCTGATTCTTGTAGTCGCGTAATGTAGTTATCATAACTCGTTTGGTCACGTTACAAATCATATCGAACATTGATTTTTGATCTGTTTCGCTTTGAGCAAACGTAAAATATTCTTCAAGTGCAATCACCGCATCAAACTGTTTGCCATAGTTGAACAGATCTTCGGCTAATAGTGTTTCAAACTTTACATTATTTGCACGTAGCCAATCCTCAGCGGCTGCGCTGATTTCTGTTATGTATATTTGATTTGCGGAACACTCTAGTATTGCAGGATTAAACCCAACAAATAACACCGACTGCGGAACCACGCCGTGATGATCATAGACAGATTTTAATATACCCTGTTTACGACTTGTTATTTCTTGTTGCTTATTACTGAATACAAACGCTCTAAAACCAATATCAGAGTACTCTAAAAACTCCATCACGATTTCCTTGTTGCAAATATTTATTTGGATACTGTTAAAACAACAACTACCCATAAATATGTACATAATAAAATCAATAATGAAGGAGCTCGCAGAGTGGATCCATTAACGCTCTTCGCCTTGGCCAACGGCGCTGTTCAGGCTGTAAAGAAAGGGTGTCAACTGTACAAGGACATCAAGAGTGCTGCGGGCGATGTAAAAGGCGTAATTAAAGATCTTGACGATCAGTTCCACAAAAAGTACGATGGCAAGCCTGTACCACCAGCAGCGGTCAAACAACTCAACGAAGAAAAAGCTCGCATAACAGAACTCAACAAACGCAGTGAAGACACTGCCAACATCTACACCGAGATCGGCGACTATCTAGGACAGTACTACGACAACTACTTTAAATGTTTAGCAGTGTTAGAGGACGAAGAAAAGCGATCAAAGACAGAAGTTTATACTGGTGGTGACAGCCTGGCCAAGCGGGCGCTGAAACGTGTGTTGATGAAAAAGCAACTGGAACAAATGGGTGTGGAGTTGCGTGAGTTAATGATCTATCAATCACCACCCGAATTGGGTGCGCTGTACACTGAAGTTGAGGCCATGACCAAGGAACTGGGCAAAGAGCAAAAAGTTCTTATGGTTCAAGAATTAGCCAAGGCACATCGCAAGCGTCAACGCATGGCCAAGTATCAGTTTGAAATTGCGTTTGGTATTGCTTGTATAATCGTGATATTTGTGTTTGGTGGGCTAATGATGTGGGTTGCATATGATGCCCAGCAAAGGTGGGGCGATACTATGAAAAACAAACCATATCAAACTCGTCTGGCCGAATTGAAAAAACAGGAATGGTTTGAACGCCAGAAAAAATTAAAAGATTATGAAGAATTTTTAGCAGAGAGAGAAAGAAAGAAAACGGAAAATGAATCCGGTCACTAAAACACTCATGATGATACTGGGAGGTGTGCTTGGAATTCTTTCTGTGCCTGTGATCATTATTCTATTCCACGATTATCTAAATGCGTTTTTTGCTATCACTCTGTTCATAGCCTGCTTTGTTTTATTTTTTTATTATACCTATCAAGAATACCTACCAATAGTACGCAGAGCACATCTAGAGGAGGAAGAGATCATGCATAGATTCAATGGTGATCCAGAAAAAATACGATTTTATCGAGGGTTCAAAAAACACTTTGATGGTGAGCTTGATCTAGAGCAGTTAGAAAAATGGTTTGAACATCATCCAAGAAAGCATTAATGTAGTGTGTAGAAGTACACACCAAGTAGTGTAATCCCTGCTAGAACTGAAAGAACAAGCATTATGCCAAGAAAAAACAACCATGTATGTTCTACATCTTCCAGGTGTTCTCGCAGTTGATCAAGTATTGCTTTAGCCATCTTATTTTTATTTAGGCTAAAGAGATAATTTTTTTACAGCGTAGTTAAATTAATCTTCGGGTTTCAGGTTAGAAATAAACTCTGCTTCGGGTATACGAGTTTTTGTATTTTTACTTCCTAGCACTACCACTGTGCGTTGACCTAGTTCAGTATCCATGCCCATCACGATACATCCGCCTGCAGGATTAGTGAATCCTGTTTTGCTTATCACTATGCGATGATCCTTGCCTATCATGGGGTTTGTGTTTTTGAAGAACAACCAACGCCGGCTGATTTTTATTTCAACCTTGCTTTGTTTGCTGGCATGAACAATCTCAGGATAGGTACGAGCTGCACGTACAAGTATTACAAGATCTTGTGCTGTGCTTACATTGCGATTGTCTAGTCCTGTAGGATCCATCATACTGGTATGCATCATGCCGAGTCTAGCCACTTTGAAATTCATTGCTGATATACAGCCATTGCTGCCACCCGGGTAGTTCATGCACAAGATATTGGACGCATGATTATCACTGTGTACCAAGGCTAGATTCAATAGCTCTCGTCGTGTGAGCATCTGTGCCTTGTTTGCTTTTTCTTTCTTTTGGTGTCTGGCTTTTGATCTGAATTTTTTGTAGGTAATTCGTTCGTCAAGGTTCTGTTTTGCATCCAGCACGATCATTGCTGTGATTAACTTGCTGATACTGGCAACCGGACGAACAGCGGTGGTGTTTTCGCCTTTGATTATTTTGCCTGCTGCATCTGCTACCAACCAACTTTTAGCAGTTAGATTTTCTGCATGTAAAAATGAGGAAAACAGAAGGCCCGCAATACATAAAAATTTACCCATGAAATACTTATCAGTTATTTTGAGGTTTGGGGTTTTGATGCTGTTTTTTTAGCTTGTTCCATTGCACGGTCTGTTGACGGGCTCGATCTATGTGGATGAGCATGATTCTTTGGTGGTGGTGGATGTTTTGGGGGATTGTGTCTAAACCAACTCATCTATTGCTCCTTTGCTTTGCTATGACTTTTCGCATGCAGTCCCGTTGTCTTTCGTATCCCGAGATCCGGTCACAGTAAGTACCACTGCCTGAGTATACTGCAAGACAATAGTTCTTGTCATCTTTTTTGGCAAGTTTGTTGCAGTCGTTTATATCGTTAACTGCATGGACGCCGGAACTTGATAACGCTAGACATAAAAAAGCCCCAACAAGTGGGGCTGTGTGTTTAAAATACTTCATTGCTACTTGACTTGTCCTCCCCGGCACCTAGCACACATGCTAATCTATCATCATATTCTACTAGAGTCCATGACCGAGTTTCTTTATTCACCAACAGTGTTATACGAGTGTTGTGTACTGATTTACCAACCCAGGCTGGTACTTCTTTATGTGTATCTACAAAATAATTCATAACTGATTGTGCATCTGAGCACTTCAGTGGCTTGTTTAGATCAATTATTTCCTGGGCGTGTGCTATAGAGCCTGCTAGGCAGAATAGGAACGCCATCATTGTTTTTTGCATAATGGCTCCTTAAAAAGTGTATATAAATAGTTAACCCTTTTATTGGAGTCTTTCTATGCTATTAGAAATGCTACTTAATGATTCAGGCACTTGCTCAGGCATCGAGAATCGTGTGCTGCCAGTGGCTTTACAACGATCTAGAATAATTTCATAAAAACTATCAAGTTCGCCGCCGAACTTTCCCATTAGATCTGGAATGATTTTGATGCAGTTGTCTGCTTCATTGTTTTTTATTGCTGCCACAAGATCTTCATGCAGTGATACATTGTATTCTAGTGTGGCCATTTCCATTGCAATGTGTTCTACTGGTACTACACAAAATGCCTCCAGTGTTTGTTCGTTCACAGTGATTGCTTCTAGTTCAAGCACTGTGTATTTTTCACGCAGTTGATCAGCATTAACTCTATTAAACACTATTTGCATTATAGTCTCTCCACTTTCCAGTTTTTAGCGGCATTCTCTTGTACTCGTTGTAGGTGTTCTGTGGCCAGTTGCTCCACGCAGGCTTTTATCTGCTCCAACTTGAGGTCTTTGATTTCTTGTATATCTTCTTCAATAAAGCGAATCTTCATGGCCAGCGCACGAAGTTCACTCATTAGTTCTTGAAACTGTTCATCTGTCATGCGTGAGATCTTTCTCGAGGGTTGGGAACTTTTACGTTCTTATATATCTGCTGAACACCCAGTGCTTGATAATAACAGTCCATTAGTGCATTGTGTGCGGCCTTGCGATCTTTTTCACGTGGGTCGCCATGTGTGCCAAACAAGGTACGGCTGTCACGGATCTGCCAGAACTGCCAAGGAGTTGGCTTGCTCAACTGTCGATATAGATTTTCCAGGATCACGATATCAAATGCAGGACCCTGGCACCAGATGTTTTCTACTCCAACCAAGAAACGATTTAGTTCTTTTGTAAAGTCGTCAAGGCCAACACGATCTCTATCGCCTAGTGCTTCTTCACGAACTGCTTCATCCTGTTTGCCCCACCATTCGATTGTGCTTTCTAGCACATGTCGATCCAGTGCCAGTTGTTCATCCACGTTCACACGCATGTACAAACCGTTCTCTGTGTCAATGTCATTGCCCCATGGGTCAAACTTAACAGCACCAATGGTAAGGATCACACTCTCTGGCCGTGTGCTCAGAGTTTCAAGGTCAAGCATAACATCTGCCATTTAAGCCTCCGGCTCTAGTTTAACCTGCAGTGGGAAACCGTTGTTACGGGCCAGCATTGTAACTTCAATGCCTTTTTGTTCAGCTAATTCATATGGAAGAACAGCAACCACTCCAGATCCATCCTGGTGGATCTGTATGGTTAGATCTTGTGCCCGATCTTCATCATAGTCAAAAATATTCTTAAGGACCTCAATGATAAATTCCATAGTGGTAATCTCATCATTGATGAAAATTACTTTAAACATGCGAGGTTCGGGGATATTCAATTTGGGTTCAATTTTAAGATTGTTTTGTGTTTTTGTCAGTGTTTCTGCCATGGTATCCTCGCTATAGTAGACTGCTGTTTCCAGCAGTCTACATTATACTACGTTAGAGTTTATTTTGCAAACGTAATGGCAATTTTCTTAGGCTTGTCTTCTTCTGGAACCAGGTGTTCTAAAGACACAGTAAGAATACCATTTTTTACAGTTGCTCCACGAACTTCAACGTTGTCGCCCAATGGCCATGACCGTTCAAAATTACGGCCGCTGATACCACGGTGCAGATACTCGGTTTGATCATCATCAAGGCGTTTACGTTCACCACGTACGGTCAGCATGCGTCCTTCAAGTGATACATCAAGTTCTTCTTCTGCAAAGCCTGCCACAGCTACTTCAATTCGAAATTGATTGTCGCCTGTGCGGATCACATTGTGAGGTGGGTAGTTGTCCTGCTTGGCTGCTGTTGTGAAGGTACGATTGAGTTCTTCAAACAGTTGATCATAGCCGATAAAACGGCGATGCAGGGCAGGGATGTCTAATAGATAAGTTGTCATTTTATTTCTCCTTTAAGCAAATATGACTGGTAAGACCCCGGAGGCATCTTACAGTTATATTTATACGCTGTATTTTGGGAGTTGTCAAGATCTACCATATCCATCCGGGTAAACAATGGTATATTGATTGAACCAATGGTTATCTGGACTCCAGCTCAGCTGGAAAAAAGAATAATCTTTTTCGGATTCAAGGCACAGTCTTAGGGTGTAGTTAACTGATTTGACTCTGTACTTGATAGCATACTTTTCTGCCCAGGCCGCAATGTTTTTTTTAATCATCCAGGCAGCATGACCAGCAGCCGCTCCGCCTGCACCAGTTGGCAAACGGAACTCAATATACATTAGAAGAGTTTTTTGGGCAGTGCGTCAGCTTCGAGTTTTTTCTGCCAACGACGACGAGCTTGACTTTTGGCTTTTTTGCGAGCAGCGGTGGGTTTTTCGTAGAACTCGCGTTCACGTAGTTCTTGTAGTAGTCCGCTGTCCTGTACTTTCTTTTTGAATTTACGTAGAGCTTTTTCAACTTGATCGTTGACAACAAAAACTCTATTTCCTGGTGCTATGGGTCTGTTTTTATCTCTCATGATTTGATGTATTCCGGTTCCTTTTGATCTGTGATTACTTCACTGCTGACACGTATTTTACTTATACCTTGACGCTTGAGATTGTGCAAAGAAAACATGGTTTTCATCAGCGCCTGATCAATAATGCTTTTGAGCCCTCTCGCACCAATATCTCGTTCCACTGCTGTTTGTGCGATTGCCAGGATCGCTTCATCTTCGAATTCCAGCTCTATGTCGTCTGTGGAGAAATACCATTTGGTTTGTTCTATTAGATTGTTCTTGGGCTCTACCAACACACGAGCCAGGTCTTCCAGAGTGAGCGACTCAACCAGTACTGTTACCGGAAAACGACCAACAAACTCTGGTATCATGCCAAACTTTATGAAGTCTTCAGGCAAGGTGGTATCCATGCGAGCAGCACCAGATGCGGCCTGTGCTGTGAATCCAATGCCGGTGTGATTTTGTCTTTCATTAACGATCTTTTCTAGTCCTTCAAAACTTCCCCCAGCAATGAACAAGATGCCGCTGGTGTCAATCTCTACTGTGTCCAGTGCAGGGTGTTTCTTGGTAGTGTTTACACTAACTGTGCATTTTGTCCCTTCGACCAATTTGAGTAGGGCCTGTTGCACACCTTCGCCACCAACATCTCGGTGTATGCTTGCACTTTCGCTCTTGCGGCCAATCTTGTCTATCTCATCAATAAAGATGATGCCTTTTTGACATTTTTCAATGTCATTGTCTGACTCGCTTAACAGTCTAGACACCACGCTTTCGACATCTTCGCCCACATAGCCTGCTTGTGTGAGTGTGGTTGCGTCTGCGATCACAAACGGCACATTAAGATATCGGGCCACTGTTTTGGCCAAGAGTGTTTTGCCTGAACCTGTTGCGCCATGAAACAGGAGATTGCTTTTTTCCATTTCAAGACTGGGCTGGAAGAACACCCGCTTGTAATGATTTACCACAGCCACACTCAGCGCAGTTTTTGCCGCTTCTTGTCCAACCACGTACTCGTCAAGATACTTTTTTATCTTGACAGGATCCAAGGCCTTGGCTATCTTTTTATCTGTCTGCAGGGTCTTGACACGTTCTTTGTTCAGTAGTTCGCCGCAGAATTCGATACACTCGTTGCAGATACCTGCATCGTTGGCCACGATCAGCTTGTCTACTTCGTTTCTATTCTTGCCGCAAAAATTGCACAGCACATGAGTGATATTATCTGTCATTGATTTTTAAAGTATTCGATTAGATCTGCTATTTGCCTGGTGTTGCCTAGATAACGATGTGGGCCGTAGTACCAGGTCCTAGAATCTTTGATTAGTTTGTTTTTTATTGGTGTGCATGCACTGTCTTGAGTATTGATAATGATCACATGCACCAGACCAATTGCAGACTCCAGCCACTCGGGCTCCAGCATCACATCTGTATATATGTAGATGTTATAGGTTTTTTTACTGTTTTGCAACCACAACGAAAGAGTATCAACATCGTTCCAGTCTGGATCAATCAGTAGTATCTGTGTGTTTTCATCGTCGATGAAATCTGGCGGTGTAATTATGTTACTATGCATCTGGCGGGTTTTTTAGATAATCAGCCACCTGTTGTCGTTCGGTGTCATTGAGGTCTTCTGGATCATATTCTCCACGCTGTATTTTTTCAACTAACAATTTTATATATGCCTGATCATAGGCATAGCGATCGGTTTGTGCTTTGTCTGTTTCAATCCACTTCACGCCATTCCACTTGTACAAACGACTTGGCAGATAGTCTACTCTCAGAAACATGTCACCTTTTTTCTGGTTCTTGGGAAACTCAGTGCCAAAACTTGCCTGTGTTTCTGGTGCTGGATCACTGTCCGGACGAATTGCTAGATCTGGAAACAGTGTGTTAAAGGCCTGTAGGTTATAGGACTTGTCCTGATATCTAACTGTGTTGTCACGAGTTATCACCGGAGGCGAAAGCTCTTGTTCAAGGGGATCATCCACTGCGTTCTGAACAATGGATAGCGCATTCAGCTCTTGAGTTTTATCATGCGCAAGTTGTATTGCTTCACGCAGGTCTTGTTCCAGTTGCTCGATCCACTCTTGCTGTTGTGTGGCCTGTGTTTCAAGTTCTGTTACACGACCGCGCAGTATTTCTTTTTCTTCTTCGGCCACTGTGAGGAATCCTTCGCTGGCATATAGTCCAGTTATGGTCTGTTCTAGTTCTTCAGCAATTGATGTTCTTTCAACATGAGCTTGATCAAGTTGTTGTTGCACACTATCACGTTCGGCGCTGAGCATGATCAAGGCTTCTATCAAATCGTCACGTTCTTTTTCCACTGCTTTGATTTCTTGTGCCTGTGCCGCAATGGTATCAAGGTCAGGATCTTCTGTTTCAATTTCTGCTAACTTGGCATTTGCCTCTTCTGCGGTACGAGCATCTTCATCTGCATCTAGCCCACGTGCAATTAACTTACCACGAAGAAAGAATTCTTCTAGCTCTTTTTGTTCTTGTGCTAGACGTTGTTCCTCTAGTGCGCCTAGTATGTTGTCAAACACATCGCATTCTTTGTTAGGACAACATGGACCAATTCCGGGTGCATCAATTATCTGTGTGTTACATTTGGGACAGTGTATTGGTTCAGGCCCGGGATCTTTTGCTTGTTCAACCACAGGCTCTGGTTCCGGCTCCTTGGGCTCTTCCACAGGCTTCTCTTCCTCTTTGGGTTTTTCTTCATGCACCCAGCCGCCTCGACCTTCACGTGCCCATTCCAGTTGCTTGTTAGCAGCCAGGATCAAGGTAAGTGCTAAAGGATCAAACACAATAACAATTAGAATAATAACCCAGCGCACAGCGGCTTCCAGCATATTGTTACTGGCTTCATCTCCATAGATAAATGCCGCAATGTATTTGATAGGACCAACTTCTGCTTCTACCTTGCGGAGATCGGCAGCATATGGGGCTCGCTCTTCAGACAGCGAACTAATTGTTTTCTGTTCGGCCGTGATTTCTGCAAGAAGACGAGCACGTTCCTTTTGCTGTCCTCTACGAATAGAAACGGCCTTGTCGGCGCCTTTTTCATCTGTACTGCGACCCATGACCTGGTCCACAGCCTCATCCATTTGTTTGAGTGCTTTGCGATTTGCATCTATATTACCTCGTGCTGTTTGAATTTTTTCATCGTAGATTGCTACCTTGCTGCCTGCATCGCCTGTGACCAGGCTTTGGTCACTGTGTGCTTTGGAAAGGAATCCAAAGATACCCATGGAGGTGAGTAACATAAGGAATATGATAGCAGGAATCAAGTATATCTTGAATGCGTATCCTGCTCGTTTCCAGTTGTTGTGCAACCACACTGTGGCCACAATCTTGCCTGCTTCTAATGCGCCGCCCATGATAATAACGGGGATCACTGCGGCACTGAAAATAGCTGTAAGTCCTGCAACCGAATACCAGGCAGCAATGGCTGATATCAGTACAGAGATTAGTAGTATGAGGTATCCAAATATCATAGAGTGTATTTACCTAGAAGTTTACTGTCTAAGTTTACTAGACTATTTGGAAAAATGCAAGAGGTTTGGTTAGTTTATGTGCCCAATGGCGTGTACTTGCTCTTGGAAGAGTTGTAGTTGGCCAAGATCTCTGCATCTGTTAAATAACCAGAATAGATCTGTATAGCACCGATACCGCCTTGGTACATGCCATCGCCGGCCCATTCACTACGTCCAATGTAGCAGTATTGGCGTGTTACATTTTGTGCAAGGCTCATGGTCTGTGTTCCTGCAGGCACACCGTTTACATAGATAGTTCCTGTGGTTCCGTTCATGGTAGCACACACATAGTTCCAGGCATTTAGCTGTAGAATCTTACTTGACTGGAATTGTGTTCCTGTATTATAAAATCCCGGAGCACCAGATGTGCCAAATGTGGTCGAAAGTAGGACGCTGTTGTTGCCAGCGCCGTTGCCAAAGTCCACGATACGTTGCCAGAGGTTAACGCCCGACACATACACCCAACTGAGAATAGTAAAGTCTCCATTGAAGTACACGCCGTTCTTAACCTGTCCGTACTGAACTGAACCAACTGTGCCCGGAGCAGGTGCCGTGCCTGCGCCACTGAAACTCAATGCGCCACCATAGCCTGAGCCATAGGACACACCGTTATACAATATTGCATCGTTTTTGTTGGCAGTTAGATCATACCAGGTTGATCCCGAGCCCGGATAGCTTCTCGCAGTTCGTGCATTAAGGTCCAAGATCAGGGTAGCACCACTTGACCCAACTTGGATGATGTCGCTTTTGCCTGCCTTGGCCGCGACCTGAGGCACATTGTTGCCTGTCTTGGCTTTCAGTGCGCCTATTGATCTCCAGCCAAATATTGGCATGTTAGAATCCTATTCCGCCTAGCTCAGCAATGCTAATATTGCCAGCTGTGCTGACCTGCATGAATGATATCTTGCTATTTGCATTTACCGCAAAAAATTCTGTAGCACCTGCTGTCATCAGTGTGGCATTGGCTGTGTATGCAACATTAGCTAATGCTATCCAGGTATCTGCAGTTACCGCCAATCGTGCAATTGAAACCGTGGCCGAAAGTGTGACGTTTGCGCTGGTGCCGCTGGTCACGCTGTTGTATGTTTTATCAGGTACTGTTACATACGCACCTTTTCTAGTTGTGATTGCTGACATAATTTGTCCTTTTATCTCTAATAGAGTATTTACCTGCTTAGACGATAACGTGTTGCCTGTTGTTTTGTAGAGTGCTGACAGGAATCACCGGTTCTGCAGGTGGTTCGGGCTCTGGTTCTGCAACAGGCTCTGGTTCTGGTTCCACAACAGGTTCCGATTCCGGCACTTTTGGCGCCCAGGGATCTTCAGGCATTTCGTGTATTATAGGTGGTACCCAGTTTTCCGGCTTGGTCCAGATCCAGGATCCTGCATCTGTCAGAGCTGCTATATCTCCTCTCTTGTTAAGCAATACCCAGTCCTCGCCGAATGCTTCTCTAACCGCACGTTCCACGCCAGGGTAATTGCCATCACAATCATCGCCACACAAGAACCCGCCTGGTTTTAGTTTTGGTGCCCAGGCCATGATGCTGTTGATCACGCTTTCGTACAAGTGATCATCGTCGATAGTTACTATGTCCAGGCTGTTATCCTCAAACTGTGCGGCAGCATCAACGCTGTTGGATCTAATGATGTTCATGTGTTCTGCCACCGGTGCGAGATTTCGCTTGAAATCATCAAACACTTTGTCGTCACGGATTTCTCGTGCTACCTGACCATTTTGATAGTAGTTTTCTAAACAGCCCTTCCAGTGATCCACTGCATGCAGTCGAAAAACTTTACCATGCTGGATCAGGGCAACTGCCAAGAATGCGGTGCTGCGTCCCTTCCAACAACCTACTTCAACCACTGTGCAGGTTGCTGGCAGCTTGGGTACCAG
>Ga0114973_10003145_pt1 | contig 11741 bp, 5 predicted proteins | sample M_140807_MF_Meta_FD_87025 | JGI IMG/M metagenome (GOLD analysis project Ga0114973, IMG submission 87025) | Freshwater microbial communities from Lake Montjoie, Canada to study carbon cycling - M_140807_MF_MetaG | ecosystem: Environmental > Aquatic > Freshwater > Lake | place: Lake Montjoie... | reverse complement strand
TAATAATTATGGTGTTGATGCACATAATTTATCTACCTATCAAAATTGTATATCTAATGAAAAAAGTTCTATTGATACTTATAGAAAAAGATTATTAATATCTACACCTATTATAATAGGAGGAATGTATTATTATAAAAATAATTATTTAAAAAATAATATATTATATAATTAATTTATTTTAATGAATTTCTAATTATACCAATACGAACACCAATATTTATTTGATGATAATAAAATAATGGATGTCTGATATAATTATATTTACTTGACATATTTGTAGGGTCATCATTAGGATCTGCATATTGATCTAAATTATCTATTGTTAATGGTAAATTAGTAGAATCATAAAATTTAAAAGTAAGTTTTTCAAAATTAAGTAAAGTTTGTTCTTTAAAAACTTTAGTTGGTGATCTTACAGATGCATATGCAATATTATTTCGTGCACGTGACATGCGAACAAAATAAGTAAATTGTTTACCATCAGTTGCAAGAATAGGAGAATAAATTACTTCAGGAATTACTAACCGTAAATAAGGATTCGCATTTAATTTATATTTACCACTAAAACCATATGAATAATAATTTAAATTTTTATCTATTGAATAAACAAAAGATATATTACCATTAATAATAAAATTAAGTTCATTATTATAATAATTACAAATTGTATATGTTGTCGCTTCATTGATAATACTTTGATTATTTGTAATAGGATTATTTTGAATATAATTTAGCATAAAAGTATAATTTGAATCTTTTGTAATAGGTACTTTAATTAAATTTAGTTGAGGTAGCGTAATATAAAATATTTGAAAAATTTTAATATTTTTAAAATGTTCAGTAAATATATTTGTAACAAAAGAAAAAGGATTAGGGTATTTTGAATAATCTCGATCATTTGTATCGATTGTAAATGAAACATATTGTAAATATGTTATTGGTTTTTGAATACCAGGATTATATTGTGGAGGTTGAATATATAATCCATATGAATCTGGAAATTCTTTTTTTTCCAGAGTTACTTTATTTTGTTCAACATGATTATTATCGGGAAGATTCGTTTTAACTGATTTATATTTATATACAGGATTATTTGGATTATATACTTGCATAACTTAATTTTAGTTTTTAATTTATAAGAAATGACATAATTTTTTAAGATATAAATAATTAAGGTTATTATATAAAATTAAATTAGGAATATTGAATATGAGTAAATTATATAATTATTTTGTAAATCCAGAAACGTTATCTTTTATAACTAATGAATTTATAGAAAATAAAAAAATTGATGTATCAAATCAACAAAATTTGATAAAAGTTCAAAATTTAGTAAAAAATGTTTTAGATGAAACATATGGATCATTAGATCAATCAAAATTAATATCTAAACAAAATATAATTGAAGCAAAAGATAAACTTATAAGTGTTGCATTAAAACGATTTAACATTCAACCAAGAAATAGAAATATAGCGGCACCTGTAAATATGAGAATGCCAGCACAATATAGTACAAATACACGATTAATTCCAGAAAATAGTAATGAAGGACTAGATAACAGATATAATAAATATATGGAACAATATAGAAATTTTAATAAACAAGTATCAGAACCAAATATGCCAGATTGGTTACAACCCAAATCAACAAATCCTAAAAGAATAAATGATGAAAAAATGAAAAATTTACCATTAGATAATTTTAAAGGAACATCAACAAGAAAAAACAATGTTGTTTTTAATGATTCAGATAATAATAAAAATGAAATAGAAGATTATGCTGGATCATCTAATTTTAGTTATTTTACAGATACTCCAGAAGTAACAAGTGCATTTGATGAAGCATTTTATAATACTGGAATTAATCCAGATAATGTAAATGATAATGAAAATGAATCATTAGATGAAAGATTAAAAAAAATAGAATCTGATAGAAATGTATTAAAATCACCTGAAAAAAAGATTGATAATATAGAAGAATTATTTAAGAATGATTCTGAATTTAAAAAACATATGCAAAATAGTCAAGAACATACGCCATTAATTCGTGAAACACAACCATTAATGTCTCAAAATAATCAACAATCAAATCAACAATATCAACAACAAATTATGCAAGCACAACAACAATATCAACAACAACAATATCAACAACAATATCAACAACAAATGGCGCAAACACAACAATATCAACAACCGCAATTTCAACATTTTCAGCAATATCAAAATAACGATAATCAAGAACTTTTGATGAAGATGATAGAAAAAGAAAAACAATATCAGTTACAATTAAAAATGTTATCAGGAAAATTAGGAAAATATGAAGAATATTTAAAAACATTAATGACAAGATATAATGATTTAAAAACAGAAAAAGATGAACTTCGTCAAATATTAAGTAATAGACCGGTACAAGATGCAAATAAAAATAAAATAAATCCAAATTTAGAATTAATGGAAGAAAAAAAGAGGCAATTATTAAAATTAGGTAGTGAGGTACAAGAAAAAATTGCTAGATTAGAACAATTACAAAGTTCAACACAATCTAATTTACAAACAGAAGAAAACGAAGAAGAATAATAAATAATTTATTAAGTACCATTAAGCAAATCTTAATTTGTAGCGTTTGTGCTAAACAAATTTAAAAACTCTTCTTTTAGAAGAGTTTTTAAATTTATCACTTCACGGTAATAAATTATTTATTGAAAATCAGTAAATATTGGAAAATGATCAGAAATAGTAGAATAAACAACAAGATTATATTTTGAATATAATTCAGCATTTTTATTAATAAGAATAAAATCAGTCTGGTCATTTTGTGAAAAATTAGTAGGTAAAATAATTTTGAAAGAATTATTAAAATGTTCTAACATTATATTTTTAATTTCATCATAATTTTTATATCTATAATTATTATTTTTTCTAAAAAAATTTATATTAAAATCACCACAAAATATTAGATTTTTATACATTTTATTTAAAAATTCATTTTCGATAATATATTTAATTATTTTAAATTGTAGTACAACCAAATCAGTATTTAATGAAATTGTTTCAGGTGTAGTATCACTAAAATAAGCAGAATGTGTATTTAATATCCAAATATCTTTATTATTATAATTTATTTTAATAGAAACAATATTTCTGTTAATAAATAATTGGAATATTTTTTCTTCTAATATTGGTAATTTACTATAGATTGCATTACATAAAATAAAATATGATCTTGGTTCATTAGTAGAAAATTTACCATTGTTTGCATTTGCAATACAAGAATATGAATAACCTAATTTTTTCATTTCAGAATTAATATATTCAAAATTTAATTTTCTAATTTCATCAAAATCTGTAATATCTTCATTTATTTCTTTATCAAATAATGGTACAAATTCTTGTAAACAGATTATATCTGCATTAATATTTTTAAATAAAGAAAGAAAATCTTTAAAATTTCTACCAGATTGAAACATATTAAGATTATTAAAATATGACGGTGCTATACCTTGATTACATCTAGTAATAAAATTATGAACATTAAATGATAATATCCTTAATCTACTTGAATTTTTTGCATAAATTTCATTTGGTTCTTTTTGACATAAGAATTGATTATTGATCCAATCTTCACTTTTATATACATATGGTTTATTATCTGCTAATATTGATGTATATTTTATATATTTGTTATCGATTAATTCTTTTTTAGATGGATATATTATTTTTTCATTGGATATATTTTTTCCATATGAATATAGTTCTTTTAAAGAATCAATTTTTTTATTTTTTAATGATAATGATTTTAATTCTAAATTTGGTTCTAATAAAATATTATGTGGTTTTTCAATATATATTTGTTTATTATCAGAAGTATTAATCCATATGTTAATATCTGATACATTTATATTTAAATTATATCTTACTTTAAGATAGGATTTTATAGTGTTTAAATAAGTATTTTTATTTACTGTTGTAATTATATCTGTTTTTGTTTTTTCATCAAATATTTTATTTTCAGTTGGTATTTCTAATTTTAATCCATTTTTATTTATATATAATAATCTATTTATAATAAGTAAATCGGTCATTTGAGCAGGTCTTTCTCTTAATTTTCTTATGATAATTTCATAGTCTAATTTTAACATTTTTATTCCCATATAGTAGTAATGATGTTCAGGATTATTAATTAAATCATTGTAATTCTGTGCGTCAAATAATTTTGCACGTCTATTCAATTCATTTTCCCATGAGATATTTTTCTCAATATTAGAAGATATATTTTTTATATTTTGTATTCCACCATAATAAATATCAATCTTATTTTTTTCTAAATCATCTATTATTTTTTTAGTTATGATAATATTATCTGTTACCATACCATCAATATCATTCATATTACGAATACCATATGAAAATAATACAGAACTACTCATTAACATAATTTTATTTCTTTCAGAGAGGGGTAAAGTAAATATAATTCTACAAAATTTATTAAATAATTCTTGACCTTTTGTTAGCAACATTAATCTCCAAGAATGTTGATTTTTAATAAAATCTATTGTATTTTTGTGTAAAAATAAATAACTGTAATTAATACATTCATGAAATGAATCATTAACATGTAAATAATCATAACCTCTTGGATAATTATCGGATGTTGGATTAGATGTTGGACCAAATTTTAATGTTTTTAAATCTTCATTTAAAAATAATTCTCTTAATGTAGATTTAAATGGTGTAGTTGAACCATTAATACTTTGTTCCTTATTTAAATGTTGATAAACTATAATTAATATATCTTGTTCTTCAATAGAATCAACATTAAATCCTAATCTATCTAGTTTATAAATAATATTATTATTACTTTTCATACGTTTTGAATGTGCATATAAATTAAATAATAGATTATATGCATGATAAAAATTAATTTTTAAAGGTTTAACATAATAGATATTACCATTTGAATTTAATAAATTAAAAAATTTTTCTTTTATTTCTTTATTTTTTTTCAATGCTTTTGGATAAACAACAATGATATTATTATTTGAAAAACATTTTATATATTCATTCATAATAATATCATTTGTATCAGACAATGGTAAAATTGTTTTATTTTTCAAATATGATTCATATTCTTTTGTTTTTTTCTTAATAGATAATAATAAATCATTATAAAATTTATTATCTTTTTGTTTTTTTATAGGTTCTAAATAATCATATTCTTTAATAGTAAATAAAATATTATTTGATAGTGGTTCTACATATTCTATAGATTTACTCATTATAATTAATAATTATTTTAATTTAATAAAATATTTTTTTATCTATTTCTGTTTCAACTACACCCACTTTTATCATATATTGTACTTGTAACCATTTATAATATGGATGTCTAATATATGAACAAGGACATCCAAAATCATCATCATTGCAATAACATGCTTTAGATGAATTCATATGATAGTCTAAGTATGGCATTAGTAATTCTTTTCCATAACTATCTGAAAGTGTGAGTGTTAATCGATTAATATTACCAAGATTAGACATTTTATAAATTTTATCTTGGTAATTTGATGCTGCATAATAATGAAGTTCACCATATGAATCAGGATATAATAAACAAAATGCTTTACGTAATGATTTATTTGTAGAATTAATATTATTATCTGCAATTTCTTCAATAGTTAACATTAAATATCTGTCTGTATCTAAACCTTTTGATGAAAAAAAATAAAAATCTAAATCTCCTAATGATGCACCGGGTGTAGTATTAAATTCATAACATCTTCTTGTTGCGATGTTATTATCAATCATAAATTTAATACTATAATTTGTTGCAGTAATTGAATTTAAAGTAAATAATATACTATTATTACCTACTACAGATCTTTTAGTTCCATTTATACTAGAAACAATATTATAATTAGTACCTTCTAAAAACGCATCCACATCGTTATCAATATTATTTGATCCAGATACAAATGTTTTAGTATATAAAGTATTATTATATGTAGTATCATTTGGGTAAGTTATAGTGAATACACTAGTTACATTGTTATTAATAATAGTTACAGTATATGAATATATTTTAAGATTAATTACTTTTACGGTTTGAATTGTTGATGTTACTAATGGTGATACAACATCTGCACTAATAGTTGTTTTATTTAAAATTTCAGTAATAACACCTATTATTGCCGTTTTATCTTCTGTTGGTATTATTCCATTATTTGTAATTAATGCTAAAGTAGCTAACGATATATTTTGAACAGTATATTTTGTTAAAAAATAATTTCTAGGCAAAATAACATTTTCTATTCTCATAAATTTTACATTTTCAAAGTTACGTGGTATGTTTAATCTAGTATCATCATCAGATTGACTAAAAAATGCTTTTAATTTAAAAGGATTAGGATATAACTCTAAATTTCTATCACTACTATCTATAATAACTACATATTCGTTAACATTTTCAGACACAACTGATTCAGCAATATTTGGATAAAGAGGCATATTGAGTTGAAATTCTTTTCTATCTAAATATAATCCGTATTCACCTACATTTTTTGGATAGGATACATTATTATTATTTATAATATTTTTAGATAAAATAAGATCTGAGTTATATCTAAATTGATTTATATTTTGAACATCTTGAGTTTGAAAAGAAAGTGGATTTGTAGATTGATTTGGTGTTTCTGTATATAAGGGTTTTGGAGTTAATCCACTCATTCTATTTTTATTATTTGTTTCTTGATAACTATTTTTGGGATATTTATTCATATATAAATTATAAACAAAAATATTTGCTAATTATATGCATAAAAAAAAGAGTGCACAAAAAGCAGGTAAAGATAAACCTCAACAATCATGTTCAATAACTCATACATATTCAGAAGGATCATGCTTTACATTAGATGAATTACATCAGATTGCTAAACAATATAATGATGCACACAGTGATAAAATAAAATTATATGATGAAAAACCAGATATGATTAATGCATTACAAGAAAAATTAAAAGAAAAATGTAATGATCAAACATGTTGGGCAACATTAAGTTTTATAAATAATAATGAATTAAGTATGGCATTTAAAGCAAAGGGTCCTACTGGTCAATATGATTGGTTAAGCACTACTGAAATTAATGATTGTATGGAAAGATATATGAGATTATATTCTGATTTTTTATTTATTGGTGCAGTACCAATTGATATAGAAGACTTGGAACAATTTGGTATCGGTACATTAAGATATGATAAAGTATATGAATTAGGATTTAAAAAAATAGGTATTGTATTTAATTTAGATAAACATGATCAATCAGGGTCACATTGGGTTGCATTTTATGTTGATCTTGATAAAAATCAAATATATTATTCAGACTCAGCAAGTAATCCACCAGAAATTAGAGTAAAAAAATTAGTAAAAAAATTAGCAGAAATAATGTATAAGAAGAAATACCCTAATAAAAAATTAATAGAATTGGATGCTGAAACATATATGAATGAATCTGGTTCAAATGCAATGGAAAAAATATTTGATATAAGATATAATAAAATGAAACATCAATATGGGGGATCTGAATGTGGTGTATATTCTATGAACTTTTTAATCAGATTAATAAGAGGTGATAAATTTGATGAAATACATAAAACTCGCATACCAGATTCAGTTATTCACTTATGTAGAGGTAAATATTTAGATAAAATGGACAATATTATTAAACCAGAACAATATAATAATACAACTTGTTAATAATCATTATTTAGTGTTAAATAATGATTAATTATCATATACCGTTAAATACCTTATAAAAATTGAAAATAATTATATATATAGATTACATTGATTTATTTATAACGCACGTTTGCACTCCCTTCATCCATTAATTCAAAAAAATGAATCAATTCAATAGCATTGCGTCCAGCCTCACGGCTGTATCCCCGCTGGGTTCAATCCCCAGCAATCCCTTCCCTGATGATAATGAGGTTGGCGAGATCGACATCGACCCCTCTTTTGATTCCAACACGGAGGCGCCCGCGCTCGCCTCTTCGTCTGACCACCTGGAGACGCCTGCGCCCGTCTCGACCAACCCCTATCTTGCATGGATGCTCACGTTTGCCTCTTTCACGATCTGTGACCTACCTGACACCACTCTGCGTCTCGTGCACAACATTTACAATGAGAACTCTGCCTACTACCTGCTTCTTCTCTCACAGACGTTGGTGTTTCTGGGGTGGAATCAGAAGTCTGCTATGGCAGCTTATGAAACCACACTTCAGCGCGCATCTTCTGCATCTCCAGAAAACATTTCCTGGTGGAACCGCATCTCCGCCTTCGAGATAACTTTTCGCGCCTGCTTCAATAACTACCAACGCCTTCTGCCCATCATGAGCTTCAAAACGCGTATCATGCTGAGCAGAAGGCGCTTAAAAACGCGCATCATGACGTTTGACCCTCTCTTCAGCGAATGCCTGCCCAACTACAAGCGCCTGCATGACGCCGGTCTGCCTGCGTACTACCAACGGCGCAAGGAGTGGTCTGAACAACGCCACATCGCGTCCAGCGAGGAGCGCTCGTCCTCCCCCATCCCTGATGACGGGAATTGGCGTCCGTGGATTTTTCTGTCCAAGGGACTCCGCGAGGACGGCGAGCCTGAGGATGACACGCCACCGTGCGAGCACTTGCACTGCCTCCGGGAGCACTTTGACGAGCAGTGTGGCGACACCACCGTGAACCTAGACGAGTGCCCGCGCCCCTTTTCCTACTGGGAACCTGAGATCCACTGCCCTCACTGCTACATCTGCGTTCGCAACCCTAGAGCCCTAACTCAGGTGCCTCGCTGTGGTGACAACGTGTTCATGCGTGGGCACTGGCGCGTGATGTTCCTGGGACAGATCCCTGTAGAGCATCATGATGTCATCCGCACTCAGCAACTGGAGCTCAATGAAATCTCTCAACGCATCTCTGTCGCAACGTTAGACTATGATCCCTTGCAGCAGCAGTCTCTGGACATCAAGCGCCGCTCTTTTGTGAACAAGTGGTGGCCCAACTTCAAGGGCACTGTCAATGATACCAGCACGCCATCTGACATCCGCCTGCCTGCGCTCGCCAGGCGTGACGAGATCAAGTGGCCCATTGCTGCTGACTACCGTGACGCTGACAATATTCCTGCTTTCTTCAATGGCAAGGGCATTGGCGCTTTCTTCTGGGAGTACCTACCCAAGGAGATGTCTGAGGTAGACCGTAACACCTTTGATAAGGAATTAATGGACCTTGGTGGTGAGATCATTGTCAATGAAACTGGTGTGTCTGCTGTCTTCAAGTCCAAGTACCAGCGCGAGGGCTGCCCGGACGAGTTCTTTGGCAACTACTGTGGTAATGACAACTGCACCAAGATCCACTCCACATTCCGTGGCGCTGCATCCATTCCCGGTGTCACGCGTCCCTTTGCCTTTCGCTATCAGCTTTATGGCAAGGCGGATGACAATGACTGGCGCAAGTCTGTCTCTGCACAATCCGTCTCGTCTGAGTCTGATGGCACGACTTCCTGGCGCAAGTCCAATACTGCACCCGCTGCATCTTCTTCAACTGCTCCGCCTGACATCCTCACGCCTTCTTTCACGCCAGCTGGCGTGCGCCTCATCATGACCGCACTGAAAAGGAACACGCCAGTCATTGTCACTCCGTCTCGTGTTTCCAACGCGCCGACGCCGAATGACTACTCGCTGCTTGCAGTTAACGCATCTGGTATCGGTGCATGGGCTGATGAGGATGAGGAGGAGTCCTATGACTCTGTGTGCAAGTACGCTGCGCGCCTGGAGATTGTACGCGCGTTGGGTCTGGACAAGGTCTTTTCTACTGTCACATTGGACACCTTTTCCAACATGTCTGACAACAACATCATCTCTGCCATTACCAAGGTGAACTGGTTTGCACCACCTCCTGAGGACCCAATGCCACCACGTCAGTCCATCATGTCGCGCTCTGGGCGCTCCTCGCCTGTGCTGTCGCCCACTGCTGCGTCTGCCGCCGCTTCTGTGTCTACCAACTCTGTCCGCCCTGCTGCTTCTGTCTCTGTCGCGCCTGTCGCGTCATTGCTCATTGACTTGGCGCTAGAGCAGCAGGTAGGTGGCATCGCGCGTGAGATGCTGGATGGCGAGCACGCTTTGCGCGCTGTGGATGAGATGCTCACCCACGAGGCCGCAGTTGCCTCTTCATCCTTCAGCGAGCGCGCCTCTGCCGCTTCTGCATCCACCAACTCTGTGCGCCCTGCTGTGTCTGCTGCTTCTGCGTCCACCGCTTCTGCGTCTGCCTTTGTCCACCCCGCCTCTTCTGCATCTTCGCACAGTGACTCTGTGTTCTCCTCATCTTCTCGCCTCTTGCGGTGTGACGAGGCGAAGGCGCGGGGGTACCTGGTGCGTGGGGATGAACTCTGTGAGCGTGGGTTTGGTTGCACTACGCATGGGTGCAAAAAGGTCCACATGCCTGACAAGCGCAAGCTCTGTGAGACGCGAGACTGCTCCACGTGCACGCGCTGGCACTCTAAGCTAGACCGCTTCCTCATCACTGTGCTCAATGCAGAGGGTCACATACGTGACGCCTTTCACAGTGATGGTGTCTCTGAGCTGCCCTATGCAGGCGTACACTCTTCCCTGCGCACACACACGCCTGCCTCTTCTAGACTTCATACTGGTCCTGCTTCTGTTGCCTCTGGTGCTTCATCGAGTCAAAACTCTTCTACTCGTCTCTTGAGGATAGATGAAGCTGAGGCGCAAGGGTACATGGTACGTGGTCGTGAACTCTGTGCGCGTGGTCTTGGGTGCTTCACGCAGGGGTGTACCAAGACCCACATGCCTGACCATCGCCTGCGCTGCGAGACGCAGGACTGTACGTGCACACACTGGCACTCTAAGCTGGACCGCTTCCTCATCACTGTGGTCAATGCAGAGGGTCACAGGCGTGACGCCTTTCACAGTGATGGTGTCTCTGATCTGCCCTACGCAGGCGTACACTCTTCCCTGCGCACACGCACGCCTGCCTCGCGTGGTGCCACTGGCGCCGCCTCGCGTCTTGCACCTAGTGGGCGCCCACGTGTCTCCATCTTTGCCAGTCCTGAGCAGCGCAGTGCGGCGCTCACCACGCGCTCTGCGCCTACTGTTGCCTCAGTGCGCACTACGCCAACGCCTACTGTTGCCTCAGTGCGCACTGCGCCAACGCCTACTGTTGCCTCTGTCACTGTCTCTGTCGCACCTGGTACGTCATTGCTCACTGACTTTGCGCGAGAGCAGGTGCGTGAGATTGCACAGGAGGCTGCTGTAGAAGCGCCACGCTCTGCCTTTTCTTTCACTAGGGGGAGTAGTGGTGCTAGCGCAGCACTTGCACATTACAGAAACTCTGCCTTCTCCTTCAATAGGGGTGGTGGTGAGGGTGCATCTTCTCACTACAACAACCCTGCCTTCTACATGGGCAAGGACCGCCAGCAGTTCTCCTCAGTGCCGCGTGCACCGCCTCCCGCCACCTCTCACGTGCCCATCTCTAGCGGTGTCGCGCCTGCACAGGCGTACGCCAGTCTCATGGAGGAGGCGCGTGCCGTCCGCACTTCACGCGCTTCACGCGGTGAGGTGGAGATCACGTCTCTTTATGTGTCTGCGTCAGTGAACTCCAATGCGCGCCAGCTCAGGGAGTTGCACAAGTCTCTTCGCACACTGCTGGACAAGGTCAACGCCTCCTACGC
>Ga0114973_10003138_pt1 | contig 11752 bp, 4 predicted proteins | sample M_140807_MF_Meta_FD_87025 | JGI IMG/M metagenome (GOLD analysis project Ga0114973, IMG submission 87025) | Freshwater microbial communities from Lake Montjoie, Canada to study carbon cycling - M_140807_MF_MetaG | ecosystem: Environmental > Aquatic > Freshwater > Lake | place: Lake Montjoie... | reverse complement strand
TAATGCTAAAAATAGCTAATGCTAAAAATAGCTAATGCTAAAAATAGCTAATGCTAAAAATAGCTAATGCTAAAAATAGCTGATTTAGCTTAAATACAGGTAATGCAATTGCATTAGCTGATTTAGCTTAAACAGTTTGAATACAATTTATTGTTTTAATTTGAACTTGATGAACCTTATCATAAAGATATGAATATGCAGAACCACCATAACCAGTATCATTAATACAACTAATTCTAACAAAATTAGCTGCTGTTTTAGTATTATAAGAAACATTAATTAGTACAGGATTTGATGACATAATAACAAAATCTCTATGTTTAATATTTTTAATTTTTTTAATATTTGATTGATATACTATACTATCAAGTACAGATGATGAGTTTTCAATTTCAAGTTTATCAATATCAATATAAAAGCTTGTATTTCTAAAATATATAAAAAGCTTTTCAATATTTTTATAATAAGGAATTTCTTCAATTAAATTAAATTCATTTGTTTTTTTTGATACTGGTGAATTACACAAATGAATATCATTGGTTTCATTAAAGAGAAAGGATCCATTAATAATAATGTTGTCATCTGATTTTGTAGATTGATATAAACGATAAAACTTTTTTGGGAAGTAGCATGTGTTTAAGAGTGGTGAAGTTGATAGTACAAGTTTATCATATTCTATATCAATAAATGACATGTATTCTATAATACAGTATTATATAATTTTTATGGTTAAATTTTTTCATCCACTATTCAACTAAACTATAATCTAAAACCTCTTGAATTGTATTTACTAGTACAATTTCAATTGATTCTTTTGTTTGAGTTGATAACTTTTTATAATCTTCCTCATTTTCATATGGTATTAAAACTCGTTTACAACCTGCTTTAATAGCACCTTCTATTTTTGCGTCCAATCCCCCGATTGCTTTAACATTACCTATTAGATCAACTTCTCCTGTCATAGCTATATCATTTCTAATTGGTTTGGATGCAAGTACTGAATAAATTGCAGTTGTAATTGCTATTCCTGCAGATGGTCCATCTTTAGGTGTAGCACATTCAGGACAATGAATATGAAATCCAAAAGATCCTATTATATCCCATTCTTCTTTAACAAGTTTTTTTATATCAAAAGATAACAAATTCCAGGCTAGAGTTTTTGCACATATCATCGATTCTTTCATAACATCACCTTGTGATCCTGTTAATTCTAATCCTAACTTTTTATCTCCCATTGTCTTTATTACTTGAATCACTGTTATTCCTCCAATTCCAGTTGCTGTAGCATATAATCCATTAATCAAACCTATTTGAGGTGTAGAATGTATCTTCTTGTGAATTATCTTTGTATGTCTAGAAAGAACACGATCAATAAATTCTTCATCAATCCATATTCTATAGGTATATAATCCTTGAATTTGTTTATGATTTATTTCTCTAAATATTTCTTTTAGTTTTTCAATACATTTTCTCATACCTGCTTCAAATGTATATGTTGAAATCAAATATTCAATAGCTTTATCTTCAAATGAAATAGTTGAACTATCTAAACCAACATTCTCACAAATTTGAGGAATTGTATAGTCTTGAACTATTTTAATTTTTTCTTCAAGTCTTAATGGTTTAACTTTTATTTCTGTGATTCTATCACGTAAGACTCGATCAATTGCTTGAGGATCATTATATGAAAATATAAATATACATTTTGAAAAATCTAACTCTACACCTGCAAAATACTTGTCATATATCTCTTTATTTTGTGTTGGATCTGTTAGATGAATCAAAATATTAATTATATCTTTACCATGATCCGTTGTTGAAACTTTATCAACTTCATCAAAAAATATTATAGGATTCATACATTTAGAGTCCATAAGTAGATCAACTAATTTACCCCACTGTGAACCTAAATATGTATAACCATGACCTTCAAGAACAGAACCATCTCGAGCCCCACCTAAAGGTATAAAACAAAATGGTCTTGTTGAACCATCTGACATATCAATTAAACATTTGGCAATACCTTCTCTAGCAATTTGAGTTTTGCCAGTACCAGGAGGGCCTTGTAATCCAATTACAGCACCTTCAGATTTTCCATTCATCCATTGTGCAAATAATACTTCGATCTGTTTTTTAACATCTGATTGACCATAAATAGCTAAATCTAACTTTTCGCGGACTGATTTTAAATATTCTCTTTTTTCATCTGAAGCTTTTGATATTGACTTTATTAAAGTTTCACACATATCTTTTATTTCAATAATTCTAATAAATTCACTTGTTTTCAAGTTTAGTCCAGAATTACAATATATATCAATCGATTCTAATAAATTATTTAGTTTCTGTATATTAGGACAAATAGATTGATTTGATTTAACTAAATTAATAAAATCATGTTGAAGATCTTCTGGGATAAATTCATGATAGTTATTAACTAAATTTATTAGTTGAATAAAATTATTTTTAAGTTTTGGTGTTAAAGTAAAAATATGTTCTTCTTTATAAACTCCAAAAGGTATTTTATAAAACCCATTTAAATAAGTTTCTGCTTTAGATGCAGATTCTTTAGATGAGTTAAGTTCTTTCATCTTAGAAAGAGCTTTTGATTTATTTTTTTCAGAAGTTTTAAGAACAATTAGTTTTTCTTCCCATGTCATTTCATTTGAATCAAAACCTAGTAACTTTTTTCTAGCAGCAATTTTTAAACTTCCAGACTCATTTAATAGCTTTCTTATTGTCCAATGTAGTGTATCTCTCATATCACTTGATCTAACATTTTCATATAATATATTTGCAATTATATGATCTTCTTCTTTTGAAAGTAATAATAATGTTATAATTTTTCGTTGTTTTACACGATCTGATCTTGTAAAATCTGTTATTAAATTACTAATAAGAATTTTTGATACTTTTTTAAGTTCTTCATAATCTGTTTTAATTAATTCTACAATTTCATCAACTGTTTTAATAGTAAAATCCGTATATGCAAGTTGTGATAAATATTTATTTTTAAATTTATATGGAATATTTAATAACTCAATATACTTTAACAATTTATTATATTTAGATTCATATTCATCCTCTTTAAATAATGAATTAAGTGGATCTTGTCTAAAATATCCATCGAACATAAATGTATATGAACCTAAAGATATTTTTAGAACAGCTGAGTTTAAAACATATGTAAATGAAGGTGTTAGTATAGGATCTTTATTTTCAACAAAATTAATAGTTGGGATTGAATCAAAACTTAAATCTGTTTTTGAGTTTTGTATTTTATGAATAATAAAATATTTATCTAAAAATTCAATATTTGATTCAATTATTAATTTATAATTATCAAAATCATATGAACTCATGCAAAGTTTAAAAATTTCATAAATTTGATTATAACCTATTGATAATATTATTTTCTTTAATTGTTCTCTTATTTCATCTAATGAACTGTTATATAATTTAAATTTTTCAGTTCCTATTAAATAATCTTCTTCTATTTTAAACTGTAAAAGTTTAATTGAAGAGAAAATATCTTCTAGCATTTCTAGAACGCTAATCAATGACTCATCTTTAATCACTTGATCCTTTTTAAGGGAAGAAATATGATAACCTATATTTTTATAAATACATATATTATCATCTAAGTCAGACATTAAAATACTTTTAAATAAATCTTTTTTATCTTCCATTATAATTGGACTATAGTTTATTGGTCAAAAGGGTTTAAAAATTTTTCACCCAGAGTACAAAAAGTCTAACTATGTTCATTAGGTATAAAAATAGAATGAAATCCTAATCCAATTTCCTCTTTTATAGGTATATCTATAAAATTGTATGTATCTAGATTCATTATTAACAATTTTGTATCTTTATCATTATAAATACTAAAATAAAAAGCAAACAAATAATATGTATTATCGATTTTTTTTATACTAGGTTCTCCAGATATAAATTTGTCAACTAGTTCTATCTTTTTTATTATTTCTAATCCTTCACATATTACAAATCCATTATTAACACTATTTTCAATATTTTTAAAAATTGTTCGATTACCATATAATATAGGAAACTCTATATTTAGTTCTTCAAGCTCGAGGTTTTTCTCTAAAGTTACTAATTTTGTTTTTTTATCTATTAATATTTTTCTATATTTACCAGATATATCCATATCGTTGAAATTAATTTTATCATAAAGAGATCCATAAATACTTATATGTGTAGCATTTTCTTTACTATTCGCAAAATGAAACATATAAAAGCTTTCATTAATATGATATTTTTCTATTTCCATAGTCTGTTTATCTAATATATTAATAATAGTTTCTTTTGTAACATCTAATTTAACTGGCATAGATCCCATAAAAATACTTTTAAAATCAACGAATAAAGGTGAATCGATAAAAATAATCTTATCTGGTGAACTCCAAAAATCATGAATTATTGGTAAATATTTTGTAGGAATTTTTTTAGTTTTTTTAGTTCTAAAATGTTTGTTTAATTCAAAATAAGATATTTCATTTTTTAAAATATCACAATCTATTGTTTCTATCGTTATTCCATTTGTTTTTGAATGTGCTGAAAAATGTCTTATATTTTTAATTAATTTTTTTTCTTTTTTTGTAATTTTTTTTTTTTCAAAATCAATATTTAATTTATATGGCAAGTCCCTTTCATATAATGAATATGTATTATTGTTAAAATTCATAAATGCAGTATTTGAAACACCAATCAATTTAGGTAAGAGATCAAATATATTAAAAACTTCAAATAATAATCTTAAACCATTGTTTTTAGGTATCTTGCCATTCTTTTGTTCATATTTTAATTTATCTGTTCTTATAAAGTATTTTATGAATGTAATTTCTCCATTATCAAAAAAAACACCATGAATAACACCGTCTGCTGTAAATAAATCAAACATATTAGATACTTTTTTGATGTCTATATCTGGACCTATTAGTCCATAAAACCCATTTATTTTTTTCAAAAATTCAGACTGTTCATAATCTATCTTATAACTTATTACTTTATTTATTTCACGATCTTTTATTTTAAATCTTGGGCCAAATGGTATCTTGATAAAAAATGTATTTACAAATAATATTTCTGCTAAGCATATCGACAAAATAAAATATATATTCATATTAATATTTATATATATTTTTTATATTTAAATTTACGTTTTTTCATTTCCTATTAAATTGCCTAATAAATTTACTTAAATTGTCACATGCACATATGATTTCTTCTAAAAAAATAGCAAAAGTTATTTCAGTATTTAGATATAGACTAAATGAATTATGGTGGTGTAGATATATTGTCTAAATTTGATGATTTAATTACTATTCTTAAACAATATCTTCATGAGGTATAAACTAAATTAAAGTTAAAATAAGGAGAAATTATTCATTATATTATTATTAAAACAATCAAATTATTTTATTTAATTATATTATATGTTTGATACTATAGATTATGATTTAATTATAAAATATATTGATGATGAACTAATACCATATATAAACTATTATAGTAATAGTCGAATACAATCAGGAGGATTTGATTTTAAAATATCAAAAGAAATAATATTTGATTATTTATTAGCACAAATTATTAATTATGCACAAAATAATCAAGAAAAAAGTTTTTTAATTTCCTGGTTTTATACTGATTCAAAAGGAGTCCAGGATGAATATTGGGATTTACTAAATAGTATTTTTAAATCTCTAAAATTAGAAGATTTTTTTCCATCATGGTATAAGGACTATATTCATCCTTTGATATCTAATATTGAAAAAAAAATTACACCAATTATTAATAGATTATTTGGTAATGATGATACAAAAATTATATTATATATTGTACATATAAGATTAATTATTAATATTCTTCTATATTTTATTGATGGATATAAAAAACTTGATAATCTATCTGATTTAAAAATTTTAGATGAAGAAATACAAGAAATTACTGATTTATTAAATTCTTTTATAAAATTTTTAAATATTTTTGTATTAGTAATTACATGTATTAATGCTATTAATGATACAACAATTCCATTTTTAGAAAAAAAAATAGCATCAAAATATGCAAAAATAAAAAATATTACAACTAAATGTTTTATTTTATTGCAAAAAAATATTAATAATCTATTATTTTCTAAACCTATAATCTCTAACTATAGCCTAAATATAACTAAAAAAGAAGAAAAAGATACATCACAAAAAAATATTGAATTAGAAATTATTTTTTTAGAAGGTGGTTCTAATGATCAAGAAATAATAACAAAAGTTACTGATATTATTAAACAATATACTCAAGGTGTTAGTATTAAAAAGTTAATTTCAGATTTGTATTCTTCATTTAAATTCCCATCTAGAAATACATCTTCAAAAGTACAAGTTAAATTCTTTTTTGACAAAACTACTGGTATATTAAAAACAAATATTCCTACAAATAAAACTATATGGCTAGGTTCAGACCATAAAATTAAATTAGTTTTAAAAGGTTGGGATATTAAATATTTTTGGGATGATAATACTGAAATTAACACATTTGGATACTTTAATGGTTTTCCAATACATTCTGCTTTAATTCATACATGGATTAGATCTAAATCTCCTTCTGTTAAATTAACTTTTCCAACTGAACAAAAATCAAGACCATTAAACATTTTTGATTTGACAAAACCATTTACAGAAAAAACTTGTGAGCTATTTGGAGATATATGGGAAGTTTACGGGGATAGTAAAAATCTTCAAATAAAATGTTTACAATTAGCACATGCAATAATTTCAAATTCAGCAGAATTTATGTTACAAATTTTATCAGATACACAATTAAATCCAACAAATTTATTAAAACCTATAAATAAAAAAATTCACTATCAGATTTTAAAAACATTAGGATTTAAAAAAAATTCTCAAGGACAAATATCTTCTTATGATGAATGGATTAAAATAATTAATCCAAGTATAGTACAAACCTATTCAAAATATTTAAATAGCAATGTTAAAAATATTATAAATAACTTAATAATCACAACTAACAGTACCAAATAAATCTAAACAATATTAATTTGCTTAATTTCTTCGTTTACTTCTAAAACCCATAAATCAAATTTATTTTCAAAATCATTATTATTTAATACTTTTTCTACATTACCATTTTTTATAATTTGTTCCCAATACTTTTGATTATTCAAATTATCTTGAAATTGTGATGAATTAATAGATTGGTAATTAAATAAATATTTTACTTTTAAAATTGATTGTAAAATATCCAATAGTTCTTTTTTGTATTCAAAATTATTTAATATAAAATATCTTGCAATTATACACATATTTTCTTCTGTGGTATACATTTTTCTAAACAATATAACAGCCAATTCTTTGTACATTTTTGATTGTTCTATATTATCTTCATCTTTAGATGTAATAAAATTTTGTCTTTCTACAAAACCAGTAGATGAATATAATATATATTTAAAATCATCAAATTCATCAACAAATTGTTTAAATAATATATATTCATAAAATGAAATTATTCTTATTATTAATCTATCATCTTTAAATATTTGTAGTATAAATAAATTTTTAAAAAACATTTCATAGTACTGTTTTTTATTTTTAGTTGCATTTTTTTCTAGTTCAATATGAGATAACACATCTTGTGATATTATTAGTTCATAATCAAATATTTTTATATTTTTATAGACTTTATTTAAAAATCCTGCAAATTCAAATGTAGTTGGTGATAATAAATATTTAACAAAACCTTCATATCCTACAAATGTTTTTTTATCACCATTATATAATAATAAATTATTTATTGATACTGTATAATCTATTTGTTTATTTGCATTTATATCTATATTTACATCTATATTAATGTCAATATTTAATAATATTTCAGGCTGAGATATATTATCTTGTTTTTTAATTGATTCTGTATTAAACTTAAAATCACTTGAAACTAATTCTTGTTCTAAAAATTTATCTTGAGTTATATATTGTTCAGATTTAAATGTTAGATCTAACCAAGATTTACTTTTAAATGGAACTGTAGAAATATAATTTTGTTCTTGGTAATATTTATTATTATAATTAAAATGTTTTCTTTTAATAAACTTGACAAACTGTATTAATGCATTTATCTCTAAATTAGCTTTATTATCTTGATCTGCTTTTAATAAATTATCATATATTAACTTGTATTTATTAGTTGGTTGACCATCATCTGGATCTCTTGCAAAAGTATCAGGAGAAATATAGTCAACTGTATGTCCTATATTAATATTTCTTAATCTGTATACTCCTTGAGCTATTTCAGTTAAATTATTTAATCGCCCAATAGTTATTAATCCATGCATTTTATATGGTTGTTTAAAATCAGTACCAACACAATTTTTATTGTCATAAAATATAAAGCAATTTTCAAAAACCTCATTTGAATATTTTTGTCCTGGTTTGTTTGGTCCCATATATATTGTTTTTATATTATTTTCATTGATATATAATAATTTACGATTTGATTCAGAAGCACCAGAAGATGAAGCAGAACTCGAACTAGAACGATTTATTGTATTCCATACTTTTTCCATTAAATCTTTTGGTTTGGTTTTTAATATATAACCACCCACATCTATTAATGCATTGTATTTTTTAATATTATATAATAAATACTTTATAATTTCATCTTCTATTAGATCTTCTTGGTAAATCATTGGTACATGTTTTATTTCTTGACCACCAATTGTTGTTATTGATCTAATTGCGGATTCTATTTCTCCCTGGGCTATTGGATTTGATTCAATTCGATTTAATTGTTCATTAACATATTGATTTAAATTAAAATCTGTAATACCAAGTTTACTTACTGTACCTATATCAAATAAATTAAAATTAACAGTTCCTGAAAAACATATTTTATTTGGTGTAACATTAGTATCTAATAGATCAATTGTAGCAATATTATATTTATCTTCTGGATATTTAAAACATTTGTCCCTAACAAAATAAATAATATAAAAATAAATTAATGTAATTTTTAATCTATTATTTTCATCAATTTCAGAACTAATCTGTTTATTGATCTCCGCATGCACAATTACTGGTGTTGTCTGGTCATCGCTTAACAATGTAAACATTGTATCTATAAAATTGTTATATCCAGCAAAAAGATTAAAAAATTCTATAATTTTTTCTTGAAATAATTGTTTGCTGATTCTATCTACTGTTTTATAAATTTTTTTAAATATTTCATAAATATTATCACAATCTTTTAATCTAATTTCTGTACAATTTAAATATGATAAAAATGTTAATAAAATTGATATCTCAAAATCACTAAATTCACTACCATCAACAGGAGAATTAATTGCTGAATAAGGAACTGTTTTATAAAATGCAGTATTTGTATTATCATTTATATCAAGTTGGTAACTTACAAATCCATAATTTTTTTTATATTTATAAGATCTAACTATTGGATATATATCTGTTATAGTTTTATAAAGTTGTTGTTCAAATGGATCAGTTGACTTATCACTAATATTTGTACTCTCTAAATAATTTGTATTATTCAAATAAATATTTATTGCAACTTGATATAATACTTGAACTAATTTTTCTATATTTCTATGAGGAATTTTTTTACCTCCTATATTTAAATAACTTTTTAATGGATTAACCAATGTATCTATTTCATCAAATACAAAAACATTAGATGATCCATTAAAAATATTATCTATTGTTTTCTCACCTTTGCTAATTATATCAAGTACATAATGTTTTAAAGTTGAATCTGAAACAATTGTTATTGTTGGAAATCCTATATCTGTTATTTCTAATCTTTGATTGATATCAACCTGTGGATATATACGTAAACAATATCCATCAAATAGATCAATTATTTTAGAAAAAATATCATAAGATGATAATACCAAATGACTTGGTAACACAATAACATAATTAAAAGATGTATTTTTTTCATAATGCTCCAGAATATATTCTGGTGTTAATGTAGATGTTTTACCTTTACCCATTAATATTTCATATGCAGTATTTGTTAAATTACCATTACTAAAAAATGAATCAATTAATTTCCTTTGTTCTGCTCTTATAAAAATCTCATTATGAAGTTCAAATACAATTTGAGATTGACTTCTAGGTTTATCAAATCCATGAATAACAAGAGGATCTAATTCTGAAATTATTCTTAAAACTTCTCCACAAGCTTCGTTCAATTCTGCACTTTGATTAGAATTCAATTTATCTACAATTGAATTATATTTTTTAGCAATTAATCTATCATATAATAAATCAGTATTAGCTAAATATAATCTGTTTATACTATAAAAGTTTTCTAGATTAAGTATATCATCAAAAATTTTATTATAATAAATTTCATCTATATCTTCCATATTAATCTGTTCAAATATTTCATAATTTATACTTAATTTTGTACATACTGATCTAAATTCTTTTAAAAAATCTTTTAATGATTGATTATATTGTTCATCAACTAGTTGTATTTTTTTACTAGAAATAAAATCGCTCAAAAAACTAATGTTGTTTAGATATTTTGAATTTAATTTTAATTCGATTCTAGTTGGTTTACTAGTTGGTTTACTAGTTGTTTTACTAGTTGAGTCAATAGTTAAATTCAATTGTTCAGAAATAAGTTTATTAACAATACTTGTGTTAATATCAATTTTTTTCTCAAAGTCATATGCAAAAGGAATATCCATATTTGATGACAAGGAATTAATTATACTATAGTACAAATATTCATTCTTATTTGGATGTAAACTAATTTTAGTAACATCTGATGTAATTCTATTTTTTAATAAATATAATGCATGAATATTTTCAGTTAAAATAAAACTTATAAATAGAGCATGAAAATCATCAATTGATGGAAATTTAAAAGTAAAATAATTTGAATTTATTTGAATAAAATGTATTTTATTATTTTCAATATTAATAATATTTCCATTGGCTTTCCAATAACGATTTGTGTATTTATTTTCCTTATTCATAACTACCATTAAACTTAAATCATCTGTTTTGGTATCTTTAACTAGGGAAATATTTTTTGAAAATTTTACAAATATTTGTAAAATTTTGTTTGGTGTATTTGTTTCTATCAATTCATATTCATTTCCTGATTTTAAATGTTTGACATAATTTTTACGATTATTTGTATAAAAACAAACCCCATGCTCTAAACAATAATAATAAATATTACTATCTTTTCTAGTAACAAATGATACACAATTATTATTCTTTGTAGTAATCGTTATATACGGATTAATATCAACTGTGTATGTTAATTTATTTGAATTACTGTAATTATTACGCGTATTACCATGAAATGTTTCATCGTCATCTAGTTTATATTTTTCTCTACCAACAGTTATTATTTTAGTTTTCTCATTAAATTTAATATTGGAAATATAATCAAAATCTGAATTAGAAAAAAAAGTTATTTTTTTTTCTTCTTTTTGTAATACATCTATTTCTAGAACAACTTGATTTTGTTTAAAATAATACTCTGATAATTCTGATTCATATTTGTTTCCTAATAATAAATTATTACGATCTACATATTTTCCTATATTTTTTGCTGCTAGTTTAGCTAAAAAATTATTAAAATTTTTGTCATTATTTAAATTTTGTTTATGTATTTCTTTATGATACCAACCCCATAGAGTAATAAATAAATCAATTAAATTTTTAGATTGAGTATATCT
>Ga0114973_10003136_pt1 | contig 11759 bp, 11 predicted proteins | sample M_140807_MF_Meta_FD_87025 | JGI IMG/M metagenome (GOLD analysis project Ga0114973, IMG submission 87025) | Freshwater microbial communities from Lake Montjoie, Canada to study carbon cycling - M_140807_MF_MetaG | ecosystem: Environmental > Aquatic > Freshwater > Lake | place: Lake Montjoie... | reverse complement strand
CCTGGCTGATGGTAAACGCAAGTGTCAAAGAAAATGTTGTTCAGCAAATGTTCTTCGAGCAAAGGTTTTTTCAGCTCTTGGGCCAAGCCCCTGAAGCGCCCCCAGTGGTAAGGAACCGCACCACCACCATGGGGAATAAGGAACTTCAAAGTGGGAAAGTCTTTGAACAAATCGCTGGTGAGACACTGCATAAAGGCCGTGGTGTCAGCGTTCAAATAGTGCGCACCCGTGGTGTGAAAGCAGGCATTGCAACTGGTGGACACATGGATCATGGCGGGCAAGTCGTACTCCACCATCTTTTCGTAAATCGGGTACCAGTGTTTGTCACTCAGTGGTGGACTGGTCCAATGACCGCCTGATGGATCAGGATTCAGGTTGATACCTACCGCACCATAGTCTTTGACGCAGCGCTCCAACTCTGGAATACAAGTGGCGGGGTCCACCCCTGGCGATTGGGGCAGCATGGCCACCGGCACAAAGTGGTCTGGAAACAAGGTGGACACCCTGAAGCAGAGTTCGTTGCAAATTGCAGCCCAGGTACTGGAAACCGCAAAGTCGCCAATATGGTGCGCCATGAACGAAGCACGTGGCGAAAACAAAGTGATGTCACTGCCCCGCTCTTTCATCAGCTTCAACTGATTTGATTCAATGCTGTGGCGCAAGTCGTCATCACTGATCTTCAAGTCCGACGCCTTCGGCATCAGCGCGGGGTCTTTGATGCCAGCGATTTGTTGGTTGCGCCAATCTTCCAAAGCTTTAGGGGCTGTGGTGTAGTGGCCGTGGCAGTCAATGATCAAACTCATGTCTTGTCTCCAAAATTCCAAACAGCGGCAGGCACCATGGCCTCGCCGCGCATGATGAGCCGAGCCGTTCGCAACAACGCGGCTTGGGTCACTTCATGGCCGCCAGGCAAATGCGGGGCTGCACGGACTTGTAAAGCCACACTGAATTCTCCTGTGGGATGCTCAACGGACAAAGCCTGATGGTCGCCAGCTTGCATCACCGCCACGCCTTCGCACACCGTGCCTTGCAATACACAGGCCGTGCCCACGGTAACGGCTGCCAGCACACCTATGGCGTCGTGGCAGACATGGGGAATGAAGCTGCGGGTGGTCAATGCGCCGCCATTTACGGGTGGGGCAATCAAGGTCATTTTGGGGTAGTTCTTGGTGCTGACGTCCCCGAGGCCCATCAAGACCGATACCTGCAAACGCAAGGCTTCGATACGGGTTTTAAGTTCTGTGTCTGCATTGAGAGCGTCTACAGATTCATAGCCATTGCGCCCCATGTCGCTGGCCTTGAACAAGACCAACGGCATACCGTTGTCGATGCAAGTGACGTCTACCTCGAATGGCTTAAAGCCTTGCAGCTTATCGGTGGGAAGCACACGAACTCGGTCTTTCACATGGCCAGTAGGTAACAAACCGCTGCACACCGAGCCAGCCGTGTCTAGAAAATTGATGATGATGGGGGCAGAAGTGCCAGGCGAACCGTCAATGCGGGCCTCGCCCGTGTCGGCCACAAATCGCTGCCCATCAGGCCCCGCAGGTGTCTGCACCGTGATGTCACATTGCATGTCGGTGTTGAGGGTCAGTACACGAAAGGTGGTGCTGTCGGCTTGCGCCTTCACCATGCCAGACGCCAATGCAAATGGCACCACGGCGGCCAACATATTGCCGCAGTTGGGCGTGGTATCTACCGTGTCTTTGTCGGGTTGTAGTTGGGCAAACAAAAAATCAAGGTCAACGCCCTGCGTGGTGCTGGGTCGCACGATGCCTACTTTGCTCGTGAGCGGGTGTGCGCCACCCAGGCCATCAATTTGACGTTTGTCGGGGGAGCCCATGATGGCCAACAGAACGCGGTCACGGGTGGCGCTGTCACTGGGTAAATCGGCTTCTTTGAAAAATAGCCCCTTGGAAGTGCCTCCTCGCATGTACATGCAGGGAACGGCGATAGGAGGTTGAGGCAAAGGGTTCATAGCACTAAGGAGTTTAAAAAGAATACAAACCGCTGTGCAAATCCACCGCAGCACACACCAATCCTGCCAACACCAAATAAGGGCCAAACGGCAAAGGTTCGCCGGCTTTCAAACTTCCCCGCCATCGCATCGCCAAAGCCACGACCACGCCAAGCAATGAGGAGATCAACAACACCATGGGCAAGACCATCCAACCCAGCCAAGCACCCAAAGCTGCCAACAATTTGTAGTCCCCCTCGCCCATGCCTTGCTTGCCTGTGATGAGCTTGAAAACAGTTTGTACCGCCCACAGTACGCCAAACCCTGCTGCTGCCCCCCACACGCTTTGCAAAAGAGGAAGTTGAATCACACCCAAAGATGCACACAGGATACCCGCCCACAACAAGGGCAAGGTCAAACTGTCGGGCAGCAACATGGTGTCTGCGTCAATCAAGGCCAGTGTCACCAACACACTGCCAAAACCAGCCCACGCCAATGCCTCGGCAGAAAACCCCCAACGCCATGCACAAAAGCCCCAGAGCAAGGCCACAGCCAACTCCACCAATGGGTAACGCACCGACACTGCCACACCACAATGGCCACACTTTCCTTTGAGCCAGAGGTAACTCAACACCGGTATCAGGTCCGCGGCACGCAAAGGTGTTTTGCAAGCAGGGCAATGTGAGCGAGGCGTGGATAAATTGAAAGCCTCTGCTGGCTCGCTGTTGGTTCCTTGCAGTTGAGCGCATTCAGCCTCCCATTGACGCTGCATCATCAAGGGCAAACGCCACACCACCACATTGAGAAAACTGCCCAATTGCAAACCAACGAGCGCCGCCAAAATGCAGCCCAGATATGGATGGGGGAAAAGAATGTCCATGAAGTTAATCCTTAGGGCTGGCAATGCCCAGCAAGCTGTCAAGCAACTCAGTCTGGGCTTGTAAATCTGAAGCCGAACCACTGTGGATGACACGCCCTTGGTCGAGTACCACGGCTTGGTGGCTGATGGCCAAAATCGCTTGCGGGTGTTGTTCAACGATGATGGCTGACATACCTTCATCTCGAGAAATAGCTGCAATAGCCCGCAGTAACTCCTCCACGATGATAGGCGCCAAGCCCTCCAAAGGTTCATCCAACAAAAGCAATTTTGGGTTGAGCACCAAGGCGCGACCCACTGCCAACATTTGCTGCTCGCCACCCGAAAGCTGGTTACCCATATTGCTTTTGCGCTCGGCCAAACGAGGAAACAGCGCAAACACCCGCTCTGGCGTCCAAGCACCTGGTCTGGCAACGGCTGTCAGGTTTTCCAGTACCGTGAGCGATTTGAAAATATCGCGTTCTTGGGGTACCCAGCCAATGCCTGTCGCAGCCCTTTGGTGTGAAGCCAAGGTGTGTAAAGCCTGGCCGCCCAAAAGAATGCTGCCACCATGCTGGCGAGCAGCACCTGCAATTGTGTTGATAAGTGTTGTTTTTCCCGTGCCATTGCGACCTAGCAGCGCCAATGTTTTGCCTTGCGCCAACGAGAAGCAGATGTCGTGCAAGATGACCGCTTCGCCATAACCTGCGCTCAAGTTGTCAATACGGAGCAACTCAGCCATGCTTGCCTCCATGACCTAAGTAAACCTCTCGCACTCGGGCGTCTGCCGCCATCTCTGCAGGCGTGCCCTCTGTCAGAACCGCACCGTTGACCATGACCGTCATGCTTTTGGCAAAGCTAAACACCAAGTCCATATCGTGTTCGATCAGTAACACACTGACATCAGCAGGCAAGGCCGCCACGGTGCGCAAAAGCTCTTCACGTTCACCTGCAGGCACACCCGCCACCGGTTCATCCAGTAACAAGACACTGGGCTCACAAGCCATGGCAATCGCCATTTCCAGCAAACGTCGCTTGCCATAGGCGAGTTGCTGCGTGGGATGGTCCATGACCTCAAGCAAATGAAACTGGCTTAACAAGTTTTCACATCGCTTAGCAACTCGCGGGTCATGCCCCAACGGTCGCAGCGCAGTGGCACCCATTCCTAGGTGTTGCGAGACTGTCATAGCCAAAGTTTGCAAAGGTGTGAGTCCATCAAACAATTGGTTGATTTGAAATGTACGTACCAGACCACGTTGCACACGCTGATGCGGTGATAAATGGCTGATATCTTTACCCAGCAGACGAATGCTGCCGGCGGTGGGTGGCAACACACCGGTGAACAAATTGATGAGTGTGGTTTTGCCAGCACCATTTGGGCCAATCAGGGCGTGACGAGCGCCACGCAGCAACTGCAGACTGACTTTGTCAGTGGCGGTGATGCCGCCAAAGCGCTTGACCAAGCCTTCACAGGACAAAACGATGTCTGCACTCATGCGCGACGCCCCCATGTCCAAGGGCGAATCAAACGCGCTCGGCCCACCAACATCAGCAGTACCAAGAAGAGCCCCAACCAAAACGTCCAGTACTGCGGCGTCCAAGCGGAGATGATGCTGTGCAAACTCTTGAACACCACAGCACCCACGATGCCACCCCATAGCCATCCCGTGCCACCAATGACCAACATCAGCAACACATCCGCTGAGCGATCAAAACCAAACACATCCAAAGAGGCAAAGCCAGTGGTTTGCGCTTGCAAACCACCCGCCATGCCTGCCAAAGCCGCTGCCAATGTGTACGCCGCAATCAGTCGGGCATGAACAGGTATGCCAATGGCTTGGGCGCGAAGAACGTTGTCGCGTATGGCCTGCAAACTAAACCCAAAAGGAGAAACCACCACTTGACGCAACAATAAAAAAACTGCCAAAGTGGTACTCAGGGTGTACCAAGCTGCGGTTTGACCCATTAAGTCAAACTCGAACTGACCCAACACGGGCCCCACGACAACACCTTGCAACCCGTCAGCGCCGCCAGTGATGAAGTCCAGCTTATTGGCCAACTCTTGCAGAATCAAAGCTACGCCCAGCGTCACCATCAACCGTGTGAGGTCAGAGCCGCGCAAAATACCCAAACTGCAAATTGCACCCAACAAGGCTGTGACCGATGTAGCAACTGCCAGCCCCAACAAGGGGTCTGGGTTGATGTGCTTGGCAAACAAAGCAGCGCTGTAAGCCCCCATGCCAAAAAACGCGGCATGACCCAAAGACAAAATGCCGCTGTAACCAAGAATCAAATCCAAGGACATGGCAAACAGGGCAATGACGGTGATTTCACTGATCAACAAAGCATGGGTAGGCAACAACAAGGGCAGGCTCAGCAAGAAAGCCCACAAGGCAAACTCCCACCAACGCGGCTTGGCAGCAAGCGACAAGCTCAGCGCCGAGCGGTTCATTTGCCACCCCGCGAAAACAAGCCTTGGGGTCGCCACAAAAGAATCACGATCATCAAGCTGTAAACAATGAATGCACCCAACTTCGGGATGTAGTATTTGCCGGCCACATCAGCGATGCCCAAAAGCAAGGCAGCCAACAAGGGCCCCGTCAAGCCCGAAGTACCACCCACCGCCACCACAATCAAAAAATAAATCATGAACTTAAGCGGGAAGATGGGGTCCAAGCCCAACACCTCTGCACCCAAAGCACCACCCAAACCGGCTAAGCCAGAGCCCACCGCAAAGGTGAGCAAAAACACCTTGTTCACATCAATACCCAAACCCGCAGCCACACGCTGGTTGTCCACAGCCGCTCTTAACTGCGAGCCAAAGCGGGTGCGAACTAGCAGCAGTTGAAGCACCAGCGTCAACACTACACACACCGCAATGATGGCCAAGCGGTAATGGCCCATGCCCAAAGCGCCGTCCCAAAGCTCGGTGCGGCCTTTTAAAAATTCGGGCAGTTGCACCAGTTGCTGGGTGGAGCCCACAAAATAATCCACACCGGCCACCGCCATGAAAGTCAGGCCTATAGAGAACAGCACTTGGTCTAAGTGCGGTTTGTTGTACATGCGTCTGTAAAGCGTGGCTTCCATAACCGCGCCCAGCAAGGCGGTGAACACAAAAGCCAAAGGCACACAGAGCAAAAACGGCAGGCCGGCATGCTGCATCAAAAGCACCGTGGTGTAGCCGCCTGCCATGGCAAATGCGCCATGCGCCAAGTTGATGAAGTTCATTAAACCCAGCGTGACCGCCAAGCCAATCGACAGGATGAAAAGCAACATCCCGTAGGCCACACCATCGAACAGCAATGTCAACATGCGCTGCGCCTACTTGGTTTTGCCAGGGTCTTTCATGTCTTTGATGACATCAAACTCCACGTTGTAGAGTTGGCCATCTTTCTTTTCCACTTTGCGCAGATAGATGTTGTGCACCACATCGCGGGTTTGCGCATCGATGTAAATTTGACCGCGTGGGCTTTCAAAAATTTGGCCCTTCATGGCCGCCAACATGGCTTCTCCACCACCTTGGCCACCCTTGGTGTTTTTCAATGCTTCATAGATGACCCGCATGCCGTCATAGCCACCGACCGCCATGAAGTTGGGGCGCAAACCGTTGTTGGCTTTCTTGAAGGCTTCAACGAATTTTTTGTTCAATGCAGAAGGGTGCGCCGCAGAGTAATGGTGGGCCGTGACCACACCTAAAGTGCCCTCCCCCATGTCGTTTAACTGGTCGTCGTCCGTCAGGTCACCTGTGCCAATCAACTTGATGCCCGCCTTGTCCATGCCGCGTTCTAAAAACTGCTTCATCACCGCAGCACCCGCCCCTGATGGTACGAAGACGAACAGCGCATCGGGTTTCAAGTCGCGTACTTTTTGCAAAAACGGCGCGAAGTCGGGGTTGCGTAAAGGCACTCGCAGGCTCTCAATCACTTGAGCGCTGTTAAGTTGCATACGCTCTTTGAAATAACGCTCGGCATCGATGCCAGGGCCGTAATCGCTGACCAAGGTCACCACCCGCTTCAAGCCGTTCTTGGGTGCCCAGTCGCCCATGGCCACGGCGCATTGGGGCAAGGTAAAGCTGGTGCGCACAATGAAAGGCGAAGCCTCGGTGATGCTGGAGGTGGCCGCGGCCATGACCACCATGGGGGTTTTGGACTGGGTAGCGATAGGCGCTGTGGCCAAAGCCAAGGGTGTCAGGCCAAAACCACTGAGCACGCCTACTTTGTCATTCACCACCAGTTCTTGCGCCATGCGTTTGGTGGCGTCGGGCACGCCGCCGTCGTCTTTGATGATGAGCTCGATTTTGCGACCCGCCACTGTGCTGCCGTTTTGCGCAATGAACAAACGCGCAGCTGCTTCAATTTGTTTACCGGTGGACGCTGATTGCCCTGTCATGGGCAATATGAGCCCAATTTTGAAAGCTTCTTGTGCCCATCCCGAATTGGCACTGAACAATAAAGCCAAACCCATCAAGGGAAATAAAAAACGTGTTTTCATGAAGAAACTCCGAGGGATGACTGGGGCTATAGATCGCAAGTGATTCTAGGGGCGACCTGGCTGGACACGTCAGGTTTTGCGTCGAATCATGCGCACGTTGGGCATATGTTGCAAATCAGGGCTGCGCATGGCTTCGTTCAAATTCCGCTGGGCCATGCGCGAGTGTTCGCGCATGATGGACTCGGCCCTTGCGCCTTCGCGTTCCTCTATTGCCATCAAAACTTGACGATGCTGGTCTTGGGCAATGATGAGCATGTCTCTGGCCTTGGCACTGTTGGCTTGGCTGATAACGAAGCTGGAAGGTGAAGCAAACGGCAAACCAATCACCCGCTCCAACTCGCGCTGCAGCACCGCGCTACCCGTCATCTCCGCCAGCAAAGCATGAAACCGCTGGTTGTGTGCGACATAAGCACTGAAAGCATCATCATTTAAAGTGCCATTGCTCAAAAATTGGTCAATCTGGTCTAAGCAAATTTTGGCTTGAGCCAACACGTCAGGCGAACATCCGCGCTCGGCCGCAAAGCGTGCCGCCAAGCCCTCTAAGGTGCCGCGCAATTCGATGGCGTCAGACACGTCGCGCTCGGTGAACGTACGCACCGCATAGCCGCCGTTGGTCAGCGACTCCAATAAACCTTCTTGCTCGAGCTTCATCAAGGCGGTGCGAATGGGGGTACGAGATACGCCCAATTTGTCTACTAAGGTGAGTTCTGCAATACGTGACCCTGAAGGTAATTCGCCCGCCAAAATCATCTCTCGCAAACGCAGTTGCGCTTTGACTGATTGCGAATGCGTGGGGAGTTCGTCAGTGTCTGGGTTTGGGCTCATGAGGCTTGATTGTATGCAATACAGCTCGAAAAATGCCTAAAATAGCGTCAAAAATCAGATAAGTTGTGTTTTTTGTATACCAAAACCAGCCTTCACCATGGAGCCCCCTATGACTGTCCCCCACATCCCCGCCCGCTACGACCACGTTGGCAGCTTCTTACGACCGGCCTATCTCTTGGAAGCACGCGATCAAAAGGCCAAGGGCCAGATCACCCCCGAGCAGTTGCGGGTGATCGAAGACAAGGCCATTACAGAAATTGTGAAATTCCAAGAAGACGTGGGCTTAAAGTCAATCACCGACGGCGAATTCCGTCGCACCTATTTCCACATCGATTTTTTGGAGCAAATGGGTGGCGTGAAAACTGATATACCCGTCACCATCGAGCGCCCCGATGGCACCCAGGAACTGGCACCTCCCGTGATCCGCGTGATCGATAAAGTGCGTCATGTGAAAGACATACAGCTCGCCGACTTCATTTACCTGAAGTCGCAAATTGCCAAGGGCAGCATGCCCAAGGTGACCATTCCCTCGCCCACCATGCTGCACTTTCGAGGTGGCCGAGCAGGTATCAGCAAAGACGCCTACCCCGAGCTTGATCCCGCTTTCTACGACGATGTAGCCAAAGCATATGGAGACGAGTTGCGCTCTTTATCAGCGGCTGGTTGCACCTATGTGCAAATGGACGACACCAACCTCGCCTACCTGTGCGACGACAAAATGCGCGAAGCTGCTCGCGCCCGCGGCGACGACCCTAACGAGTTGCCCCACCGCTACGCGGCTTTCATCAACAAAGTGGTGGCGCAAAAGCCTGCGGGTATGACCTTGGCCATGCACCTGTGCCGTGGCAACTTCAAGAGCACCCACGCTGCAGCAGGCAACTATGAGCCCGTGGCTGAGGCGCTGTTGTCCGAGATGAACATCGACGCCTACTTCCTAGAGTACGACGACGACCGCAGTGGCGACTTCCGTCCTTTGCGCTATTTGGCCAAAGACAAGTTGGTGGTGCTGGGTTTGGTGACCACCAAGTTTGGCGCCATGGAAAACAAAGACAGCTTGAAACGTCGCATCGATGAGGCCGCCAAATATGCGCCCCTCTCGCAGTTGGCGCTGTCACCCCAGTGCGGTTTTTCCAGCACAGTGCATGGCAACAATATTGCAGTGGAAGACCAACGTAACAAACTGCGCTTGGTGGTGGAAACCGCGCAAGAGGTGTGGGGCGAGCTCTAAGCCGTTATGGCGAGACCAAGAACCGTTATTGCTAGTGGCGAAGCGACGACGTGACAGTCAAGCTAAACCCAACAACCTCACCGCATTGCCCTTCAAGATACCTGGCATCACTTCGGGTTTGAAGCCAGCGACCTCAAAGTCTTTCATCCAGCGCTCGGGGGTAATGAGGGGGTAGTCGCTGCCAAACAGCACACGGTCTTTGAGTAAAGTGTTGGAATACTGAACGAGGCTTTTCGGAAAGTACTTCGGACTCCAGCCAGAAAGGTCGATCCAGACATTGGGCTTGTGCATGGCCACACTCAGCGCCTCGTCTTGCCAAGGAAAGCTGGGATGCGCCATGACGATTTGCATATCACCCCAGTCTGCCGCCACCTCGTCCAAATGCATGGGGTTGCTGAAGGCTAACTTCAAGCCACCGCCACAGCGCATACCCGAGCCAATGCCACTGTGGCCAGTGTGAAAAATCGCGGGCAATTTGTGTTCGTTGATGACCTCGTAGATCGGCCAAGCCATCTTGTCGTAAGGGTGGTAACCCTGCACCGTGGGGTGGAACTTGAAGCCGCGAACGCCCTCCTCTTTGATGAGTCGCTCGGCCTCGCGAGCACCCATCTTGCCTTTGTGCGGGTCGACACTGGCAAAGGCAATCATCATGTCGCTGTTGTCTCGGGCGGCCTTGGCGATTTCTTCATTGGGGATGCGCCGCCTGCCCATTTGCGACTCGGCGTCTACGGTAAACATCACCAAGCCAATCTTGCGTTCGCGGTAATAGGCTACGGTTTCTTCAATGGTTGGGCGACGGTCTGAGCCAAAGTATTTGTCAGCGGCGCGGTCGTATTCCTCACCATAGTTGTCAAATGGGTTCCAGCAACTTACCTCTGCATGGGTGTGGATATCAATGGCAATCAGGTCGGTATGGTTCATGGTCGAATAAAATCCTTTGTATCAACTATAACGATCAAAAATACGCTCAATGAACCCCGACTTTCACCTTGAAATGCTTGACGACGTAGCAGTGGTTCGCATCACCCGCGCTGCCAAACGCAACGCTTTGAACGACGAGCTCATCTTGGGGCTGCGTCACACCTTCGACAACCTTCCAAGCTCTGCCAAAGCCGCCGTGCTGTGTGGCAGTGGCGAGCATTTCTGTGCGGGACTGGACTTGAGTGAACTGCAAAGCCGCGATGCTGGCGAAGGCATGCACCACTCCAGAATGTGGCACAGCGCTTTTGAGCGCATCCAGTTTGGCGTTGTACCGGTTGTTGCCGCATTGCAAGGCGCGGTGGTGGGGGGTGGCTTGGAGTTAGCGGCGTCGTGCCACATCCGTGTGGCCGATGACACCACTTTTTACGCGCTTCCCGAAGGGACACGCGGTATTTTTGTGGGCGGCGGTGGCGCGGTGCGCATCCCCAAGTTGATAGGCGTGGCGCGAATGACCGACATGATGATGACGGGACGTGTCTACAACGCGGTCGATGGTGAGCGCGTTGGCTTTGCACAGTACCTTGTACCTGCTGGGACGGCTTTTGAGAAAGCGCTGGAGTTGGCCAAACGCATCGCGAGCAATGCCCCCTTGACCAACTACGCCCTCATGCACGCTCTGCCCCGCATTGCCGAGCAAACCGCCGATCATGGCTTTGTGACCGAGTCGCTGATGTCCTCCATTACCCAAGCCGCACCCGAGGCCAAAGCCCGCGTAGAGGCTTTTTTGCAAGGCCGCGCAGCCAAAGTAGAAAACAAGTGAAGGCTGCACCCACCTACCGTGCCATGCGCTATGGCATCACCAGCGTGCAAGTCGATACCCAAGACAACGGTGTTCAGTATGTGCTGGCCGATGTGCCACTGGAGCCATACCCACAGCGCATGACCGACAAACTTTTGTATTGGGCACACCAGGCGCCAGACCGCACCTATGTCGCTAGGCGCCAGCCACTGAGTAACGGCAGCACTGGCGAATGGCAACACCTCTCCTACGCGCAGGCGCTCACCTCTGCAAGGCGCATAGGCCAAGCGCTGCTTAACCGTGGCTTGAGCGCGAACAAACCGGTGCTCATTCTGAGTGAAAACAGCCTTGAACACGCCATGATGGCACTGGGTTGCATGATGGTGGGTGTCGCTTATTGCCCTGTTTCACCGGCCTACTCCACTGTCAGCAAAGACTTTGAAAAGTTGAAACACATCATTCGCACACTGACGCCGGGCATGGTGATGGCAGTAGACGCAGATCGCTACGGCGCGGCCATCGCCGCATGTGTGCCCGATGACGTGGAAATTGTGTTGGTCAACGGCAGTGTGGCTGGGCGACTGCATACCCACTTCGCAAATGTGTTGGACACGCCTGAAACAGCTGCGGTTGACGCTGCCATGCAAGCCACGGGACCTGAAACCATCGTGAAATTTTTATT
>Ga0114973_10003132_pt1 | contig 11762 bp, 11 predicted proteins | sample M_140807_MF_Meta_FD_87025 | JGI IMG/M metagenome (GOLD analysis project Ga0114973, IMG submission 87025) | Freshwater microbial communities from Lake Montjoie, Canada to study carbon cycling - M_140807_MF_MetaG | ecosystem: Environmental > Aquatic > Freshwater > Lake | place: Lake Montjoie... | reverse complement strand
GAACTCAAAAAGCCCGAATGGAAATATAATTTGGACCATATCGACGAAATCAAAAAGATTATGGAATATTCCGACGAATGCTTTCTTAAGATTAGCCGGACGTATAGCTCGGTGCCACTGAGAGCCAAGTACCTATAAGGGGAACCCATGGTTCCCCTTAAACCCTTCCTTAAAGAGTAAATTATCTTGGGAACCACTTTGATAATTATCTTAACAACCATGTTTAGATAATTTGCGTAAAACTATGCACCCGGGCCCCGAAGGCAGACCGGAGACCGGATGAAGGTGTTGTAAAAGATTCAATAAACCTGGTATACTGTTTAAGGGAGGGTTTGCAAGGGATGGGGTTTAAGGGGAAACCGTGGTTTCCCCTTAGTTGGTTTCCCCTTATTAAAACATGTTTTATTATTATCTGTAAAACAGTCGGTGTATAATGAAAACCTATCTCCAAATTCTCATCTTTTTAATGGTTCTCTTTCTCTATGTCCATCTCGCCCACCAGTACAAGCGGAGCGAGGATTTAGAGATCTACGAGCTCGACTACGCCTCCAATGCCTATTTACAAGAGGTTTGTGACGTGAAGCAGCCTGTCTTGTTCGAGTACCGCTCCGTCGTCCCCGAGTTCTACGAGGCGGTCACCTACGACGATTTATTAGACGACCGTTACGCCTCTTACGACATCCGGGTCAAGGAGGTTGCCGATTATTTTGTGGAGGGAAGCGACGTATCGGTCGACTACGTGGTCTTACCTTATTCGAGCGGGTCCAACCTGATGAAATCCGACCCTAAATCCGCCTATTTCTCGGAGAACAACGACGAATTTGTCGAGGAATCCGGCCTGATCGCGCATTTAGAGCGTAACAACGACTATTTGAAGCCCCCGATGGTAGTCCAGACCAAATACGATCTCATGTTGGGTTCGCGCGGGGTCGCCCTGCCCCTCCGTTACCACACCCACCACCGCCATTTCGTATCTGTGAATAGCGGGAAGATTCGGGTCAAGATGACCCCGTGGAAGAGCACCAAATACCTCTATCCTTACCGCGATTTCGAGACCTACGAGTTCCGTTCCCCGGTCAATGTATGGACCCCGCAAAAAAAATATCGCCACGAAACCGACAAAATACGCTTTTTAGAGTTTGAGGTGGGCGAAGGCTTTGTTCTCTATGTCCCGCCCTACTGGTGGTACAGTATTCAGTATGATAATGGTGTTGATACGCTGCTTTGTGGTTTTACGTATAACACGCCGATGAACATGGTCGCCAACATGCCCTATTATGTAAAATATTATATTCAACAGAGTAACATACAGAAACGCGTCGCCAAAGTTCTCGACTACTCCGAAAAACACGAGATTTCAAATCCGTCCAGTGAGGATGGGGCCGAGGACGGGTCCGAGGATGAGGCCAGCCCCTTGAGCCCCCGATAAACCGTGTCCAGGTCGTTATAAAACACACGGTCACATTGGAGCAGGTCGGCGATTTCGATGTTGCTACGGCCGTGGGCGATCAACTCTTTATCGTTGGGGATGTCGATGCCGAGCCGGTTCGCGAAACAGATGGGCGGCGCAGCCGACGCAAACCAGACCCGCTTCGCCCCCGCCTCCTTCGCCAATTTGACCAGGGCATGGGACGTGGTGCCGCGCACGATCGAGTCGTCCACAATGAGTACGTTTTTATCTTTAAACTCGCTTTGGATGGTGCTGAGCTTCATTTTCACGGCTTTACTACGACTCGTGTCAGCGCCAGCGCAAGCGATAGCACTTGTGCCAACCGCACTAGCAGTAGAGCCATTGCTCATGATAAACGTCCGGGCAATGTACCGGTTTTTCACAAAGGCTTCGCGATAAGGGATTTGGAGAACCTCGGCCACTTTGATCGCATAGGTCCGCGAGGTTTCGGGGACCGGGATCACGACATCGATGTCGAGCTGGGGGGACGACAAAATATTTTCGCGAATAGCCTGGGCCAGGTAGACCCCCATCTGCTCACGAGCCTGGTAGACCGAGATCCCGTCAATGACCGAGTCCGGCCGCGCAAAATAGATATATTCGAACAAACACGGAGTACAACGCGCCACCTCGGCTACAATGTGCGAATAGAACTGTTGGTCTTCGTCGACCATAATACACTCCCCGGGACCTACGTCGCGTTCGAATTGATAGGGCGAGCCCACGAATGCCGCGGACTCGGAGGCGAACATATACCCCGACGGGTTTTTGGCGAAACATAGGGGGCGGATCGCTCGAGGGTCGCGGAAGGCGACAAGACCGACCCCCGCAATCACGGCTACCACCGAGTACGACCCCTTGACCAATTTCACGAATCGGTTCATGGCCCCGAACAGGTCATTCGGACTCTCGGCTAATTCGACCGCAAAGATGTTCAACAGGATTTCACTGTCAGACTCGGTATTGAGGTGCCGTTGCATGTTAGCGAGATATTCTTTGAGTTCGTCGATGTTGGTGAGGTTACCGTTATGCGCGAGGGCGATGCCGTAGGGGCTGTTGGTATAGAGGGGCTGGGCTTCCGCCTCACTGATCGTGCCCTGGGTCGAGTACCTGACGTGTCCGATCCCTACTTTGGGACCACCTTTCGCATCGTCACTTTCACTTTCATTATGTTGGTCGAAGACCTGGGACACGATCCCTTGATCAAAGACCTTGGACACGAGCCCCATACCCTTGCGAATGTTGATTTTACCGTCGGACTGCAAGGTAGCGATCCCGGCCGAATCCTGGCCACGGTGCTGGAGATAGGTGAGCGCGGTCACTAATTCGTCCCGTAAAGTGTTTTCTTGACCGCTCACTTTGGTGCTGATGCCTACAATTCCACACATTATAGGATGATATGGCGATATGATGTATTATTGACAGATAAATACATCATACAACAAACGCGCTTTCAATTTTGCAGGGAACCTACGGTTCCCCTGCGACCCCTCCCTTAATTGAAAACTAATTTTCAAAGCTAATTTACAAAGGTGGTTTCCAAGCTAATTTACAAAGGTGGTTTCCAAGGTGGTTTCCAAGGTGGTTTCCAAGATCTTTTACATTTAAGGGAAGGGGTCGCAGGGGTCAGAGGGCGAAGCCCTCAACCCTTGGGCGCCGTAGGCGCCCTGAGGGAAACCGTAGGTTTCCCTGATAGGGAAGGGATCATAAGGGAAACCGTAGGTTTCCCTTAAAAAATTGAATTATTTTTACTTGAAAAATACATTTAATAACCAAACAATACAATAATTGTTGCACTAACAATAACAAATTGTAACATCATGTCTGAAGAATACATCATGTTGCAGTACGAGAACGACATGCTCAAGCAGGAGAACAAAAGGTGGATGAAACTGATTTCCGAGGCCCACGCCGAGATCGAGGGGCTCAAGCACACCTTCCATTACATGCAGGCCGAGTGTGACGAATACTGTCGTAACAATGAGCGCATCTGGGAAACGACGAAAAGATGGATTCAAGAAGACTCTGCCATCATCAGCAAGCAAGCCGGGCAAATCCAGTACTTGACCAAGCGACTCCGAATCCTCGAACCCAACCGAGACTTCGAATCAAATGGCAGCAGCATTGCTAGCAATACAGTCGAACCCGGCAAAGAGAAAAAAGGGGTATCTGAGGGGGCAATTGAGGGTGTCGATGCGTAGATAATGTGTTTATATAATTTTGTGTTTGATTATAGTTAGTGTGTAACATTATAAATCAAAAACCTCTTTTTTTTACGTGGTCCTTACGTTATCCGGTACAGCTTTACGTGGTCCGGTACCGCTAATGCGGCTATGGTGACGAGCAGTACGCTTCATCGATAATATATTCTTCGTCTTCACCAATCACCGCCACGATAGGGCAGCCGTATCTTTCACAAAACTCCATCAAGCCCATTTGGACAGTTTCGTCGTTCCCTAGGATGGTGTCGCGAATATGTTTCGGTTGCTCGTCTGGCTCCAAGTTCCATTTCTCGTAAAACTCCTCTTCCTGCTTCTCGTCCTGGAATTCGACCTTCTTCTCCTTCCGGTTCATTTTACCCGAGAAGGTCTCCATGCGCTCTTCCCAGAGCGGCGATAGCCCCGCATAATACGTCCAATTCTCACGCCACTTTTTATGTAAATCCGTCGGCTCGATCATGAAGAGGCGGTTGACATTGGTCCTTATAGGGTACTTACACACGAGAGGTAGGTAGGCGCGTGGCGGGGTAGTAGCACGGTTGATCTTAAACTCCCGTACGTCCTCTTCTTTCATATGGATGATCATAAGCCTCTTTGTTGGCTTTTGGATATGCGCGCACCGGACCTTGAAATAAGTTTCTACAAATTTGTCCATTCTGTAATTACAGAATACAAGTGTGGCGACAATAGACGCGATCAACCAATATTTAAGCGTATCTTCGTACCACTCCTTCCGGGTGGCCTCCATGAATTCGATGAAGCCAGGGTTGTCGTACTTGTAAAATTCGTTGTAGAGCTGGAAGATGTAGTCGTAGGTCTCGTCCTCGAAACCCGAGAAATAGAGCTCGTAGAGCCAGTTCATGGTTTCATCAAAGTCTTGGTCCAGAAGGGCCAACATGAGCGATTGTTTGACGAAGAGTTTGGGGTAGAGGTATCGGGTGAAAACGACGTCTTCGTAGACCCGGGGCTCCTTTTTTTGTTCGTCCTCCTTCGGGCTACCGTCCTTAGTTTCAGTCTCTTCTTTCTTAGATTCCCCCTCATTCGGTCCATCCTCTTTTTTTGTATCAGTTGTAACAATGGTATTTTCTTTGATCTCCACATTGCACGCTGCCTCCGCTGCCTCCGCGCCTTTTGTACCCTTTGTACCTTTTTTGGCCACCTTCACGGTCTTAGGGCCTTTGATTCCGTTCTTATTTTCACTGATTTCGATTGTTACCATGTTATTCTTTCTACCTAACCTACCTCGATTATATCTAAATCAATTTTTTTATACTTTTTTGTGCGGCTATATTATATATATTTACATAGTACTTATGAGTTCTCGCAGACGCACCGATAAAAAACATACAAATACAAAACAGAAGAAATCTACCAGGTCGATGAAAAGGCGGACCTTGAGAACCTGCTCTCAGGGTCCCATCGTCAAAACGAAAATTGTGCGTATTTTCATGGAAATGCTCAATACCGTCAAACTGTACCACTGGAAGACCCGGTCCTACGCGGAACACAAAGCTACCGACGAGCTCTACGAGCGGCTCAACGAACATGTCGATAAATTTGTCGAGGTGTTGTTGGGCAAGAACGATAAGCAAATCGAGCGTTTGGGCCGTATCGACACGATTCGTACGTTTGATAGCGCGCACGGCCCCCGGGCCCGGGGCCAATCCATCGATTTCAAAGAGTGTATGTACGAATATCGCGAGTTCTTGACCGACCTGGACAAGTGCTTTGACGCCAAAAAAGACACCGATTTGCTGAATATCCGTGACGAGATATTGGGTGATGTCAACCAATTCCTGTATTTGATGACCCTCCACTAAGGGGAACCAAGGTTCCCCTTAAACCCTTCCTATCAGGGGAACCCATGGTTCCCTCAGGGCTTTTGGGCGAAGCCCATAGAAAGCGCCCAAGGGTTGAGGGCTTCGCCCTCTGACCCCCTAACCCCTTCCTTAAATTGAATAGTCTTTTGAGCGTTATTTTTGTATCAAAATTGAATGGGTATTAATAGTTTTACATACATTGTTTAATAATGGATGTAAAAATAATGGATGTAAAAGGTCAAACAGTGGATGTAAAAATGACCTGCAGTATTTGTCTCGATACCATGGAAACCCCGTTTTACATGAAGCAGTGTACCCACTGTTTTCATGGAGCATGTGTTATGAAAGCTTTTGAAACTTATCTGGCCCTACACGGAACCGAATGGCAAACCGTCCCTTGTCCAATGTGTCGTAAGCGCATCTCTTATCATATAATGTTGAGATCATTTGTAGAGACATGTACTTTGGAGGACGCTGAAAAAATAATAAATGACACTAATCTGCATCTTCGTTGCCATCTAGAAATGTCGTTGTTGCATGTGGCTGCTGAAGCCGGAAATTTTGCAATGGTTCGCTATTTGATAGGCAAGGGACTACGTGTGGAAGACACCAATTGTTTCGGGTTGACTCCGGTGTACTTTGCTGCGGTCCATGGTAAGACCGAGACCGTTCGTTATTTGGTCGAGACTTGTGGGGCAAATACGCGTATAACAAATATGTTCGGTCAAACCATGTTAGATATGGTGATGAAACAAAAAAAATATCCGGAAACTATTACATACTTAAACAGCATTGGAGCCGAACAGGCCCATCCCTCAAAGATTATTCTCTCAGTTGAAGAAGTCGCGCCTCAAATATTGGAAAAATTACTGGTATCTACATTTTCGCGGCTTCCGCTTATACGCTGAAATATATGATACGGGTTTTCATATCTTTTACATTTAATCACGTAGAAGTATTTATTAATATCATACGCGGAATTACGCGTAGTCCGACCGGATATTTTCCCGTAACCTCTCTTGTTCTTTGTGCCATTATGCTTCGTCGTCTTTTCCATATTTCTTGTCGTTCTCGATACACCCGTCGCCAGGTTCTCTGTACGAGTCTCAGCCAAAACGTTTTAATAATCACATGATGTACTCCCTCCGCACTGATATGCAGTTGTAAAATATCTATTTTGGGTCCATGGAACCGGCGGAACATGCTAGATAGCCATAAATATTGGGCCACATCGATGGTGCGGTGTCGAAAAAACACTGCGGGGGTAATGGTGCCTGCTAGTATCCAGTGTTGGTTTTCCCATTGTAATGTGGATGCCCTCGTTCCTACTGTGGCAAGGACAGCTGACCCCATGTTCCCTGCCACGATAACAAATCGGCTCTCTGGGGCACACGATCCCAGGTAATATTTTTTATCCTCCTTTTCGGTGTAGTAATTTTCGTGATCTTCTTCCATGATCGCACCATACGCTGCGCTGTCTATCGAATAATCGTCGTCTTCTGAGAAGGGCTCGGACCCGGTACTATTGGTACTACTGTCACTGTGACTGTCCCAATAGGGGGCCCAATAAGGGGTGTTGTCGTCCTCCTCTTCCGCGTCCGATTCTATCGGCGAAATCATATTTTACGTAAAAGTATTTCTACCATCGTCAGTTGACAATAGAAAACTTCAATTTTTAAGGGAAACCGTAGGTTTCCCTTATGATCCCTTCCCTATCAGGGGAACCTACGGTTCCCTCAGGGCGCTTTCTATGGGCGAAGCCCAAAAGCCCAAGGGTTGAGGGCTTCGCCCTCTGACCCCTCAGACCCCTCCCTTAAACATTGAAGGATCTTGGTAACTGCTTTGAGAACCACCTTCATCCGACCTCCTGCCTGCCTTCGGGGCATGGGGGCATAGTTTTACGTTAAATGTTAATAGATATATAATTTTTATTTTTCATCCAAAAACTTGCGAATAGGGATCAAGGAGAACCTGTGTTGTTTACATAGGTTGCGTAGAATTATGCCCCCGAAACCGGCCCCCGAAGGGGCCGGGCCTTGGCCCCCAGTATATTATAAAAAAAGATAATAGCGTTATTATAGTAGTGGAAAACAACAGTAAAAGCATGTACGATACCATTGTTATTGGTGGCGGAATCGCAGGAATCTACGCAACCTATCAAATAAGCAAAAATAACCCCCAAGCCAAGGTTCTCCTCATCGAGAAAGAGAACCGGTGGGGCGGGCGTATCTATACTTATCGCGACGAGCACATGACAGTCGAGGCCGGGGCCGGGCGTATCAACGGGTCCCACCCGCGCACCATGCAGCTGATCCGTGAGCTCGGTCTTGCTAAGAAGCTACGTCGCATTAATGGTTCGGTCGTGTTTCGCCCCTCGGATGGCAGCGGACACATCGAGTCTTCCACATCGGATGCCCCGAAGGTTGTAAACTTACCCGAATCCATACCACTTTCTATAAGGCCGGTTCTCGATAATGCCCTCGATGTGGCCCTCGGTCCTAAGCTCCTTCCGAACGCCGGCCTGGTTCTCCATTTAGTCGTCTCTAGTAAGGCATATTCAAAAGAGTACTTACAAAACCACACTTTAGAGCAGTTTGCCTGCAAGGTTCTCGAACCTGAACAAGTCGAGTATATTAAGCGCTCGTTCGGGTACTATTCGGAATTGGTGATCATGAATGCCTATGATGCCATCAAATTGTTGAATTCGTTGTCGCCGAGTAACGCCTTTTATAGTTTAGAGGGCGGTCTCGACCAGATCATCGATAAAATAATCGAACGCATCGAACAAAACCCCAATATCGTCCTGCGGAAGCGGTGTGAGGTGAGTAAAATCACGGATCAGGGGGCCGGGTTCTCGGTCGTTGTAAACGGTAACATTGAAACATGTGTGAAGTGCATTTGTGCTCTACCTAAAAAGGCTTTGTTGAAATTGTCGATATTCAAGCCGATCCGACCCCTTCTAGACGCGGTGACTTGTGGAACATTATGCCGGATTTATACCCACTATGATAAACCGGACCCGAAAAGCAAGGTTTGGTTTCACGATGTAGACAAGTTCACCACGGATAACGACCTGCGGATGGTTATACCGTATAATTCGAAGGAGGGTACCATCATGATCTCGTACAGTGACAACATATTTGCGGATCGTTGGCTCAAAACCTACGAACGCGGCGGTATTCGTGCCGTCAACGACAAACTACGCTTGTGCATCGAGGACATCATGGGTGCAGCAGTACCTAGGCCCAAACATACCAAAGTTTTTTACTGGGACTGCGGGGTGGGCTACTGGGCCGTGGGTGCAGATAGCCACGCAGTGGCCGAGGCGATCAGACAGCCCTTTCCGGGGAAGAATTTATTTATTTGTGGAGAGAACTATTCGGAAGACGGACAGCAGTGGATGGAGGGGGCCTTGTCAGGGGAGCAGGGAAGCAGGGAACCTACGGTTCCCTTGCAAACCCTCCCTTAAGTGAAGCTAATTTACAAAGGTGGTATCCAAGGTGGTTTATTGTTTAAGGGAGGGGTCGCAGGGTCCGAGCCCTCAGAACCACCTACGGTGGTTCAAGGTTGCAAGCTTCGCTTGCTGACCGAAGGGCTCAACCTGGATCGGCCGGAGGCCGATTGAGGGAACCGTAGGTTCCCTGCTTCCCTGCTATGTATTTATTATTTTGGTGATCGTACTTCACGTCCCAGACGATTTTCCCTCGTGTCAACCTATAATATTCTCTGTCCATTCCCCGGCTAATTATGGGATAGTCGTAGGTAAATGTTCCGTCCACAGACACTTCGCCGTGTATAGTGATTGTGTTCTCAGACTCGACAAAGTCCGCATCATATTCCAAATATTGTGTTGTAGCCTCCGTAAAATCCATGCGTGGCCACTGAAAATGGTTGATTCCACTGTCAAAATAACATAGATCCGGGTTCTCCTTCAAACACTTTATATTGCATTCGATGAAATCCTTATAGACTGTATCCCCCAAAAAATATTGGTGATCTGCCGTTATTTTATCGAGAACCGTCAAAATGGTGTTATATAGATCCGCCCCTTCTGGGTATTCGACTAACACATCGGCTTGTCCACTCGGATAATCAATGATATAGTCGTAGGGCGATCCGTTTTCCTGTAGACCTACCACCTGCAGTAAAAGTTTGTTTCCCCGTAACAAATAACACTCTATACTGGCTTTGAAGTAATCTTTATGTGGGTCGGGATCGTCCATATGATTCTCTTTTATATTGAAATCACGGTAGACGTAATTCGGTAATGGACGAATCGTGTCGTCGTTCTCTACTTGAGATAAAAATTCGCGAATTTGTTCGGGTACATTGGACATCTTAAATTGTAACATATTTAATGGAAAATTATCTTTATATTCTATAACTTGTTTTGTATGTCTTTAACACCAAAATCTGGGTTGACGATTACGCGTAAAACTATTGTTGGCGGGGCTCGCAAAACCCGTAAGATTCGTTATGTCATCACCGACTATACCCGCGCACAGGCTAAGCGTTTGGGGGTCACTATCCGCCCTTCCACGAACCCCGACAAGAAGTTGGACGTCTTTAAGGACGGGGTCAAGGTCGCGTCGTGCGGGGCCCGCGGTTACAACGACTATCCCACGTTTTGGCGTAAATTCGGTAAGAAATATGCCGATAGCCGTCGCCGTTTATATAAACAACGGCACGAGAAGGATAGGCATGTGGTGGGGTCCGCGGGGTATTATGCGGATAAATTGCTCTGGTAAGGGAAACCTACGGTTTCCCTTTAACCCTTCCCTTTTGGGGCGCCGATAGGCGCCCTGAGATTCATTATGTAATTATGTTAACCCGGTTGTTAAGATAATTTCAAGTGCCTTAAACGTTCGCAACATTTGGTGTGTTTTACACCCGTTAAAATTTGAATCCGGATACCTAAGCAGCCCGTTGGGCTGCAGGAGGGGAACCTGACACAATTCATTTACAGGTAACGTTGCCCTTGAACACTTAACCGTGCCCTCTTCGGGGGGTGCGGTTTTAATTGTTCAAGGATGTAATCTATTTATAGGTTATTACATCACGAATGCTAGTAAGACGATTCCTGAACCACCGTTTCCACCACTTCCATTACTGTTTGAAGTGGCACCACCACCACCACCAGTATTCGCGCCACCACTGCCCGAAAGTCCTCCATTAGCGTCTGATGTTCCGTTACCTCCAGTAGTCAATGTACTGCCACCACCCGTTCCACCGACGTTGGTCCCTCCATTTAAATTCTGAGCACCACCGCCGCCACCTCCACCCAGACCACCGGCTCCACCCGCGCTTCCACCTCCACCATTGGAAGAACCTCCACCACCTCCAGCCCAATAGTACGTTCCATATGGCGCGTAATTGTAAATGCCCGTTACGGAGGAAAGACATTGTATACCCACCCCTCCTGCGCCACCAAGAGTGGCGGTAGCATTACCACCTGCCCCGCCAGCACCACCACCGCCACCACCATAACCCGTTCCAGAGGTACCTCCTGCGCTAGCATAGTTACCTCCGGTTGTGTTCGCAGTGCCTGCCGATCCATTGTTATTGCCTCCTCCTCCACTACCACCACTTACTCCATTATAGGCAGTAGGGGTTATACCACCACCGTGTCCTCCTCCGTATGCAGTTATATTGGAAGGTACGCTTGTTCCTGAAAACTGTATTGTTGTGTTACCACCTTTACTAGTAGCAGTTACTCCTGTAGTGGGGGTAATACCAGTTCCACCGGTTCCAACATTAACTGTAATACTAGTCGTTGTCGTTGGTAATGTTACCGAACCCATTGCTACACCACCAGCGCCTCCACCAGCGCCGTTCCAAGACCCTCCGCCTCCGCCTCCACCCACAGATAAATAATACATTGTTTTGCTCCCGCTTGTTAATGAACACGTAACGGTATAAGTAGTAGTAGTAGATTTAAGGGCATAGAACTTGTAAGTTACGCTATTATAGGTGTAAGTAGTACTTAGGTCTCCCGATTGCAAATTTACAGTATATGGCAGCGATGCTGGCGCAGTATATGATAAGGATAATATGGCGATACCTGATCCACCGTTTCCACCACTTACATTATTGTTTGCGGTACCACCTCCTCCACCACCAGTATTTGTGCCACCATTGCCACCTGTGCCTCCATTACCGTCAGCAGTCCCACTAGACCCGGAAATCAATGCGCTACTACCACCCGTTCCACCGACGTTGGTCCCTCCATTTAAATTCTGGGCACCACCGCCGCCACCTCCTCCCAGACCCCCG
>Ga0114973_10003128_pt1 | contig 11771 bp, 7 predicted proteins | sample M_140807_MF_Meta_FD_87025 | JGI IMG/M metagenome (GOLD analysis project Ga0114973, IMG submission 87025) | Freshwater microbial communities from Lake Montjoie, Canada to study carbon cycling - M_140807_MF_MetaG | ecosystem: Environmental > Aquatic > Freshwater > Lake | place: Lake Montjoie... | reverse complement strand
GAGGGTATGCGCGTACATGCCAGAACGGATGTATCCAGCAATCCGGTCGCCCTGCCAAATGGGTTCATTATGGTAAAGCATCGGTTCGGATGACTTTAACAGAAACTGCACGAGGCGCTGCTTTAGGCCAGATTCTTTCTGTGCAACCAAAGCGTCACGGCCAATGAAGCCGCCAAACTTGTCCATCTTTACCGCAAAGCCCAAGCCAGCCTCCAGCGGCGTATCCTCGTCGGTGATATCATGGCCCCAATGGCGATAAGCCTTTTCCATGCGCAGCGCATTGAGCGCATGGTAGCCGCAATGCTTCAGGCCGAATGCCGCGCCTGCAGCGACTATCTCGTCATATACGCCGGTCATGAATTCGGTCGGGATATACAATTCCCAACCCAGTTCCCCGACATATGTGATCCGCGATGCGCGAACGACGGCATAGCCAAGCTCGATTTCTTGCGACGTGGCAAATGGAAACGCCTCGTGCGACAAATCATTGGGGCAAATCGACTGAAGCAATTCGCGCGAATTCGTTCCCATGATGGAAATAACACCCATGCCTGACGATACGTTGGTCAAGACCGCATGCGCGTCATCGGGGGTATGGCGTTTCAGCCAATTGAAATCCTTAATCTCGGTCTCGGCCCCTGTGACGATCAAATAGGCGGTTTCTGACAAGCGCGTGACGGTCAAATCGGCTTCAATCCCGCCTTTTTCATTCAACCATTGGGTATAGACCAGCTTGCCCGGCGCAACATCAACATCATTAGCGCAAACGCGGTTGAGAACAGCCATGGCATCACGGCCTTCAAGACGGAATTTGGCGAATGAGCTTTGGTCAAACAAGCCAACAGCCTCCCGCACAGCTTTGCATTCTGCGGCATTGGCTTCAAACCAGTTCTGGCGGCCATAGCTATATTCATATTTTGGCGTGCTGCCGGCTTCGCCATACCAATTGGGTCGCTCCCAACCATAAGCTTCCCCGTGACACGCGCCTGCCGCAACCAGCCGGTCGTGGATCGCAGAACGCCGGACACCGCGCGCGGTTTCATATTGCTTAAACGGATAATGCGTTGCGTACAAAAGCCCGAGGCTCTCGGTGACGCGTTCCCGCAAATATTTCCGGTTAATCTGGAAAGGCATGTTGCGACGAATATCGACAGTCCACAAGTCTGCTGGCGGAATACCATCGCGGATCCAGTCGGCCATAACCTTGCCCACGCCACCCGCAGATTGCAGGCCAATGGAATTGAGGCCAGCCGCGACAAAGCAACCTTTTAATTCAGCGCTCTCGCCAAGATGATAGCGCACGTCTGGCGTGAAGCTCTCGGGGCCGCAGAAGAATTTTTGAATCCCTGCCTTTTCAAGCGCCGGCACACGGCGCATCGCATCCAGCAAAAGCGGTTCGAAATGTTCGAAGCTGCCTGCGATTTCGTCAAAACAGAAATCTTCCGAAATTCCGTCCATACCCCATGGTCGGGCATTAGGTTCAAATGCGCCCACAAGCAGTTTGCCCGCGTCATATTTATAATAGCCGCAATAATCATAATCGCGCAGCACGGGGAGTGTGTTGTCGATCCCCTCGACACCTTCAAACAGCACGTAATAATGTTCGCACGCGTGCAATGGCGCAGCCACGCCCACGCTGGCTGCTAAATCGCGAGTCCACATCCCACCGCAAATCACGACATAGTCGGCGTCAATCGAACCTTCCGCAGTATCAACACCGGTCACACGGTCACCATTGTGCCGGATTTTTGTGACCTTTGTGTTTTCAAAGATTTTTGCGCCGCCTGTGCGCGCGCCCTTGGCTAGCGCCTGCGTGATATCAACCGCATTGGCATAGCCATCGCTCGGGATGTGGATTCCGCCTACAACGTCATCGACATTGACGATATTCGCTAGGTCTTTGATTTCTTCCGGCGTCACGACATGAACCGGCAAGTCAAACACCTTGGCCATTGATGCGCTGCGCTTCAATTCCTCAAACCGCTCGAGATTGGTTGCCATTGAGATGGAACCGCACTGGCGGTAGCCGGTGGCCTGGCCGGTCTCAGCCTCAAGCCCACGATACAGTTCACCCGTATATTTGGCGAGCTTGGTCATGTTGATAGACGGCCGCAGCTGCCCCACAAGCCCTGCCGCGTGCCATGTTGTTCCGCTGGTTAACTGCTTGCGTTCCAACAGGACAACATCGTCCCAACCAATCTTGGTCAAATGATAGGCAATCGAGCAGCCAATGACCCCGCCACCGATGATGACGACTTTTGCTTTTTTGGGAAGTTCCGCCACGGTAATTAGACCTTCATCTTCGCGTTGTCGGCATCATAAGCCGGGTGCTCCAAAACCGTTCCAACACGGCGTTCGCCTTGAAGCATGATATCAAAACTTGACCCCGGCGTCGCATTCTCAAGCGGCACACAGGCAAAGAAAAGGCTTTTGCCGACACGGTGGCCATAACCACCCGACGTCGTGAGGCCAATGCAGTGGTCGCCGATCAAACATGGTTCAGCGCCGCGCACATCGACATTGGTTGCGTCCACCTCGCCATAGACAATGCGGAAACGGTCAGGTGCATCCAGCGTAGCCTGCTTGCCGACAAAATCGTCTTTTTTGAAATTGATGAAGCGCGGCATGTCGGCTTCGATCATCGTAAGCTCGTTCGTAAGTTCCGAGCCCCATGCCTTGTAGCCTTTCTCGACCCGCATCGTATTGGCGGCGTAAAGCCCATAATTGACGATGCCATATTCCTGCCCAGCGTCCCAAACGGCATTATACAATGCCGCAAGATCGCCCATCGCGGGATGCAGTTCCCATCCGAGCTCACCCGCATAAGAAACCCGAAGTGCGCGCATTTTTATGCCGGCAATCATGATCTCTTGACCACTGAGCCAGCGGAAACCTTCATTACCAAGGTCTGCATTCGTTAGTTTTGCCAGCACATCGCGCGAGCGAGGGCCGTTCATCACCAAAACGCCAAGGTCCATCGTCAAATTGCGGATGGTTACATCCTCATGCGGCAATTTGCTATGGATCAGCAAGTCCCAGTCGCGCTGTTCGGCGGCCGCAGCAGACAGACAATAAAAATGGTCATCGGCAAAGCGTGTGACCGTCATTTCGCCATAAATGCGACCTTGAATCGACAATGGATGGACCAAGCCGATACCGCCCAATTTCTTTGGCATACGGTTTGCACAAATACGGTTGAGGAAGGCCTCCGCGTCGGGGCCACACACATCATATTTCGCAAAGCCGGAGAGATCGAGCACACCGACGCGTTCGGCAACAGCCTTCACCTCGGCGGCAACTGCTGCAAAGCTGTTGGTCCGGTTATAGCCGCCTTCTTCTTCAGCGCCGTCGAGTGCAAAATATTTGGGCCGCTCCCAGCCATAGGTTTCGCCATAAACGGCGCCGGCGGAAAGCAGCTGGCCGTAAAGCGCGCTCGTTTTTTGTGGACGACCATCGGGCTCCTCTTCACCAGGAAGCCGCGTCGTAAACGTCATCCGGTAATCTAGGAAAACCTTATCACGGCTGTAGTTTTCGTCTGCATATGGGCCGTAACGCCGCGGATCGAATTCGGTCATATTGATGTCGGCATCACCGAACACCATCCATTGCGCCATATATTTGCCAGCGCCGCCACCTTGCGCAATACCAAAGCTGGTACCGCAACAATGCCAGAAGTTTTTAAGGCCTATAGCTGGTCCTAACAACGGTCCGCCATCGGGCGTATGCGGGATAGCGCCATTTACGAAGCGCCGCAGGCCGACCTCACCAAATATAGGCATCCGCTCAATCGCGCGTTCGAGCCACGGGGCGATCCGCTCCAGATCTTCTGGAAACAGCTCGCTGGTGGAATCCCACTCGGGGTGCCCGCCGCGCGGAGCCCATGCCTCCGCCAAGCCGGTGTTCTCATATACGCCGATTAGTCCGCTCTTTTGTTCCTGACGGAAATAGCCGGAAACATGCGGGCAGCGCATAACGGGGATTTCTTCTTCGCGGTCCTTGAACGCAGGAATGGGATCGGTGACGACATAATGATGCTCCATATTGGTCACCGGAATGTCGATGCCTGCCATTTGCGCGATTTGCCGCGCATAGCAGCCGGCCGCGTTTACAACGATTTCCGCGCGAATCGTGCCTTTTTCGGTCTCAACATCCCATTCGCCTGATGGCAATTGGGTCAGGGCGGTCACGCGGTTTTTGCGCACGATCTTCGCGCCCATATTCTTTGCACCAATGGCAAGCGCATTGCAGATGCCCGATGGGTCAGCATGTCCGTCTTCCGTGGTCCGCGCGCCGGCGATGACACCATCAAGTGTCATGAACGGGTTGTGCCGGAGAATTTCCTCAGGCGGGATAATCTCCATTTCAAAGCCGATGATCTTCGAAAAGCCTTCAATATAGCGCATCCACGCGAGTTCGCGTTCGTTCGTCGCAAGACGGATGCCGCCCGATTTATGCCAGCTTACATATTGCCCTGTAAGCCCCTCAAGCCGCGGGTAGAGCTCATTGCTATACGCGTGCATCTTGGCGAGATTATAGCTTCCGGTGATGTTTGGACATTGCCCGGCGGCGTGCCAGGTGGAGCCGGATGTGAGCTCGTCCTTTTCAATCAACAGACAGTCGGTCCAGCCAAGCTCTGCGAGATGGTAGAGCAACGATGCCCCCATTATGCCGCCACCAATAATAACAACCCGCGCCGATGTTTGCATGATAGCTGTGCTCCTTAAGGCTTTAAACCGATGGAACCTTAGGGCGGGTTTGAGGTCGGACACAAATGGGGAATATGACGGGACTGGTTAAAAAAATTTTTGAGTCCTAATCGCTAGTGGATGTAAGGAACTCGGTGTAAATTCATATCATGAAAGTTCAGCTATGCGGGTTGCGTTGATTACAGGTGCGGCACAAGGCGTCGGTTTTGCGACGGCGAAGATGTTTGCTGACACAGGATATCATGTCGTCATGACCGATGTGCAGCCGCTTGATGCGCAAATCGCTATATTGGAAGAAGGCGGCGGGCGTGTCTCCGCGCTGTCCGGTGATATTTCGTCTGAGGCTTTTGTCATCGAATTGGCCAAAAAAATCGCACATGAGCACCAAGCAGCGGATGTGCTCGTCAATAATGCCGGCGTCAGCATGATATCCCCCGCCGAAGACACCAGTATCGAACAATGGCAGCGTGTAATCAACGTTAACCTGACTGGTCCGTTTCTACTGTGCCGAGAAATTGGTAAGCAAATGCTTGCGCGTCAGCGCGGCAATATTGTCAACGTTGCCTCAATTGCGGGCCTTCATGGCGTGATCGACCGTTCAGCCTATAATGCATCCAAGCATGGGTTGGTCGGTTTGACCCGGACCCTTGCCGCAGAATGGGGCAGTCGCGGTGTCCGTGTAAACGCCGTATGCCCCGGTTGGATTAAAACCGAGATGGACGAAGCAGACCAAGGTTCAGGTGCGTATTCCGATTCCGATATCATCAACCGCGTGCCTATGGGCCGTTTTGCGAAACCGGAGGATGTTGCGCGGGCGATCGCATTTCTTGCGCATGAAGACAGCTTCATCAACGGCGTGAGCTTACCCGTCGATGGTGGATGGATTGCCGATGCCAGCTGGGATGCCCTTCGTGTAAAAAAACGGTAAGGCTACTGCGCGGCCTTGCACCAATGAGCAGGTCATATTATGCAACTTTGGACCGTCACAGCATAGTCACAGTTATGATCTAAGCACGAGCTGTCTGAGATATTGTCTTAATAGCGAAGCGAAGCCCAATGACGACTATTTCCATCTCTTTTCCCAAGGTCGGTTCGCAAGCGTATCTTCTGTGCGCGATGCGCATATTGTGGATAGCGATGCCACTAGCAATATTATTGCCGCTTCACCTTCTATGGCACCTTCTGAAACTACCTTCGCCTTGGGCTATGCTGTTCCTGCGCATTTGCGCACGCGCTCTGGGCGCGCGCGTCACAGTTTATGGCAAACCATTGCGCAGAGATGTATTTTTCGTCGCCAACCATATTTCATGGCACGACATTCCGATTTTAGCCGGGATCACTGGATCTGCTTTTGTGGCACAGGACGGCGTTCGGGATTGGCCAGTGATTGGCTGGCTCGCAAAGTTAAATCGCACGATTTTCATCAGCCGCTCTGAAAAACAAAATGTCGCACAGCAAGTGGCTGAGCTGCGTGAAGCGATTGCAGAGAATTGGTCAGTCACGCTTTTTCCCGAAGGCACGACATCCGATGGCCGTGGGCTATTGCCGTTTAAACAATCGCTGTTTGCCACACTCGCGCCCCCACCCAAACCGATGATGATTCAGCCTGTCTATTTGGATTTTGGCATTGACGGACCCGATATCGCATGGCTGGGCGAGGAAACTGGTTGGGAAAGCGCTTGGCGCGCATTTACACGGCCCGGAAGCTACGACGTTGGTGTGCATTTCCTTGAGCCATTCGATCCGGGGGCCCTTGCGGATCGCAAAATCGTGTGCGCACTTGCCCGTTCTCGAATTGCGGCAGCGTTGTCATCCAAGCTTGGATATAGCGTCACCTAAATTAACCAGTCGCTCTTTGCTATTGGCGCATAGTAAAATAATTCACCCAATTGGCCAAATTTTTCAATTGTAGCGGCGCGCCGACGGCGCTCTAACTTTTCCTAATTGGCGGACAACGCCTATCGGAAATAGACTGGGTGCAATCATGAAAATCGGATTTATCGGCCTTGGTAATGTCGGCGGAAAGCTTGCGGGTAGCTTGATACGCAATGGCCATGAAGTGACTGTCCGCGACCTAGATGATGCCCTTGTTGCAGAATATGTGGCGCGCGGTGCATCTTCGGCCGCCTCTCCAAAAGAATTGGGAGAAGCTGTAGATCTTATCATCACCTGCCTTCCTTCTCCTGCCGCCAGTTCTGCTGTTGCCGAGGGCGAAGATGGCTTTCTGCAGGTCATGCGCCAGGGGCAGGTATGGCTTGAAATGAGCACCACCGATTATAGTGAAATCATCCGGCTGGGGGCCCTCGTCGAGGCGCGCGGCGCCATGTTTATGGAATGCCCTGTTTCCGGCGGCTGTCACCGCGCCGATACTGGCAATATCGCAATTTTTGCCGGCGGCCCGCGCGCTGCGTTCGAATTTGTTCTGCCGGTTTTGACAACAATGGGACGTCGTATTTTGCACACAGGCGATCTGGGAACCGCGTCGCAATTGAAAGTGATGACCAATTATCTCTGCACAGTGCATCTAGTTGCGCTGGCTGAGGCGCTGACAACGTGCAAAGCCATTGGGCTTGATATGAATACAACATATGAGGCTATCCGGATTTCATCGGGCAACAGCTTTGTCCACGAAACCGAAAGCCAGGTCATTCTCAACGGAAGCCGCGACATTAACTTCACCATGGATCTGGTCAGCAAAGATGTCGGCCTGTTCAACAAAATTGCCCACGCCGCCAATGTCCCCGTCGAACTGTCGCCGTTAATCGTTAAAATCTTCAAAGAGGGCGAAGAGGCCTTCGGTTCTCGCGAATTTTCACCAAATATTATCCGCCGTTACGAAGAACCACTGGGCATCAAAGTTTTGGGCACTGGCTTTCCGGCCGATATGGTGGACGATGAACCCGAAGAGCGCGGCTATGAGGTGGTTCCGAAACGCTAATCCGCCGCGACCTATCGGCTATTTTCCACATTCTTGAACACCCAATCCATGAAAGTTCGGATCCGCAGATTTTCTTTCATATCTTTGCGGCAGATGAGCCCCCACGCACCCGGACATACGGCCTTATGGGCGATAGGTTGAACCAGCCGACCGGCCGCTAGGTCCTGATCAACAAAAGGACCGTTAACTAAAGCTATCCCTTCGCCATTGAGCGCCATTTCGAGCGCAACGGCCAAGGTATCGACCATAAGATAGGGAGCCGATGGTTCAAACGGCGCACCTGCCGAAGCAAACCAAGTTTCCCAATTTTGCACTTCGGTATAAATAGCAACCAGAGGCTTGGTCATCAAACCTTCAGGGGATGGATTTTGCCCCATCGCAGCGGCCACTTCCGGGCTGCACACGGGAAATAGCGCATATTCATACAGCGGCATCCAATAAAACTTCGCTGGATCAGGTTCAGCTTCACAATAGACCAGACCGACATCGGCGTGGACATCATCAAACTCCCATTCGACCGCGCATGTATTCAGTGTGAGTTTGACTTCGGGGTGATCCGCCAAAAACTGCGGCACCCGCTTGGCAAGCCAGCGAATTGAAGCTGTTACATAGGTTTGCACACGCAGTGGCTTGTCGAGTGCGTTGCGGTGCACTTCCTCGACGCCTTCGAGTAAGGATTCAAACGCAGCGCGTACATACGGATAGAGCACTTTGCCCTCTTCCGTCGAAACGATGTGCCGCCCTTCCTGTACAAACAAGGTTACGCCAAGGGCATCTTCAACAAGTTGAACCTGATGGCTGACTGCAGGGTGCGTCAGACACAATTCGTCTGCTGCATCGCGAATACTTTGGTGCCGCGTTGCCGCTTCAAAGCCCTTAAGTGCTTTCAGAGGCGGTAACTGCTTAAGGTCAATCTTTGGATGCATCGCGTCACTCCCCAGATTCGCGCTATGGCATGGGGTTAGCACAGTCAAAAAGAACTGGTAAATAAAATTAACGCGTGCTTTTTGCGTCCTCCAAGATCATTGCCGCGCCTTTTTCGGCAACCATGACAGTAGGCGCGTTTGTATTTCCCGAAGTGATTGTCGGGAACACCGAAGCGTCTACAACCCGCAACCCCTCGATACCATGAACGCGCAGGCGGGCATCGACCACCGAACTGACAGGATCTATCCCCATCATGCAGGTACTTGTCGGATGATACACCGTGTCGGCGCGGGCGCGGAAATCGGCCAGCAAAGCTTCGTCGCCATCCACATGGGCTCCGGGAATAAGTTCCTCGGTTATGATATCTGCAAGCGGCTTTGTCGATGCGATCTCACGCAATATCCGGTTGCCAGCCAAAACATCGTCAATGTCCGATTGCGTCGCAAGATAGTTCGGATGGATGGCAGGATATTGCGAAGGGTCTGAACTGGTCAGTTCAATATGCCCCCGGCTGGTCGGACGGCAGGGGTTGTGCGACAGCAAAAACGCCGAAAATGGATCGGGGTTCAGAAGCTTTCGTTCCGACAAGGGGGTCTTCGTGTAACTGACCGGACTAAAATACAGTTGGAGATTAGGGTGCGCTTTAGTTGCGTCGCTTCGCACAAAACCACCGCTTTGATTGACGCTCAGCGACAGCGGCCCTGCCCGGTCAACGATGTAGCGCAAACCGGCCCGCAGCTTGCCTAAAAACGGATGAAGGACATCGTTCAACGTTGCTGTGCGCACTTTGTAAAAATAGGATACCGCAATATGGTCCTGCAAATTACGGCCTACCGCTTTTGCATCGACCAGCGTTTCGATGCCGACATTTTTCAAATGGCTTGCATCGCCGATACCGGACAGCATCAACAGTTGCGGAGAGTTGATTGCGCCTCCTGCCAGGATAACTTCGCGTCGTGCCTTCGCCTCTACGCTTGCGCCCTTAGACGTGCACGCAACACCGACTGCGCGCCGTCCCTCGAACAATATGCGTGTTGCCTGCGCCCGGGTTTGCAGCTTCAGCGTCTTGCGTTTTAGCGCAGGATGCAGAAACGCGTTGGCAGTTGATGCACGCCAGCCGCCACGCGTGTTGATTTGATAATAGCCCACGCCCTCTGGCTTACAGCCGTTGAAATCGCTGCTGGCTGGAAAGCCCAATGTCTGCGCGGCTTCAATAAAGCTGCGGCAAATGGGATGGGCAAAGGGTGAGGCATCGGTAACATGTTGTGGCCCGCCTTGGCCATGATGCGCGCTGTGCCAGTCGAAGTCCTCTGACTTTTTGAAGTAGGGCAACACATCGTCCCATCCCCAACCATTGTTACCCAAGGCTTTCCAATCATCAAAATCGTGCGGCTGGCCGCGTACATAGACCATCGCATTGATTGAACCTGACCCACCGATCACCTTTCCGCGCGGCCAATAGCTCTGCCTACCACCCAGCGCCTCAACGGGTTCGGTATCGTACATCCAGTTAATCCGCTTATCAAAAAAGGTGCGGCCATAGCCAATAGGCATTTGAATCCAGATGGACCGATCGCTGCCGCCTGCCTCAAGCAACAAGACGCTGTATTTGCCGCCTTCAGTCAGGCGGTTGGCCAGCACACAACCCGCCGTGCCTGCGCCGACGATGATATAGTCGAATTCCTCGGTCACTGGACGGGGTGCTGCGTCATTTCGAGGTGAAGCATATTGCCGGTATATGGATTGGCACGCGCAACATCTTCGTTCAATTCGACGCCCAACCCCGGCTCGGTCGATGGAATGACATGCCCCTCTTCAAAACGGATGGGCGATTTCAAAATCTCAGTGTGAAAACCACCCCAACTCTCAATGCTTTCAAGAATGAGGAAGTTTGGTGAACAGGTCGCAATCTGGATATTGGCTGCGCCAACTACGGGACCGCAGTAAAGATGCGGTGCAATTTGGACGTGATCAACCTCAGCCATGGCGGCGATCTTCTTTGCTTCCAATATGCCGCCGACCCGGCCAAGATTCATTTGCAAAATCGCCGCCGCGCCCGTGCGCAACAGCCGTGCAAAATCATATTTTGTCGTCAATCGTTCACCCGTTGCAATGGGGATCGACGTTGCTCTTGCAACCTTGGCCATTTCATCGGGCGCATCGGGCGGCACAGGCTCTTCCAACCAAAGCGGATCATATGGCTCAAGCCGTTTGGCCAGCCGTATCGCCCCTGCAGCTGTCATTTGCCCATGCGTTCCAAACAGCAAATCCGCTTTCATCCCGACAGCTTCACGCAAGGATTTTGCAAACCGCGCGCATAGGTCAAGCGCTTCCAACGACAATTGGCGTCCATCAAATGCGGAATACGGACCGGCAGGGTCAAACTTAAGCGCGGTGAAGCCTTGGGCCAGATATTCCGCCGACCGTTCTGCCGCAAGATCGGGATCGTGATACACATCTTTTGTGTCACCCGGCCGCGGGTAGATATAAGTGTAGGCGCGTAAGCGCTCGTGTACTTGACCGCCGAGCAGCTTGTAGACCGGCTTATTTGCTTCTTTACCGATGATATCCCAGCACGCCATTTCAAGCGCTGACAAAACACCCATCAATGTCAAATCGGGATGTTGGGTGAAGCCGCTTGAATACACGCGGCGCCACATCGTCTCGATATCGTGCGGGTCATTACCTGCGACATAACGCGCGAATACATCCTCAATCATCTTCGCGACAAGATGTGGTTCGAACGGCACACAATATGCCTCACCGATACCTGACACACCACTGTCGGTCGTTATCTTGACGAACACAAAATAGCGTCCGCCAAAATGCGGCGGCGGATTGCCTACGACGAAGGTTTCAATGTCGTTCAGCTTCATACTGGGCGGAACCCGCTGATCGATTTGATCTCCAGAAAATCGCGTACGCCAAACTCGCCATATTCACGGCCATTGCCCGACTGTTTGTAGCCGCCAAACGGTGCCATATAGTCCTGGCTTGTGCCATTAATGCTCACACCGCCAGCCCGCATCAGCCGCGATACCCGACGGGCGCGATCCATGTCGCCGGTCTGCACATAGGCATAAAGGCCATAAGGCGAGTCATTGGCGATGGCGATGGCATCTGCTTCATCCTTAAACGGAATCAGAACCAGCACCGGCCCAAACACTTCTTCTTGCGCAATGCGCATCTTATTATGGACG
>Ga0114973_10003124_pt1 | contig 11778 bp, 6 predicted proteins | sample M_140807_MF_Meta_FD_87025 | JGI IMG/M metagenome (GOLD analysis project Ga0114973, IMG submission 87025) | Freshwater microbial communities from Lake Montjoie, Canada to study carbon cycling - M_140807_MF_MetaG | ecosystem: Environmental > Aquatic > Freshwater > Lake | place: Lake Montjoie... | reverse complement strand
TTTCAGTTGTTGTTTCATTAACAGACACATCTTTACAACAATCACCATCACAGCCACTGTCACATTTATTGTCACTATCACTGTCACTGTCACTGTCATTTTCAGGTTCATAATCAGTAGCAGCATATTCGTTATCTAAAGTAGGTCCATGAAATAGATTATAGGTGTTTGAATTTGTGATATCCAAACATAGTTTTAAACAAATAATAGAAAGAAAAGAAGCGACCGAAAAACAACTGAGGAATAGAATTGAGGCTATTAAAAAATCGTACATTGCTTATTAGATAATAAATAATAATAACATTTATTTAAGTGTTATAAAATTAAATTTGTGAAGAAGGCAATTTTTTAGCAGTTTTTTTTTGCAATTGTTTAATCATTTCAATTTCCTTAATAGCGATAATTTGTTTAGGGTCAGCTTCGGGTGTTTCAAGAATGAGTGGTATATTTAACATATAAGACATGATAATGAAAGTACCAATACCATTCAATCCAATATGACCCTGACCTAAATTAGCATGACGATCAACGTGAGAGTTGCATTCTTTTTTGGAGTCATTTAAATGAATGAGAACGAGTGAATCAAGACCGATTTTTTTTTCGAATTCATTAAAGAATTTGAGACATGTCTTAGAATTATCAATATTGTACCCAGCAGAAAATATATGACAGGTATCAACACACAATTTAATATATTTTTTCTGTTTCTTTGTAAATCTATTGTAAAAATTAGCAAAATTGTCTAATGAATTATTTGATGTAAGAAACATCTCGCTACCCTGACCTGCTCCAGTTTCTAAAATAATAACAGATTCCAATTTATTATTATGGATATGGTCTATAACATGTGACAAACTATTATACATATTATCGGTTGCTAGCTCAATATTAAGGTCCAAACTTTTACCAACATGAATAACACATCCGACTGCTCCAATATTATGTGCTATTTCTAGTTCTTTAGAAAAAGATTTAACCCAATAACAAGAGGACCAATCATTATCTTTTACTGGACTTTTAGCGAAATTAAAAGTGTAAGGAGAATGAATAAAAAGTTTAGTTGCATTATCAGCTAACATTTTCTTGATATGTGATCCATTTTCCGAATAATACTTGTACGATTTTTCAGATACTTGTCCTGATAGCGGACTTGAAACAAATACTTGCAAACAATTGCCTCCCATTTTATTAATACCAATGATTGCATGATCCATGCTGTGAGCTACGGGCATATGGCATCCATAGTAAAATGTTGTATTGACATATTTATATTTATTAATAAAATGATCTATTTCGTTTAAGTTTAATGATACGTTCATTTGATAATATATATATATAATAAATTATCTTTAATTATGAAAAAATTGATTTTTTTATAATTATTTAATTTAAAAGTGTTATAACATACAATACAATATATATGGTGTTTCTTATTGATAAATATAAGGTATCAAAATTATCAGACATAATATGTCATAAAAAAATATACGATATTTTAATTAACAATAGTAAAGACAACTCACTAATAACCAGTTTTTGTCAGCGTGAAATAAATAAATATAAATATAATATTGATGATTCATTGTCAGGATTACTAAATGTAGATCACGAAACAGTCCAAACAAATATATTAAATTGTGAGAATGAGGATGAATTACATGATGTACTAAAAAAATATAATACAGAAATATCATTATCAGATACAAATAATTCAAATTCAAATAAATATATACATTTACCAAATTTATTAATATATGGACCTCATGGATGTGGTAAAAAAACATTGATAAAACTACTGTTAGAAGATATTTATAATAAACAAATCAATAACGTCAAAAAAGTAAAATATCAAATCACCGGATATGGAAATTCAAGTGCAGAAGTTGAAGTCGAGCAAAGTAATTATCATATTATTATAGAACCGTCTAATAGCGGTCTTGATAAATATTTAATTCATGAGATAGTAAAAGATTACGCTCAACAGACTATTTTAAATGTAAATAATTGTAAGACACCATTTAGAGTAGTATTAATAAATAATATAGATAATTTATCATATTACGCTCAAACATCTTTAAGATGTACGATGGAAAAATATCATAAGACGTGTAAATTTATATTATATGGATATCAGTCATCAAAGATAATAGAGCCATTAAGAAGTAGATGTCTAAATATCAGGGTTCCTTGTCCTACGAATAAAGATTTATTGAAGATAATATTGAATATAAGTATAAAGGAACAGATAGACATATCATTTGATAAATTGAAAGAGATAGTAGTATTATCAAAGGGTAATATCAAGACGGCAATATGGTTATTAGAATTATATAAATCGAATATAGTAAGTTATGAATTATCGTGGAGAACTAATTTGAATAATATAATAAACATAATACATGATTTTGAAAAAAATCCGTCACATTTAACATTTAATGGCACACAGATACAAAAAGTTCGTGACATATTATACACAATATTTATTACAAATGTCACAGGAAATCAAATAATAATGGAACTGATGGATGGACTTATAAATAAATGCACTGATATGGATCCTACTTTGATGTCTATTATCATAACATTATTTGGTTATTATGAGACAAGAATAAATAAAGGGAAGAGATCGATTATACATTTGGAAGCATTAATAAATTCTATATTTTATCATATACTAAAATTTAAAATGGATGAATAATTTACATCATTTTACTAATTAGATCTTGAATTCTTGAAGATATTTTTTTTAATGAAAATCTTTTTTTATATTCATATTCCAACATATTAAATATTATGTTTTTCAAATAGTGATATATATAACTGTTGTAATTCAATTTGTTTTTATTTAATTCCCTCTTTATCATTTGTTGATAAATATTAATTGTTCGTTCATCATAATTTTTAAAACGTTCTATCATGTCTATTTCTTCATCTGTCTTTACTAATTCATGTATATTGTTGAAATGAAAATAAATATCATTCATTAAAAGTCCGATCATTATTCCTGCTAATGCATAATATTGAGATTTAAATAACATATCATTAATATCCTCAACACTATCAACTAATCCTTGCTTTCTGTTTTCTTTATTTTGACTAATTATTTTTGCAATCATGAGATATTCAGGAGAACCAGACCACACTGTTGTATTTAAAATAGAACATCTTAAATAATCATGAGGATATTCATATATTAATCCATAATCAATCATATATATGTTAGTTAATTTTCCGTTTTTATCAGTTTCACATACAATATTTTCTGGTTTAATATCATTGTGTATAAAATTATTATCGGACAATATGATAGCTTGATCTATTAATTGTTTCATTATAATTAATTTCTCCTTGAGACATAATTTACTTATCATATGATTATCTATTTTAGTTCCTAAATAATTATATAGAATACACTTATTGTCATTATCATAATATAATAATATATGTTTTTCAAAATTTTCATCTTGTATTCTCTTTTTTAATAGTAGTGCAATTTCAATCTCATCATTGTATCCATCATCATCGATAAAATCTTTAATAACAATTTGTTTAACAAAGATTGTTTCATTTAATTGTTTAACATACATATTAAATAAATGAACTTCAGCAGATGTACCATTACCAATGTATTTGTTAAACAATAATATATACTCTTTGTCATCTGCAGTAAATTCTAGATTTTGGTTAATAACATTTTTTTTTAATAAAATATTCATCTATAATTTATTAAAATGTGATTATAAAAAAAAGTAAATTAAACTGATTTAATTTATTCCAATAAAGTTGTTTTAACTGATTTTGTTTTTGGTGTTGGTTTTTGTTTTGTTTTAGGTGTTTCTTTGATCGTTTCTTTGATCGTTTCTTTACCAACTTTACCTTTTGCTTTATTTTGATTAACAACTGTGGTTTCAATCTTATATGCATCATTCCATTTGATATATGCACTTCTTAATTCTAATAATTCATTAGACCACATTTGTTCTTCAGATGTTTTACGAACATTTATTAATTCTTGTTCTTTAGCATTGCATCTATCTTCTAATTCTTTAATTTTTTCATCAGATAAACTCATTAATGGTATATTTATTAAATAATTATACGATTCATTTGCTTCATCATTAGCCATCATTGGATATTTTAATTCAATTAATCTATCAATAATAACTTGTTTTTTAGTTCTCTCGATAATGATCTTTTTATTTAAAACGTCTTGAATAAATTTCATTTTATAAGTTAGAATATTCATTTCTTCAGTTAATTTACCAATTAAATGTTCCTTTCTCTTGACATATGTATCATATCTTACATCATAGAAGTCTTCTAAAACTTCCAAAGGTGTTTTATATTTAACAATTTTACCCTCGGCATTATATAAGTGCATATTCGATGTTGATTTTTTAGTGATTAGTCCTAATTTTACATATATGGATCCATTTTGTAGCCATTGAGTTAATTTGTCATCATCTATTTCAATTACAAAATCAACAATTTCTTCTGTATTATTTGCAGTATAATTGTTAATAATTTGTTTAGCTTCAAGTCCATCTAAGAACTCTTTATAATCGGTAGTCCAATATCCAATAGGTAGTTCAGATACTCTAATATGATTAGAATCAACTTTAGAACAGACACCATAAATCAGATAATCGTTTGGCTTATCTTGAACTGGCATAATAGTTCCTTTAAAGTTTTTATACCATGGATTCATCTTTGATACTGGTTTATCTTCTATCATTGCTAGCAAATTATCAATAACAGTCAAAGGGTTAAAGCAGGGGATTTTAGTGCTAAAACCAGTTCCAATACCTTCTGGTCCATTAATAAGAGCCATTGGAATAATTGGAACAAAATATTCTGGTTCGATTTGAATTCCATCATCTTCTAAATATTTAAGAATAGGTTCATCTTCAGGTCTAAATATTAATCGTGTTAATTCTGCCAGATAAGTGTAAATATAACGAGGAGAAGCTGCATCTTTACCAGTACCGACAAGTCTGGTTCCAAATTGTCCTGATGGAAATAAGAGGTTAATATTATTTGAACCAACATAGTTTTGAGCCATACCGATAATAGTTCCAGTAAGACTTGCTTCGCCATGATGATAACAAGTTTTTTCAGATACAAAACCTGCAAGTTGTGCTACTCGAATCTCATCTTTCTTAGCAAATAATTTTTTAAGAATAGTACCATATAATACTTTTCTTTGAGATGGTTTCAATCCGTCAAATCCAGGAATAGACCGTTTAATGTCTTCATCTGAAAAATGGATTAATTCCTTATTAATAAATTCACTAATCATAACTTTTTTTTGTGAATTATTCAATACATTATTTTTATTGTAATTTCTTAACCATGTCTTACGGTCATCAGCTCTCTTCTTTTCAAAAGCTAATGTTATTGATTCAGTGCAACCATCTTTATGTTTAGGTTTTACTCCATTTACCTTAATAAGTGTCTTCATCTCTTCAGTTTCAGAAGATTCACCTTCATCGCCTTCATCGCCTTCATCATTGTCTTCATCTTCTGATTCAGGATCAATAAATGTATCTTTAAGAACAATTTTATCATCTAAATAGTTAATAAGTTTAGATTCGATATCAGTGAAATATTCTTTAGCTTCAGCAGAGGTGGAAGTTCCCAATCCTTTATAATACTTAATGGACCAATTACCTTGTGATGTTGATTTCCAAGTTTCATAGTCTGACAAATTATAAAAAATCATTTGTTCCTTTCCTTTTGTTGCTTTAACAATCGGTGTGGCTAATGAAGTTATGAAATTTGGTATCTTAAGTAAAGAAGGCCAGAAATAATGGACGAAATTGAGAAGCAAACCTTTGATATGAAATCCATCTACATCTTGATCGCACATTATAATAATGCGTCCATATCTTAGAGAAGAGATATCAGTATATTCTTTTTCGTGTTGAAATCCCATAATTTTTTTGATATTAATAATTTCTTCATTTTCCAGCAATTGTTTGGGAGTTGCTTCTCGAACATTTAATAGTTTTCCTTTTAATGGAAACACACCAATACGATCAGAACCTGTCACAGAACGACCACTCATTGCTAACGCTTTAGCTGAATCTCCTTCTGTTAAAACTAAGGAACAAGATGCGGAATCTTTAGATCCTGCTTTATTAGCATCCTCAAGTTTAGGAATACCACTGATCTTTGATACTTTCTTACCATCTGTCTTCTTCAAAATTGCCTGTTCTTTCAATTTAATCATATTAATGATTTGAGAGAGGATACCAGATTTAGAAAATTTGGTAAGCATTTGATCTTTAATATTGCATTCAGAACCGAATTCGGATGATTTAGTTTTTAAAGTTTCCTTAGTTTGGCTTGTAAATGCTGGATTGACAATAGTAGATTTAATGAAAACAATTAAGTTTTCCTTAATTTGAGATGGTTTTAAGACAATATCTTTGAATTTCTTAGCGACCAATTCTTTTAATTTATTGATTACCATATTGATAACATAATCAACGTGAGAACCACCATGATAAGTGCAGATTCCATTAACAAATGATATCTGTTCGCCACCACAATCTGGTGCATACATAAATCCTATTTCCCAACAATTATTTACTGTTTCATAGAACAGTTTGTATTCTTCTGTTTTATCTTCATCAACTGTGCTCGTCGTAGATACTGTATCCGAATCATCATCTGATTCTGGCATACCTTCAAACCGATATAGACTAATATAAGATTTAAAATCTTTAATATTAATTTTAGTTCCATTATAGAATACATTGCATTTAATTGTAGTTCCTGCTAAATCATAAGTTCGTTTTTTGATTAGAGATATCATATCGTCGGTAAGACCAGTTTGTTTAAATCTAACAAAGTCTGGAACAAAAGTAATTTTAGTATAACCATTTTTACAAACTTTAAGATTTTCAACGATTGGTTTAGTTCGTTGGGTCATATTTTCAGTAAATTCTTGAGTAAATTTTCTTTTACGAGCAAAATCTACTGTTTCTACAATGAATTTCTGTGAAAATATATTTGTAAGTTTTGCACCATATCCATTACGCCCGCCAGTTGTTCTTTGTTCTGTATCATCATAATTAGTAGATGTTAAAAGCTTACCAAAAATAAGTTCAGGTACATAAATACCATGTTCTGAATGTAATTCAACATCTATACCTTTACCATTATTATAAACCGAAATTTGGTTTGATTGTTTATCAACTTCGACCATAATACAGTCCATAGAAGGATCAATTTGTTTTTGATCGCTTGCATTAACTAATATTTCATCAAATATCTTATAAAGACCTGGAACATGAGTAATAGGCTTTTTAATAATTTGATTAGTCTCATCTTCAAAAACAAACAAGGGTTCAGTTTGTGGCTGAATATCTCCAACATATGTATCAGGTCTTGCCAAAATGTGTTCCTCTTGTGTCATAGATTGATATTTCTCTTCAATAGATTTATTGGTTCCTGTAGCAACGTTTCCAGATGGAGCAGCAGCAACTTTAGTAGCACGTTTAGGAGGCATAATATATATGTAATTCTTATTACTTATTATTTAAATGATTAAATATATCAATTTTTTTATATTATAAAAATATTCATTTATATAATATAGGGGTATTGTTTTTAATATAATGGTCTATTTAGTTATATATTTATTTCATATAATGGTCTACATAGAGAGCTATATTATTTAATAAGCAGCGCGTTTAGATTTCTTGGATTTCTTAGCTTTAGATTTGCGTCTCTTACCACCCATCATGGAAGCTTTAGAAGAACGTTTAGATTTCTTGGATTTCTTAGCTTTAGATTTGCGTCTCTTACCACCCATCATGGAAGCTTTAGAAGAACGTTTAGATTTCTTGGATTTCTTGGAAGCTTTAGATTTCTTGGATTTCTTAGAAGCTTTAGATTTGCGTCTCTTTCCACCCATCATGGAAGCTTTAGAAGAACGTTTAGATTTCTTGGATTTCTTGGAAGCTTTCGATTTCTTGGATTTCTTAGAAGCTTTAGATTTGCGTCTCTTTCCACCCATCATGGAAGCTTTAGAAGAACGTTTAGATTTTTTGGATTTCTTGGAAGCACGTTTCTTTCGGCGTCCTCCTTCCATTTCAGGAACTGGAACGGGGGTATCATCAGCACCACCTTTCTTAGATTTCTTAGAAGCACGTTTCTTTCGGCGTCCTCCTTCCATTTCAGGAACAGAAGCATCATCAGCACCCCCTTTCTTAGATTTCTTAGAAGCACGTTTCTTTCGGCGTCCTCCTTCCATTTCTTTATCAGCACCACCTTTCTTAGATTTCTTAGAAGCGCGTTTTTTTCGGCGTCCTCCTTCTTGATTGTCTCCACATCCACCTCCACTCTTAGGTCCTCGGCGTTTAAGAGAAACTTCGGCTAAATTAACAAGTTGATCTTCTTGACTCATATATAATATATATATATGAAAAGATAAAAATTTATATTATAATTAATTTTTAAATATATATAATTAAATATAATTATTTAAAATATATTTATATTTGAAAGTATAATGAACTCTTTTGGAGACATAAACGCGACCAATTTACAATACAAAAATATTAAATCTAATAATTTTGACAATTTTATTTCAAAATTAAACGCCGATAATTCAGCCACTTCTTCCAATTTTGAAGAATTAATTTCAAATAGTGAAACAAATAATCAATTATATTTGAGATCAAACAGAAATACAGGTAATTCAAATATATTTCAACCCAAGAGAGCCGAACAAATGGACGGTGATATATCATATAAAATAAATACCGAGCAAGGGATATATGTCAATAAACAAAATAAATCACAAAGTGATTCCAAAGAAAATCATTATAAGTACAGAGTAACGAGAATAAACATAGACAGTAAAAATAGAAACATAATTCCAAAGAACATAATATCAAACTCAAATACAAATTCTAATTTGTCGAGTCCATTTACATTAACACAATATTCAAATATAGTACAGATAGCATATCCAAACCATGGATTATCAATCAATGATAAAATAACAATAATGAATGTTAATGGTAGTGAATATAATTTAAGAGAGATTGATTTTACTCATGATAGCAACTATGTGAGAATTAATCATCCAAACCATGGAATGGTTCCATTCACTACAAATGTGATATCAGCCCAATATCAAATTTTTATATCAAACCTAACAAACTTTGGCTCTACCTATATTCAAAATATACCACTTAATGTTTTGAATGGATATCAAAATATATATTTTAATACAGATGGTTCAGCAACATATGATCCAAATTATTATTTTATAAAAATACAAGTTATACCAAATAAAAACATTTCATTTGTAACAAACTATAAAGTAACTTATAAACATCTATATGGAATACCATTATCATCTATAAACGCAAATTATCCAATTAATGCAAACCAAAAAAATGGATTCCAAATAGTTCATAATATTATTGATGCTGACAATATTGAAATACAATTAAGCTATGCTGCAAGCACTAATGTATCAAGATGTGGCGGAAATAATATATCAATTAATAAAATAACAGATTTTATTGAGGGATTCCCCAATAATTCACATTATATTATCAGTCTAAATAAAACATTCTATAATGTAACTAAACTACGACTCGTATCAACCGAATTTCCAAATACTGATAAAATTATTAAAGATACGCCTCTATCACGTCAAAATAATTTATTATTCTGGCAGTCATTGAGTGATGGTGAAACTATATATCAAATTGCACTAACTCCTGGAAATTATAATGTTACTGATCTTATTACAGAAATAAATAATAAAGTTGGATTAGTTAATATTGTTAATACAAATATTACATCTGGAACCACGTACAGTTATTCAAAAACATTTAGTTCTAAAGTATCAATTAATATAAATACAAATATTTTTTCAATAGATTTTTTCGGTACTTTAAACATTCAAAATCCATTTAATATCAATACAAATTCGTCTGATCCAAATATTTACTACTTGACTGTAAATCATCCTAATCATTTATTACAAGTTGGAACACAAATAACTATACAAAATTCATCATCAGTTGGTGTCGTTCCAGATTATGTTATTAATTCTATCCAAACTATTTATTCAATTATTGATGAAAATAATTATACGGTCCAGTTAGGTCTATTTAATATTTTATCAAACAGCAGCAACGTAAAGTCAGGAGGTGGTATCGCAGTCCAAATCGTATATCCATTTGTAACACGACTTTTATTTGATAGACCTGGAACAATTGGTAAATTAGTAGGTTTTAGAAATGTAGGACAACCAAATTCAGTTTTACAATGGTCTTATTCCAATACAAATAATAGTCCATATGTAAATGATATATTGACGGATGTTGCTGGTGTTCCTATTCAATCAAGTACAATTAATAATTATATAAATCTAAATGGTGATAATTATATTATTGTTTCAAATCCACTATTGAAAAATACTGTTGATACTGGTGGTATTAACGGTGTTTTTGCTAAAATTTTATTGGCTGGACCCCCTGGATTCACCCTCTTTAATCAATATATACAACTAGGTGACGAATTTAATGAAGGTATCCAATCTCTTTCCGAATTAGAATTCTATTTTTATGCTCCAGATGGTACATTATATGAATTTAATGGACTGGATCATTCAATGACTGTTGAAATTTATGAAAAAATTATTAATAATGTTAATATGAATAACAGTACAAGATTATAGTTAAATTATGTTCTAATAACTTTTTCCATTATTTTTCTCAAGATTTGTATTCCGTCGTATTGTATAATAATGAATTTAATATAATTATATACTAAATTCTTTTGATGTTCCACTGTTGATTCATATAGTGCTTTGTAGTACGGAACTAGATACTCATCATATTCTTTAAAAAAACTACTATTATTGTCTATCCTCATGTATTTATTCGTTCTTAATATTTTCTTTATTTCCATTATCTGTTCTTCAAACGTATTAATATCAATATCAGCAATTACATCTATTTTCAAATATTTTTTAATATAAATAGCAGTTATATTTTCATTTTCAGCACTGATGTCATCAAAATTATCGTCTAATTTATCACTAAATAATTTTGTTTTAGATTGTCCTACTATATCACCCATTAATAATTTTATTACATTTCCATACAACGTGATATTATGAGGACCATATACTCTCACTATATAATTTATTAACATCTTTTTAATAGACAATAGAAAACTATTTTGTATTGATATCATGGTTGTATATGTGATACATTTGAATATGTCATTAATTATAATATTCGATTCAGCATCCTTTTTGTCAATAAATCTCTGATCTAAATAATCACATATTCTTTTTAAATATTTTTCAATTTGTCTTATATCTTTGGTATATGATTTTAGATTTTCCATATTTGTATTACTAACTAATTTTAATTTATTAGATCCAGATGTTTCATAACGAGGACTTTTATCTAATTTCAAGGCATATATGTTTCCAGAAAATTTTTCCAATATATGTGAATATATATTTGAAATGAATAAATGGACGTTCTCAAAACGTTTTAACGGTTCTCCTATCTTGTTATAATTTTTTATTAATGAACCCAATATAAAGTGTTTCATTTCTGGTAATTCTAAATTATTTCCACTTCTGTCAATCACACTCGGACTCTCCAGATCGTTTAATACCTTGAATACTGATTCTTCATATTCTTGACGATTTAGACCACCGATCGCTGGTATTCGTCCAATCATTGTTCTCATATCATAATTAAAATTTGCACTCAATTCAACCATCAT
>Ga0114973_10003122_pt1 | contig 11783 bp, 19 predicted proteins | sample M_140807_MF_Meta_FD_87025 | JGI IMG/M metagenome (GOLD analysis project Ga0114973, IMG submission 87025) | Freshwater microbial communities from Lake Montjoie, Canada to study carbon cycling - M_140807_MF_MetaG | ecosystem: Environmental > Aquatic > Freshwater > Lake | place: Lake Montjoie... | reverse complement strand
AAGAAACAGTTGTTGGAATGGTATAGTGTAAACTATGTGCCACGCCGGAGTGTACCAAGACGACCCATGCCAGTGATTACACACACAGCAGATAGTCACGTTGATGCAGTTAAAACTTCAACTTGGGCAGGACCACTTGCTACATTTACCACAACAGATTACGTACCGGGAGATATGGTTACCGTTTCATTGTGGCGTACAGAAACCAAAACTATCGTGCCACTTAGCAAAGGTGCCACTAGCGTAGTTGTTCCAAGAGTAGCAATTCCGCATATCAAAACACAGTTGTATGATTATCCGCATATTGATAAAACACGCCGTTGGATCAAGGATCATCCGCTAGACATTGTGTTTATTTCAAATGGCGAACCTTATGCTGAGTTTAACTACCAACACCTGGTGTGGGCAGTGCAAATGGAAGGCTTGGACTGCAACCACATTCATCACTCAAAAGGTGTGAATGGTCGTGTGGCAGCATATCAAGCAGCCGCTAGATTAAGCACAACTCCTTGGTTCTTTGCGGTATTTGCCAAGCTAGAAGTTGATCATAGATTTGATTGGACCTGGCAACCAGATCGTATGCAACAGCCCAAGCACTATATCTTCCACGCACACAATCCCGTAAATGGATTGGTATATGGCCACCAGGCCATGATTGCTTACAACCGACAGATGACTTTGGAAAATGCAGGAGAAGGCCTAGACTTTACCATGGACCAACCACACGAGGTGGTTCCAATCATAAGTGGCACAGCCAACTACACCGAAACACCTTGGATGGCCTGGCGCACTGCATTCCGTGAAGTACTCAAGCTCAAACACAGTTTACCAGATGTAGAAAACGAGTACCGACTCAACCTGTGGCTCAGCGACGCAGGAGAAGTCAAGAACGCAGAGTGGAGTCGCTTTGGCGCAGAGGATGCTGTAGAGTACTATGAAGAAGTGGGCGGAGATTTTACGGCTCTTAAAAAGAGCTATGAATGGGAGTGGTTAGCTAGTTATGCGTTTATGCGTCGCAGGTTATCTCAATAAACTCAAATGAGATTGTATTGAATTGTACGCAATTGCAGTATCAGCAGGATACGCAACATCATCAAACATTGGGCCTTGGTACATTTTGCACATTTTAGATAAGTTGAAGTTGATCCAACCTTGTTCTATTATTGTGCAATCAATTTTCATATTTTGATTAGAAAACATACCATCAATGATCTGATTGCACTTGTTAAAAGATTGCCATCCTTGGTTGTATTGTATAAACTCTGACCATAAGTTATACAACGAATGATCGGGAAAAAACGATTGATTTAAAAAATCTGCGAGATTACATAGTGCAATACAAAAGTCTTTGTAAGAGAAAAATGCGTCGAACGGAAATTCAAATACTGAATTTGAGATCGTAGAAAAATTGTTGTAGTAGTTAGCATACTCATCTTGTTGATTAAACTTACTGTACCAGTTGTTACGATACTCAGCTGGATTGTTTCTAATATCTTCAGGAATTGATAGTTGTTGTTTCTCAAATCCAACATCGCCGGCTTTGTGCATCAAATTAGTAACTGCAATAAAAAACATATTGTCAGTGTGAGGCATCAAAATTCTAATGACTGTATCATCATTTTTTATTTTGTTAGCTACCGAAAAATGCCCGCACGTGATTACTCGATCTTTAAGATAGTGGTGATCTCGGTTGTGTGCAGAATATGTTGTAGGTTTGAATATATTAGCCCTACTAGGAGTAGTTTGCATAATATACACATTGCTGACATATTCTAAAAAATGTCCATGAGTACTGCCGTGGAAATCTATCTTAATATTCATGCAATACAATCAAGAACCTGATCGCTGATGTATTCGACTTCTAGGTCTGTTAGTTCAGGATAGATAGGCAGACTTAGCACACGACGAGCAAGACTAGAGCTTGCTGCCAACATATCAGGACCTGGATATGCACGATACAAACTCATTTCGTGCAAGGGATTTGCATAGTGAACTCGTGTGTCAATTTTACGCAGGGAGAGATTGGCCTTTAGCGTATCTCGACCATCAACATCTATCACAAACTTATGCACAGCATGATTGTGCGCATTAGAGTCGTTGATCAAACAGCGTATGTTTGCATTTTTAAATCGTTCACACCAGTGATCGGCGATACTTTGTCTACGTTCTTGCCACCGATCAATGTGTTTTGCTTTGACCAACATGTGAGCACAATCTAGTTCACTCATGCGGCTGTTAGTTCCAGGATAGTGATGCGTAGGTTTACCGTTGTCACGCCAGGCTCTTGCATATTCTGCTAGATCCAAATTGTCTGTAACCACTGCGCCTCCATTGCCATAACAGGCCAGGTTCTTCATGGGATCAAAACTAATTGCGGCGCCACCACGACCAGTCCTGGCGCTATCTGCTGCCAACCAATGTTGTGCGGCATCTTCAATTATAATGGTATCACGATGTAGCCATTGGTTCCAGGCACGAACATTGCCGTGATGTGTTACAGCCGCACCATACAAGCCAACCATTACAATGGCCTGGTAACTTACATTTTCGGGTATTTTGTTGACATCTATTAGGCCGTGTATGTCTGTGTCAATGATGTGTATATCCCAGCCTGCACGTATAAATGCATTGGCAGTGGCTACATAAGTCATTGAGGGTATTAACACAGTAGGAGGATGTGGTGCAAGACGGTCGCATGTTGCCCAGTAACTGGCTAGAATTTCAAGTGCATGTGTGCCTGAATGACAAGTTACTGCATAACGTACATGATTGCGTTTTGCAAGCCATGCTTCAAACTCAACGGTGTTGTTGCCGTTCATAAGTTGGCCACTACGAAGAACTTCGTCAGTGACGTCTAGTATCTCTGTACGGAGATTGTTATACTGCTTTTTTAGACCAGTAAACGGAATTGTTAAGCCAGTTGAAGTAATTTTGGAATCCTTCTTGTACATCCACTTTGGGATCATAACCTAGAATTGTTTTAGCACGGTCAATGTTTAACGCACCACGTGACGGAAAGTCTGCGTCTTTATCCTTGCACTCAATGGTACCTTTGCCCACAATCTTAACAATCATCTCTGCGGCCTCTAACAAGCTCACTGAATGTGATTTGGTAATGTTATAGGTGCTATTACGAGCCATGATACGAGTAGCTGCCGCCACAATGCCGTCTGCGGCATCATCCACATAGGTAAAGTCTAGCGTCTCCCCTGCCCCATTAACTTTGAGAACGCCTCCTTGCATGGCGCCGAGCATAAATTTTGCCACGACTCGGTCTTCCACATCCAGGGGGCCGTATACAGCACTAGGCCTAATAACAGCGTAATCGAAAGCGCCGCGGCGATGGTAGTCTTTGACAATGTCTTCTCCAGTTAATTTCATAATACCATATTGGCCAATGGGTTTACAGTCGTAGTTTTCTTCAACTTGATCTTCAAAGTCGCCATATACCATTGAACTTGAAATGTACACAACACGTTCTACACCGTGTTTTTTGGCACTCTCACAAACGTTGATCAAGCCTTCCATCATTACACGACTGCCCCAAGCAGGGTTAGCATTAACGACTTTCTGTCGGGGAAAACTTGCCATGTGAATAATCACTTCAGGTTTGTGTTTGTTTACTAGCCAATCAAAGTTGTCAGCATCAGTAATATCAACATGATAGATATTTTTGCCTGATATCTTCTTTAGACGTTCTGCCATCAAGTAGTCAAGTTCCGCTTGTGGAATGATTCCGTAGTTGGTACGTGTGTCTGTGATGATTACTTCGTGTTCTAAAGCTTCTAATCGTTGCACAACATTGTGTCCAATAAGACCCAGTCCACCTGTTACTAATATTTTCATTTGTTGCCCCATTTCAATGTCCAAAAAGTCTGATCCTGCTCACTAAGTCTTGCCATTATACGATACAAGTGCCCGTAACTATAAACATCTGCTTGACGAGTCCAGTAAGGTTTCTCCACAGCATGTTCCATAATGAACTTACCAGCATCTGATTCCTGCCATTCATATATAGGTTGTGCCACATACAAATCAGGATCTTCTACATCGCCCATGCGTATCTGGTGTACGCATACATCACGAAACTTTACAGCTCGGTCTCCAATGATTTTGACCTGTTCAGGTTGCCATTGCTTGTATTGGTCAGGGTAAGTGCTTGTTATTGCCATATGCTAGTATAGCATGAGTATCAGTCTCGAGCAACCAGGTCGGCAGCCATTGGGAAGATTGCAGTGATAGCTCGAGCACACGCTCGTGCAATCTCTTGGTGTTCTTTTTGAGTGCCATTGTCACTGCGCAATTCAATAAAGTGAATCCATGAACGCAATGTACCATTCATGTACAAGCGACTTTCGATTAGTCCTTCGGGTAATACGGCTCGAGCTTGCTCCTTAGCAATGCCGTTTTTAATTGCCCATTCGTATTCACGTTTGGCAGCATAGATAACTCGTTGTTGAGCTCTGTACCATTCGTTTTGTAACAGCACATCTTCTGTCTCTACGCTGTTTTGTCTATTCTTTGTGTCTTGCAGTCTAGCTTCTCTTGTAACAAAATTGAGATCCTTCGTTGGGTCAGCATAGCGTTGAGAGAACTCTTGGAAACTAAAGCTTCTGTGTCTAAGGATTTGTCTTGCGATATCTCTTGTTGTGGTGATTTCCATGCAGGCTGACACCATTTCGAGTGGGCTCCAGTGCTGGTGCTTGACCAAGTATCTGATAAGTTTGTCTGATGTATCTGTGTTGAGCTGATTGGAGGGATTGCTGACACGGGCGCAATACGCAATGAGTTCCTGCGCATCGCCGATGCCCATATCTGCAAATCTCTCTGTTGGCTGTGAATAGGATAGTAATTGAACATCCATGTTATTTATAGTCCGTTAAGGAGTTTGTCAGTTTCGGGTTGTAAAAGTTTGGCTACTTCGCTGACATCAACAACAAAGTCAATATCTTTAACTTCGTCGCCAAATTCAGTTAGTGTACGGGTCAAGACAATTTCTAATTCGTCCATGTCGAGACCTTGTTTTTTTAGTGTAGCTAGATTGATAGTCCGTTGTTTCTTGCCATGCAATCTAATTACAACTTTTTTAATGCACTCAAGTGGGATTTCAGTCTTGTTTACTTCTTCAATGATGTGTTCCCACTTGGCCAGGAACTCATCACTGAACTGCATCAGCTGACACTACCTTGGGTGGGCGACCACGTCGCGGGGCAGTGGCAGTGGGTTGTGCCTGTTCTTGTACTGCTGGTGAAAAGTTGTTTAGATTCACAGCTGGGTACATGCGCTGAGCATCCTTTTTCATTCTTGCGGCTTCGGCAATCATGCCCTTGGCCTCTGACTCCATACGTTTGGCTTGTGACAGCATGTTCATAGCAAGTGACTTGTCGTCTAGTGCGCCGTCTACACTTGAAATCAGAGGTTCAGGTTGTTGAGCTTTACGCTCTTGACTGCGTTTGTATTCTGCTTCGGCTTTGCGTTTGACTGCGGGATTGACTAGTCCTGTGCTCTGGTCAATTTCACGCAAGCGATTGATAGCAGCCTCGCCAGTTTCCATCTCTTTGATGATACGGTTGAGTTCATCTAGCTTGACGTTGCTCTGAGCGTTAGGTGTTACAATAACTTGATTGCTAGGAATCTTCTTGATCATACCCTCGCGATGCAAGGCTTCCAGTTGTGGACGACCATCTGGTAGTACTCCGCGATGCAACGCATCTGCCAAGTTAGTGGCCTGTTGACCCACTGGGCTTTCCAAGGTCTTCATGATTGAATCATGAATATGTGTTGGTAAGGTTTCTGGATAAATTACAAGGCACATATGATCCTCGCCAGGTACTTCTCTAAATAAAATTGCAACCTTGCGGTCTCCGTGTCTTCCGATGTGTTTAAGCATTTGCTTCTCCTTGTTGTTTTGCAGTTTCTTCTTTTGTGGGGAATGTTGTTCCTTGCACAGCCTGTGCCTGCACAGTCTCAATAAAGTGACCGAGTTTTTCATACAACTCACCCACATGCTTCATTTCGGATGCTTTGAATGCACCACGATTGCAAGCCGCGTCAATGATGTTCTTGATAGAAACCATGTCAGTGATTGTTAGTTGAGTATTTTCCATGCAAATATTTAACGAGAAAATACTTGGTGGTGATTTTTATTCCAACCCAAAATGTTCTTTAATTTGATGCATTGCATCATCGTATCCGTTTAGGTACAGATTATACATGCATTCTTTCACAATCAACTCAGCAAGTTGACCAACTCGATCAACTGCAATCCATTTACCGCTTACGTCGGTTCCTATTTGGTTTACTAGTTCCTGTAGCTTGAGTTCCATACTTCTTTTCCAAAACTGGTTTAATATTGATATCGTAAATCTGTTCCATCACACGCCATAGTCCACGACGTTCTAGTGCAGTCATGCCGCGCACCCACGGGGGATCTGCGGCTAGTTTTGGCACTTCATAATCTTCTCTATACATCACACACATTGAGTGAATGATCTCTTCTCGAGTTTTCACTTGTATTCCTTGATATCCTTGTGCGTAACTACAACAACATGATGCACCTGTCCGTTATGTTTGATAGGCAAATCTAAATGTACAGTGATACGTGGACCTTCAACATGATTGATCACAGTATCGTTGCCCACAGTACCAACAAAAGGAATGTCGTTCCAATGTCCAAACACACGATCACCAATGTACCAAATTGGCTGATAGCCAATGCGATTAAAGTAATCTGATTGATTGCCCATTACATTTTCATCTTGTAACCTGACAGGAAAAAATTAACGCCAGCAACCGCAAAGTTAAATGCGGCTGATGTGTAGTTTCCTGCGGCAAGTGCATGAATGCCCTGCCCAACACACAATCCGATGATAAACCAAGTAATAGCATCTTGATGGGTGATATACCACGTTCTAAAAGCACTCATGTTAGTTTTCTTTCGCGTACAAGAGTTTCAAACTGTTCAAACAGTTCTTCAAACTTATGATGATAAACAGCAGACAATGCCTCAAAATCGGCACTTTCTGCACCTCGCTTGGCCAACAACTTGACGTCATCAACCATGCCCCAGCAACTCATAATTTGTTGCTCAAAATCAAAACGGTCTGTCATTGCTTCCAATCCTGTCTGGCCTTTAAGGCCTCTGTAAAAATCTTCTTGGCTATTTCCCAAACAGGATGCCAGCAGTATCCTACTGCGGCACCTGCTACAAACCAATTTAATGCACTGAGAAAGTCTTGCATCAGGCTGTCCTATCTACATTCTGTCCTGGACGATTCATGTACCGGTTCATCTCAACACGTTTCAATTCATCTGCTTCTCGACGTGCCTTGATGTTTTGTTGCTCAGCAACGGCATCGTTGTGCCGTTGCTCTGTTTTCTTTATCTCGCTACGTTGAAAGACTTGGGTGTTCCACTCTGAGATTTTATCAATGGTCATCCAAGTCCTCTCCATAATACGCATACTGTCCAAATGGTGGCTCAATAGTTCTTGTGCCATGCAAGATCCAAACTGTATCTGCATAGGCTGGGTCGCCCCAACTACCAAACGGGTAGCCATCTGTAAACACCACAAGACGCTTGGGCTCAATTTCCTCTGCCTTCAAGTAGTTAAACACACAGTCAAAGTCTGTACCACCACCACCTTTGACCTCGTAGTCGCAAATGTCTTCCAAGTTGTCACTGTCGTATTGTGCAGGGTTATATGCCTCTGTGTCAAAAGTAATAACGTGGATCTTGTATGCGGGGAACGAGTCCATGATACCCTGTATCTCGCCCAAGAAGTCCTTTAGCATGGTCTCGCTAATGGAGCCGGAAGCGTCCAGTGCCACAGCAATATCAATCATGGGCTCTACTTTCATGCCGGGCATGACAGCATCCATGTGCCAGCCCTTGCGGCTTGCTCGCATCCAGGTGTAGTCACTCTTAATAGTGCTCTCTAATTGCATACGGAGCAGTTCACGCCAGTTCATCTGGGGCTCTGTGAGCTCTTTAATAAGACGCTTAACGCCTGCGGGCAAGTTGCCTGCGCCGTCTACTGTAGCGGCAGCCGCCAACATGGCTTCCTTAATCTCGTCTTTAATTTGCTGACGCTCTTCTGGGGTTAATACTGGTCGGCCTTTGCCCTTTTTGTCGCCGTCCTCACCATCACTGTCGCCATCACCATCAGGATCGCCTTCGCCGTCCAGGTGCTCGTCGATCATCTGATCCAACAACTTGCCCACATCAATTTTCTCTGCCTTCTCGTACAAGATATCGTAGATCTCTTCCGAGCTCATGCCATCATATTTGGGATTGTGCAAACAAGGCACTGTAGTGATCTTCTCACCCACACGGTGCTTGATCAAATCTGCGTTTACACAATAGTCATTGGCAATGTTAAACAACTGGTGATCTCGCTCACCTCTACGTCCAAAGTGGTCATATACACAATGTAGCACCTCGTGTCCAAACAAGAATTCAATTTCTTTGGGACGCAACATTTTAATGAAGCGGCTATTGTAATAGAAGTTTCTGCCATCTGTTGCGGCAGTAGAGCACCACTCGTCTGCGTTGACAAGTTTCAACCGTGTTGCTAAGTTACCAAAGAAACTGGCCTTGAGCAACAGGCCCACACGAGCAGTGATAAGCATCTCTCGTACTTCTCGGTCAAGTTTGGGATCTGTTTTGCCTAGAAGGTTGGCAAACTTCTTCTTGTCTTCTTTTGTTGCAGTAGTAGATGTCATATATGCCTTTCTAATTTGTATAACGTATTATAGCAAAGAGCAATTTACTGGTCAAGTTAAAGAGGAGGGCAGTGCGACACAGCCCTGTGTTTTTTTGAACACCACCCTCCTAATTAATTAAGCGGATGCCTGCAAAATGTACTTACCAAAACGCTGATGGAACTCATCAAAGTTCTTGAGCTTGGTGGGCAGGAACGGTAAGTCGTATGTGGTAAGAGCAATACGAGCACCCATAACTGTCAACTCTGTCTCAAAGTTCTTCATCATGTAGCCCAGGAAGTTGTCTGCCATGTCGTGGAACTCTTTGTCTGCTGTCTTGTTTTCCACAGCGGCCTTGAGCTCGTAGCACATGGAGATCACCAAACTGTACATGGCACTGACCTCTTTGACATTCAAGTCCTTGACCTTGCCTTTAAGGATGTCTAAAGGATTAGGCATCTTGCTGGCAACCTTGCGGTGAGCCATAAACTTAACAGCAAGACCTTCACCTACTGTACCAGCAATTAAGTTGGTCAGGGTGTCGTTGTCGCACTCGTCGTCCAACAGCTCGCTCACAAAACTCCATGAGCGAGGTGTAGCAAAGGCACGACTGGCGCTCTTAGCATCAAAGTCGTATAAGTCTTGCTTGGCAAAACTCAAATAACCCACAACGTCTTTATGGATCTTGTTTAGAACAGCCCACTCTTGCCATGACGCAAAGTCCACTTTCATCTCTTGGTGGATGAAACGATTGGCAAGCGGAGTAGGCATACGATAAGTAACACCTTTGTCACTCTCACGATTACCTGCGGCAACCATTACAACATTGTCTGGTAACTTGTATTTGCCAATACGACGATTCAAAATAAGTTGATAAGCGGCACTCTGGACTGACGGTGCGGCACTGTTCAACTCGTCTAGGAACAAGACCACAACAGGATACTGGCTGGCCAGTTCGTCATCGGGCAGTTCTACTGGGGGAGCCCAATCCATCTTGCCAGAGTCCTTGTTATAGAACGGGATACCACGAATGTCTGTGGGCTCCATTTGACCCAGTCGCAAGTCGATCATGTAGCCACCGAGATCTCGGGTGATATTCTCAACAAGCTCGGATTTGCCAATGCCTGGAGGACCCCACAAGAACAAAGGGCGTTGGACTTTAAATGCTTTAAGCAGGGATTTACGAGCCTGGACGGCTGTAACGGTGCGGGTATCTGACATGGGCTGTGCCTTTCTAGGGTTGAAATTAACTAACTAAGCTTCTATTGTAACAAAACACGAATTTTGTGTCAACTGTTAACTGTTGCAAAAGGACTACAGTCATCTTGTTCCAGGTTGACAGGATCTTCTGAAGGATCCGCAACTTCATACACCCAGTTGATGGGCACATCAAGAAGTCGGGCAATGGTAACGGGCAAGTAGCCCTCAACTAACATGCCGTCGATTTCGACAGCGAGATTGCTCATAGCACTCATAACTAACTCCTTTTTAACTACAATACACGTATTATAGCAAAAAGCAATTTAATGGTCAACCGTGTTGAGACCTGTTGTTTTTATGCTACACTCTAGGGACCTATGTTGTACGGACGACTCCATACACCCACTAGGTCATTTATAATGTTACCATTGTGTTTCCACTTGTCAGGGATAACTGCATTGGCCTCAGTTATTCCGCGACGCCAGTTGACTACATGAGCACTGGTGGCATCCTTAAAGAAGAATTCATGATATGGAAATATTATTCCGGTATTTTTGAGTTTTTCTGTGACAAACTTAACATTGAATTTTCGGTCATAAATCAAGTTGGCTATGAAGTCATGCGTTGACCGATCACGAGATTGGTTAAGCATGTTTGGATCTAGTTTGTTTTGTTTGATGTAGTTCTTGACAACATGAGCCTGCTTTATGATCATCTGAGCAGAACTTGGGCTCCAGTAGAACGCTTCTCGGCACAGGGGCAAATCTAATCCTGTACTTCTAGAAGGAAGAAATAAATTAACAAACTTGTCCAAAAATCTTATTACAAATTTTCCATCGATATAATTCAACATTGGTTTGTCAATGCCAAGTACATGTCCAATTGATTTGCCTGAATCTGTTATTTTTTTGTAGTCGGCACTTAGTGCGTCAAAGTCCGATCTTGCAACCATGCACGGACTCAGGAAAGAATTTGGATTATCGTTTAGATCAAACCAATTGGGATTGTCTTTAAAATAGTCCATGATATAGTCAGTGCTATCTACTACCGTAATCTTAAGATGTGGATAGTAAGTGTCCTTGACATGTTGTGCTAGAGGATATGCATTAAAGTGTACCTCAGCAAACATGTTCCCGGCGGAGTTGTTGTTGAAATCTCGATCAACGTGTTTGAGGGAACCTCGCATGATAATTTCATCAAGCGGTATTTTATTCTCAATAAACGTTTCCAAAATGTTTTGACTGTCACTGCCACTACTGTAATGCAACACCACATAGTCGTATTTGTTTCGTATCTCCCAAGCACGATCAGCATACAGTTGAGCTAAACTTTTTGTTGGTTCCTTGGTCCAATCAAATTTACCAAACACATCGTCATGAAACACAAAATACGGAAACTCATGATTTTGTTCGGCGGCAATGATGGCCAATATTTTGCTGTAGTGGCGCTCGTTCCCTACTTGGTAATAACCAAAGTCCTGTACGTTGCCATTGTAAATCACGGTGTGCGCTCTAGGTTAAATTGCTGTCTGACAGAATTCCAGTACTCGTAGTCCTGTTGCAGTGTGCGATTGTAGTTGTCGCCGATACGACCGGCTCTGTAGCCTTGATGGTTCATTTTGTTTGTAAACTCAGAATCCAAATGAATCTGAGTCAGTGCTCGTGCAATTTTATTGTATTCATCGGTGCCACGATACTTGTTGGGTATACCAATACCAAACCAACTGTATGCTTCAAAGTCTACTCCTAGCTCTTTAACTGTGGGAATGTTGGCATGATCTTTGGGACGTTGGGTATCGGCAACTGCTACAATTTTTATATGCTCACTGGTATGCAACGAAGTGTATGTGGGATATGAATCTAAGCCGCAGTCCAGTGTTTT
>Ga0114973_10003114_pt1 | contig 11796 bp, 7 predicted proteins | sample M_140807_MF_Meta_FD_87025 | JGI IMG/M metagenome (GOLD analysis project Ga0114973, IMG submission 87025) | Freshwater microbial communities from Lake Montjoie, Canada to study carbon cycling - M_140807_MF_MetaG | ecosystem: Environmental > Aquatic > Freshwater > Lake | place: Lake Montjoie... | reverse complement strand
TTGGCGCACCGGACAGACCCAGGACGGGTGTCTTTGCATCTAAGATCTTGGTGAAGTAATGGGTGCATTGAGATCAATTGGCGTGATTGAGAGCAATAAGCTCTCGTCTGCTGCGAGGACAAAATTTAAAGATGCGACTGTTGAGACCGTTAAGAGCGGTTTAAGAGTTGGCGATACTACATTACCGAGCGGAACAATTGATCTAGGCGATTTTGAATCTCTTCGATCTAGGCAGCACGAAGATAATTTTCCTGCATGGAATGGTTTTTATCAAACAGGACTTTTGCAAAATATTGCATTGTTACTTGATAATGTACCAGACGCAGGAATATTGAAACCTTTAGGCATCTTTGATCCTACAAAGCCTATATTGATGGTCATAACAAAACTTAGAGCACTATTTGATAGAATCTTTTCATTTCTTACAGTTGATATTGTGGATCTTTTACTTGAAAACATTCACATCTTATTTGAGTTTCTCGACGATATTATAGAAAGCATCACAGAAATTGCAACAAAGCTAATCAATGAAGGATTGACTGCAGCTAAAAACGCTGCTGAGAGATTTCTAGATATCATGGTGAGGATAATCTCGAGAGTTCTTCCTAATAGAGAAAATCTAGACCAGGTAACAAGACAGATTGATTCTAACAAAGAAGAGATAAAAACAGAGATAGTTAATGTTGCAAGAGAAATTGCAGTAAGTTCTGAGTTGCCGCTTCCTACCTTTTCGATTCCTGATTTTGATTTGAGCTTTATGCCTCCTAATGCGGACATTAGTCCGCTTTTTGCAACTGTTGAGACAGATGGAAAAGATGGCATTGCAACAAAATTCATTAAGATGATTGTATTTTTTGCAAAAATACCTGGTTTCTTTATTGAAAAAATTAAAGAGCTAGGTGAGTTTTTTGATAGAATTAAGACAATACTTTTGAAGATTTTACAAAATGTTGCTGAAGGGATTGTCGAACTCCTCCAATTTATTGTAGGCATTGTTTGGGAACAGATTAAATCACTTTTACAGATCGTTGATGATGCAATACTTGAAATTGCTTCACTGATGCAAATAGTAATTCATTTTTCAAAATATCTCGCAATCTCTCTCATCGCATTTCTTCTAGGATCTGGATTAGTAGTATTGAGCGCAGCAAAAGCTTTAGATATAGTGTCTTAAGCAATCGCCTAATTATGTTAGATGGCAAATTCAACTACAATCACACCGCAAGGTAGGACTTTTAAAGGCGCAGGCGGCGCATTAACTGCTCGTGTGTCAAATCCACCACAACCGATAGTCACACCCTTCAGCATCGTTACACCACTCCAGTTTCCAAATAAGACTGGCGACACATTCAAAACAACATCAGATGTAATTGAAGGTGTCATTGACGATTTTAAGAATATGATTTTAACAAACTACGGAGAGCGTCTTGCTAAACCTGATTTTGGCGCAAACCTTAGATCACTTTTGACAGAAAGAATCTCTCAAGACGATTGGGATAATAAGGCATCGGCGGCAATTAAGTCAACTACAGAAAAGTATATGCCAGCAATTACTATCCAGTCAGTCAACACTTCGCCGCTTCCTTCAAAAAATGATGGATTTGCTAGAGTAAATGTAAGTGTTATTTTTGCAATCCCATCTTTGGGTGTTCAAGATAGAAGAGTTAATATCACATTGACGAACGTGAGTTAGACATGTCATCATTTAATCTTAAAAAGAGTCTACTTCAAAAGAAGGAAAGATCGTACCTTAATAGAGATTTTGACTCATTAAGAGCGGAGCTTTTTCGATATTCAACTACATACTATCCTGATAAGATCCAGGATTATGGTGACGCTTCACTTGGTGGAATGTTCAATGATTTAACTGCGTATGTTGGCGACGTTATGTCATTTTACATGGACCACCAGTTCAATGAATTGAATCTTGAGACTGCTGTCGAGCCAAATAACATAGAAAGACACGTCAGGCTTGCAGGTGTAAAAATTACAGGTGCATCTCCAGCTCTTTGCAATGTTGACTTTTATGTAAAAGTTGAAGCTGAAGTTGTCAATGGTGTCTATCGACCCAAACGAGACTACCTGCCTATAATAAGGTCTCGAACAAAATTACAATCAAACAACGGAACGATATTTGAGTTGTTAGATGATCTTGATTTCTCCAAAGCCGATCGCAATGGAAAGCTTTACGCAGATGTTAGTGTTGTACTTACAGATAATGCAGGCAAACCTAGAACATTTTCATTAAAGCTTACAGGTCTTTGTACGTCTGGAGAAACTATTGAAGAGAACATAACTGTCTCAAGTGAGTTTATTCCCTTTAGGAGCATAACACTTTCAAGAAGCAATGTGTCAGAAATTACTAGAATAGTTGACACCGACCTTAATGAATACTATGAAGTTGAGGCATTAAGCAACGATGTCGTCTATAAAAAAGTTGCAAATACAACATCAGACTCAGAGACTGTTCCTGATAATTTGTACATCATTCCTGCACCATACAGGTTTATTACTAGGACTTCAATAAACTCATCAATAACGACTATCGTTTTTGGATCTGGCCGCGCAGATTCTACTGATGATGATATAATTCCCGATCCTAGCGAAATTGCTTTGCCGCTTTACGGAGATAGAAAGACTTTTTCTAGAGTAGCAATAGATCCAAATTCGCTATTATCAACAAATAGCTTGGGAGTTTCTCCAACAAATACGACGCTGACAATCACATATCGTGCCGGAGGCGGCCTAAATCACAATGTTGCGCCTAGAACATTAAGATCTGTTGTCTCTCTTTTGACTTCGTTTAATCAAAGTGTTCCGGCAGGAAAGATCGCACAGATAAGAAGCAACCTTGAAGTGAATAATCCAGAAGCAGCCTCGGGCGGCGAGAACGCTCCTACGCTTGATGAATTTCGAGCGATAGCATTAAATTACAAGAATTCACAATCGAGAATAGTTACGAAGCCAGATCTCATTGCAAGAGTCTACTCAATGCCACCAAATTTTGGAAGAGTTTATAGAGTTGGTGTTCGATCTAATCCAACAAATCCTCTTTCATCTCTGCTCTATATTATAAGCAGAGATGCTGATGGTTATTTGACAGTTTCGCCTGATTCTCTTAAGAGAAATCTTGCCAAATATTTAAATGAGTTTAGATTGACATCTGACGCAGTTGACATTCTTGATTCACCTGTCGTTAACTACAAGTTCAACTACACAGTTGCAATAGCAGATAATGTTGATAAGACGACAACACTAGGAAAGATAAACCAGTCTATTTCAAACTACCTAAGAACAAAGAATTTTCAAATAGACCAGCCTATAGTCATTAGCGATATCTTGAATTTAATTTTGAATCAAGACGGTATTGTTTCACTTGAGAATTACAACTTTAGAAATCTTCGAGACACAGTTAAAGATCGGAAATACTCGAGTGTGGCGTACAATTTAAGGCAACACACTATGCGCGGAATGATCCAGCCGCCGCCGGGTGGTATCTTTGAATTAAAATATCCAGAATACGACATAATTGGAAATGCTGTATAGGTGACAAATGTATAGAATCATCCAGCCAAACAAAGATACATATGTGACCAATAAGATCATTGGCCAGATCAGAGTCACAGATGCCAATGTAGGTCAAGCAGGCACAATTGACATTTTTAAGCTCTATGATGAAAATTCAATATCGACAGAAGATGCGCCAATTGAGCTTTCAAGAGGCTTGATATATTTTGATCTAACACCCATCAGAGAGATGACACAAACAACGCTGGATATAAAGTCAGCAAACTTCAAGTGCGTGTTAAAACTTTCAGATGTCTACGCAGGCCAAACGACTCCATCTAATTTTACTCTGTCAGTCTTTCCACTTTCAAAATCTTTTGATGAAGGAATTGGCAAAGATGTTGTGAGATTTGAAGATCTTGATGTCTGTAATTTCATAACAGCGTCTGTTTCCACTACGCCAGTTACCTGGAGTAGTCCTGGTGCCAATGCCATGGGTCTATTAGGCAGTGCTGATATCGATATCATCTCATCGGGCAACCTTAAGGATGGTCAAGGAATAGTGAATCTCTTTGTTACACAATCTTTCTCCATCGGAACTGAAGATCTTGAAGTCGATATTACCAAAATCATATCTGGGACGCTTGTGGGCCTGATACCTGATTGTGGTTTTAGAGTTTCCTACTCGGGATCACAAGAAACCGATACTAAGACAAGATTTGTAAAGAGGTTTGCGTCAAGGAATACAACGAACACATCAAAGCGCCCAAAGCTAATTGTGACATATGATGACACGATTAGTGATGATCACGAGATGATGTATTTCGATATCACAGGATCAATTTTTCTCAATAACTATCACAGAGGATATGCAGCAAATATCCTATCAGGAACTTCAGCAACACAAATATCCGGTAATAATTGCATGATCTTGAAAATTGTGACTGGTTCAATCTCACAATCATTCTCTGGTTCTCAATTTAAGATAGGACAAAACTTTCAAACCGGGATTTATACGTCATCATTTGCAATAAGCTCATTTGATCCTGCGATTAGACCTCACATCCTGACATCAGGATCGATCACATTCGACGAAATCTGGGGCTCTATCGATGGATCAGTAGGTTACTACACAGGTTCTCTAACCGTAAAACCTGTTGAAAGAACGTCATTCATCCAGACACCCGAACGATACTTTGTCAATATAACAAATATGCGTTCAGCCTATAAGACAACAGAAATGTCTAGATTTAGGCTCTTTATTGAAGATTTTACTAGAGACGTCGTATATAAAAAAATTCCTCTTGAAAACAATGGGATTGTAGTTGACAAATGCTTTTATAGAGTTAGAGACTTTGAAAGCGATGAAGTCATAATTCCATTTCACGATCCTGGAACTCAAACTTCAAATGATGCGACAACACATTATTTCGATTTCTACATGTCTTCCTTACCACGCGGTAGAACATACACATTTGACTTCAAGATAGTTAATAAAGGGCTTGATATCTTGATAAATGATGTCGCCGCAAAATTTAGAATAGAGTAAAACATGAGATCAAGGACAGGAAACAGGCCAAGTTTTAGATCTGCTAATGTAGTCGGCAGAAGCTCAGTCGCAACTGTCTTTAGAGAAATTAGCAACGCAGCGTTGGTCAAGAGTAATACAATCAACACCGAGTCTTTTTTGCATGATCCTGATGGGACAGGCTTAAAGTCGACACAAGAACTGCCAGTTGATTACACAAGATTTGAAAATCACACGTTCTTCAATTCAGCAAGATCAAAAGTAGATATTGCTTTCAACAACATAATCAATGAGTACCCATTTGATGATAACAGAGCATCAATAGAACTTTTTTTAAACCAGCTTACGGGTTTTGAAAGGCACGTCTATGATAGGTTTCCAAAGTGCGTCGGATACATTAATTTTTATGATGATGCGTATATTACAGTCAGAGATGGAAAATCATTTAATTTTCCGATACTAAACACAACTGATTACGGTACAGCCATTCTTGATCCTAACTCGTCGCCGTTCACTTTGGAAATGCAGCTTAAAGTTCCCGGAGAAGTCAATGACAACCAGATTGTAGCGCAGAGAATCTCATCAACAGCGGGAATGACTCTAGCACTTTCGGCTTCTACAAATACTTCTTCGTGCAAAATAATGTTTCTTGTCTCGTCTGGCTCTGATTCTTATGTGATTGCATCGGGATCTATCCAGAAAGATAAGTGGGTTCATTTAAGCGCGCAACTAGAAGATATCAATGGTTCAAAACAGGCTTCCATATACGTCGATGAAACACTCGCATACACGTCAGACGACACACAAGATTTTGGTGATCTAACATTCACGGGCGAGCCTCTCTACATAGGGTCAGGTTCGACACACAACATACTAGATTACACATTTACTCCTGTAACAACTGTTTCTGCGTCAATTGATGATTTTAGATATTTCAAAGAGCAGAGAACAATAGAACAACTTAAGAGCTTTGCCAAGCGAGAAGTTTATACAACAGACGCACTTGTTGCATACTTTAAGTTTAATGAGCCATTGGGAAATTACATCGGCAACAATGTTGTGTTAGATTCATCAGGTAATAAGCTACATTCTTTTATTAACAACTTTGATGCTACGCTTAGAGCTGACGGTGTTAGTGGACCATTAGTTTATGAGAACATTGATTATTCTCCCAATCTATTCGCAAGTCATCCTGATGTTGTTGACTTAAACACGACACTTTTGTCTGATGCAGAATCATACGATACTGATAATCCTAATTTTATTCTAAAATTAATTCCACAACACTATTTAAAGATTGGTGCAGAATCTGGGGGGCTTACACAACCCGATCAGAATTTAGGAAAGCCATACACAGCAATTTCAATTCCAGGTACAGGGATATTGCAACCACCGCAGCTTATGGTGTCTTTCCTCCTATCATATGCAAAATTCTATGATGAGATCAAGATGATGCTTGATTATTTCTCTCATGTGAATTATGTCGAACTAGATGATCCAGAGTCTGCAATCGATAAATTCTTGCCATTTGTTGCAGATTATTATGGATTTGAACTTCCAAATTTCTTTACCAATGCTACACCCGACCAATTCTTTTATGGCCAGACTTTATTAAATGACTATTCTAAGTCAGAAAAATCACTCAAGCAAGTGAGGTACCAGATCTGGAGACGGATCTTGGGCAACATAAACGACATAATAAAGTCAAAAGGAACTAGATCGTCAATTAGGTCAGCAATACTTTCAACAGGTATTATCCCAGAGAATTTCTTTAATATTAGAGAATACGGTGGTCCGCCACTTGTCGACCTTAAAAATCTTAGACAGAAAACTCAAGAAGTTTCTACACTTTTAGATATGTCAGGTTCCAAGGCCATCGTGTCGCTTAGCCATACACCATCTGGAATTTTTAATAACCTGCCAAGCATCGTTTCGCCATTCCTGTCAGGGTCTAGAATAGAACCGGGAATTCCCAATGTTGCAGGAAATTTTGTAACAGATGGCATCTCCGTACTTTCAAATAATAAAAACGACGGTTTGTACACCTCGAGTTCTTTTACAGTTGAAAGCACAGTTAAATTTAAACCAAATGAATCGCGATCAAACAAGCAGAGTATTTTTAGGCTCCAAACAACAGGTTCATCTTCTCCAGCGTCTATTGCAGCCTGTTTAATGAATGTCACTTATCAACACAACGGCCTATTAGATGCAGGAGATTTGCGTTTGCTCGTAAGATCTAGCAAAGAATCTGCAGCGCCGACACTAGAACTAATAATCCCAGACATTAATCTATTCAATGGAGAGAAGTGGTATATTTCTGCAGGAAGAGTTAGAAGTGATTTAACGTCATCTTTGTCTTCATCTTATTTTTTAAGATGTGGTTATAATGAAGACCAAACATCATACAAGTATTTCATCACGTCGTCATACTTTAATGAATCAATAAACGATATGTTCCAGAATATTGATAGAAATTACAATGCATCTGGATCTTTCATTTTCATAGGGTCACAGAGTATTGACAATTCAAGTACCTTGTTCTTAAATAACACAAGCGATAATGCAACTACGATTTTTGATGGTAGTATTGGCCATATAAGATTTTGGTCAAAAGGTTTAAATGAAACAGAATCATTAGAACACTTGAGAAACTACAGATCGGCGGGTGTTGAAGATCCTCTTGTCAACTACAATTTTGATGTAACTGCAAGTGGATCATTTGAAAGACTTCGGATAGATGTTTCGACTGACCAAGGCACAACAGGATCAAACGGAAATGGTAGCATTAAGCTATTTGACTTCTCACAAAACAGGCTGCATATGTCAGGTTCAGGTTTTGAGCCAAACAAGCGCCTTATTAAAAATGAAAATTTTCAGATAAATAGAATATCTCCGAATATAGATCTACTTCAGACAGATGAAAAAGTAAGAGTGAGAAGCCTGCTTGATCCTCTATCAACCGATTCATTTACACAACTTGCGCCTGTGTACACATTAGGCGCTGATACTTCTATCAATGACGATAATAGATTCTCTATAGAATATTCTGCAGTTAAGGCACTAAACGAAGACATTATAAGTTTAATTGGAGACACACAATTTCTTGATAATTCGCTAGGGCACACAGCGCTCCTATTCGACAATATCTACCCAGACATTGAGAAATTGTCAAATGTCTATTTTAACAGACTGACAGGGCAGATGAATCTTAGAACTTATGTCGAGCTATTTAAGTGGTTCGACTCATCGTTGACAACTCTGCTTTCGCAGATCATTCCAAGAAAAACTAATTTTCTAGGTGTCAACTATGTCATCGAATCTCATCTTCTTGAAAGGAATAGACATCGTTACTTGTTTGACAAGCAGTATCTAGGTCCAGAAAGGCCAAAAGAAGATTTGGATTTGTTCTTAACAGCACTCTCAGCAACAATCAAGAGATTTTAATGCTTCCATTTAAAGATCACGGTATCGCTAAATTAGAGCCGGCACCATCTAAGATCACTTCAGCGCCAAGTGAGAAGACAGTTCTCATTGATTCTCATAGACAGGGTGTTGAAGTTAACCTAGTTAATTACTATTTGAAATCTACAAAGCCTTACATATCATCAAAAGGCTTAGCACGATCAAGTTTGACTGATAGACTTGTTCCAGAATTGGATTTAAGAGATTTAGGACAGCAAATTGAAATCAAGGACTTTTCAAGTTTTCAAGACAAAACGGAAAGGATTCCCGCAGCAATAGTTTTATCTGAAGGATTAGTCCAAGAAGATTACGATTATTATGCAGGACCCTACACTATAGACGGTAGAATTTCTGTACAAGCAGATACGGGCAAGCTTGACATCAATACTTCGTATTCAAAGTTTAATAAACGAGGAATAAATGCAGAAGCATCTGATATTTTGTATTTTGACACGTACTCAAGAGAAGCAGTAAGCGCATTTCGTTTCGTTGATGGTGTAGAGCAGACGTTAGGTTTACCGATACCTGGATATGCAGGTGATGAATTTTATACAAACCCTTATAAAGAATTTGATCAAGTTAATTCATTTGGAATGACTTTAGAATATGATTATATTGCAAACAATGATGAGACATTCTCAAGAGGATTTTCATACTATGGATCAACAACCAGGACTGATTCTATTGCCTTCGGTGGGAGGCTGCGATGAAGACTAGGTTTTTAAATAACTCTCCTATAACGCAATTAATAGAAGATGATTCACGTGTTGGATCATACCCTTCAATATTAAGAACAGGAGATGATCGTAGGCTTGGAAATTCACCTTTGCCCTATGATGACTCTAATGTCAACATATACACAAATCAAGATGTTTTATTGCCTTACAATATCCCAAAGAAGCAGGCAGCAGCATCAAGGTTTCTGACAGGATCAATTGGATTTTCAAAAAATCCCGAGAGATCTACCCAGTATCTTGCGCGTTTTGTAGACGAGTCAATAACACCATATGAAGAATCAAGAAATCCTAGCGCATTTTTCTTAAAAAGCAGTGAAAATTATGCAGGATTTGATCCAGAAGAATACCCAGGATTTGAATCTCCGATACCTGATAAAATTGCAATTCCTATTGACATAAGTACAATTGCTGAGCAGGAAATACAACTCAACATTGATGCTAAAGATAACAAAACAAACTCAACGTTTCTATATTACAACTTTAACACAAAAGAATGGGATGAGATTGGTCCAACAGATCCTGCTTTAGGAACATCTACAAATTATGCAAATGCGCTTGACGGAGGAGTAGAGACTAGCGGAGGGAGTAACTTCTTAACAGCCTCATCAGGATTTGAAAGAATTGTTAAGCAATTTACATCATCACCCGGAATTGGCAGAGAAATATCAGGGCAGGCAGCACTAGACTCTACTGGTTATTATAAGATAGGTTATCCAACTTCTTTATTTGAGGGTCCTAACGCACCACGATACCATGCAAACAAGAACCAGGGATTGAAACTTAGCAATTACATACAGCACCCATTCGTTCTTGAAAAAATTGAAGTTCAAATGAGCGTTCAAGGAGTCAGAAAGCAAGGAGCATCAGGCACAGGTGGAGTTGCTAAAGGCTTTGGCAGAGACATTGACAATCACGTCTTTTTTGTCTATAGGCAGACAAGATCAAATGCAACTATCGACTCTGTATCAGATGTTTCAGGCAGTGTCAGAGCTTTAGTCGGTAATGAATCATTTTGCTTCTATAACAAGCGGTCAATGCCTCAATCTGGTTCTTCTGCCTTATCACGATATGATCCAGTTCATGAGAATCAACTTGCAGTCAATTATAATATGGCCGCAAATGATTATAGCACATCTGTTACTAAGGACGCAACATTAGACCTGGTGTTTAGGCCAAGGATCTATGACGAGCAATTTACAGGCGCTTCTGCGATATCGTTCATAGCAAATAGATATAATTCATCGATAGACTTTTGGAACAATGCTTATACAATAAACTTCTGGTCTGGTGGGACAAAGACAGAATTGTATGACAATGTTCAAAGCCTTCACTCGATAAACAGGTCGTTCAACACAGCAAGATCACTTCAGAGAAATACAAGATCACAGCCTGAGAATCGTGTTCTTGTCACTTCAAAGCACCCAATTGATCAAAGGCCCGTCAATTCAGCGACATGGGAATCAGGAGTCACGAATGTGGTTTCTAATAATACTTACTTTAGAAAATTCGTGGCACCTGGAACATATTTTGATGTCACATCAGGAAAAGATACATCGTACAGAGACTCACTTTACCTTCTGTTTCCAGAAGATGAACTGGTGTTTGGTATAGACTCTGGTTTCTATCCTACACTTGTAAATGATGCATCGCTAGGCGTCGTATCTGACTTACCCGAGGGCTATGAAGATGTTGTTAACAATAACACAAATGGCTCGCTCATCATACCACCAGGAACAGCTCGCGTCATTCTTTACGGTTCACTGATCAGGAATGGTCGAGAATTGCTACCTACGCTGAATCAAAATCTGACTTCAAACTCAGTCCACGAAGCCATCCACGAAATAATCACAGACCAATTCCAGATTGAGCAGAATTCAATTTATTCAGGATCTTATATAGATAATTACGTCACTGGAACAATGGGATCAGACACAAACCCGCGAAGAGTCGCAAGTCGATCAACTTCGGAGACAAGTCGCAACAACCGACAACTATCTCGATTTATAACACCTGAATCGTTGACGTCAAAGTATTATGATGATGATTACTTTTTTAGTGTACCACCTTTCACGTTTAGCCTAAAAAAGCCTTTGAAAAACACATTTAGGTATGACAGGTACGGCCAATTTAGAGACATGCTTGAGCAAACAAGAGATTCTAAAACTTATGATAGAAGCTTCTCACAACAGTCAACTGGTCAAGTTAATTTTTCTAGACTCACATTCCCGTCAGTCTCTGCTTCGCCAACTACATGCTTGTTTGTCTCTCAATCTTCTGAGACTTTAGTGGCTCCGGATTCTACAAGATCTTCAAATTTAAGCACAGAATTTACTTGTTCCTTACCTTTCTTAGAAGGACAGTCTAGAAATAGAAATGACATTACGTTTGGAAGCAATACACCCTTCTCACCAAGAACTATTGTACTCAATATGCCTTCTTCACTATTGTCATCGACGTAGGATGACACGGGATATTTAATAAAGACATGGCAGGAATCTTAAACTCAAAAACTAGGGTCATGGACCTCATAATGACGCAAGAAGGGAAGAAGCAGCTTGCTGC
>Ga0114973_10003108_pt1 | contig 11813 bp, 11 predicted proteins | sample M_140807_MF_Meta_FD_87025 | JGI IMG/M metagenome (GOLD analysis project Ga0114973, IMG submission 87025) | Freshwater microbial communities from Lake Montjoie, Canada to study carbon cycling - M_140807_MF_MetaG | ecosystem: Environmental > Aquatic > Freshwater > Lake | place: Lake Montjoie... | reverse complement strand
TTGCTTCGTTCCTGTATCAATTTTGGGATACTGTAAATAAAACTTTAAGAGTGTATCTTTTAGTTGCAGTTTCAATTATCATGATAATCACTTCAATTGGAATTTATGGATTTTTATCTGGAGCTTATCAAACAACTAAATCAAAATTCGATTTAACTCAAACGCAAGTAGATAGTTTAACTGCTAAACAATTATATTATGAGTCTTCAGTTAATACATTTAAAATTCAATTGGATAGTAAAAACGATCAATTAAGCAATTTATCGTCAATTAGAAATTCTCAAGAACAACGAGCTACTCAATTAATTACTTCAAATAAATCTTCAAATTCAGCAGATAGAAGTGCTAGACAAACAGACGCTAGTATTAAAACGTTAAATTTAGAAATTGATAATTTAAACAGTCAAATTATTTTATATACTGATTCAGTTTCTAAATCTAAAGTAGCCGTAACTCAGTTAGGATTGAAAAATGAAATGTCATCAGAATTAGGTTCGTTAGTATATATTTCAAAAATATTAAACGTGCCCATGAATAAAGTAGTTAATGTATTAATATTACTTTTTATCATTGTATTTGATCCATTAGCAATTTGTATGGTATTAGCATTTAACTTTCTCAATAAGCCAGAAAATGAAGAAAATTTGGAGTCTAAAACTGATGAAATTCACCCTGAACAACCTTCAGAACAACCCCGAATTCAGCCTGATTTAGATTTAATGGATATTGAATCCCCGATAGAGGAAGATCAGACAATACAACCACAAATAATTAATGATCGATCTGCAGAAAAAGCTGCAAATTTACAAAGATCGATAGGAGGCGCTGTATCTGTAAATACATCGCAAGATAATATTAAAACGTATTAATAAGTAATAAATAAATAGTTATGAAACAGAAAAAAGTAGTAGATAAAGGCGTAATAGCCGAATCTGAATTTAAAACTAAATTTGACGAAAATGGTCGAAGAATGATGCTTTGTCAAAATTCAAAACCAGGAAGTAAACATTGGAAAGGACATCTTTGCAATTCTTGGGCTGTAGTTTCAAATGAATGTGTATCTGTATTATGTACTATATGCATACAAAAAATTGTTGAACCTCCTGTAATTCGAGGTACTGGAACTACTAAATCAGATAAACCTAAAGGTTGGAAATTTATGAAAGTGTTTGTTACTCAAGATGGCACTGTTTATCATAAGGGAGAAGAGCAACCGACATTGAAAGGCACATTACCAGCTACTGTAATTGAACCAAAAGAGCCTAAAAAGAAAATGACTAAAGAAGAAAAGCAAGATGCTATTTCTAAATTAGGATTGGAAATTAAAAGTTTAAAAGCAGTATTAATTACTGAAACGAGAAAAGGAAAACGTGCCGAAGCAACACGTAAATTATCAAAAGCAAATAGAGAGCTTAAAAAATTAATGTAAGTTACTTTTTGGTGTATACAAAAGATTATCTTATATTTAATAAAATTAATAAAATGAGTCAATTACATAAAAATAAAAACACATTCAGAAGTGGATTGTATGATGAAGATATGAATAGTAAATCAAAATTATCTAAACGTAAAGATAAAGATAAAGATAAAGATATAGAAAATGAAGAGTCAACCATTTTTAATGAGATTGATTATGGTGTCAATATAAAAGAGTCTATTATTTACTTACACGGAGATATTCAGTTAGGTAATTTATTTGACTTTATTTCAAAAGTAAGAATAATCTTAGCAAACAGACCTGAAGATAAAAAAGATGATCCTATTAACTTATTACTTAACTCTAATGGAGGAGATGTATATGAAGCTTTAGGTATTATCGATTATATCGAGTCTTTAGAAGTTCCTGTTAATATTATTGCTCGTGGACGTGCAATGTCTGCAGGTGCAATGATTTTATGTTGTGGTACTGGAGTAAGAGCCGCTTCTAAATCAACCACTATTATGGTGCATGAAGCTTCGGCTGAAATATTTGGTAAGTCAGCTGATATCAAAGCAAACGCAGATCATATCGATGAGTTAGAAGAAGATTTTTATAAAATCATGTCAATCAAAACAAATCAAAATGAAGAGTTTTGGAGAAAAGCATGTCGCAAAGATTATTATATGTCTGCTGCAAAAGCAAAAGAATTAGGATTAATTGACGAAATACTTTAAGTTATGAAACAAAATACAGAAGCTCAATGGGAGCAATTAATGAAATATATTGAAACGTACATTCAAAGTCCTCGTAAAGAAGCTTTAATTAAAATGTATGAATCAATGGCTGATAGAGTTTTAACAGCTCCAGCCTCTTCAAATACTTCTAGACATAATTGTTGGCCAGGAGGTTATATTGACCACGTTAATCGAGTTGTAAAATGTGCTATTGAATTATGGGAAACTTGGGATTCATTAGGCGCAGACACTAAAAATTATACTAAAGAAGAGTTAGTATTTTCTGCTATTAATCATGACTTAGGTAAAGTAGGTTCATCGACAGATGACTATTATATTCCTAACGATTCTGATTGGCACGTAAAAAGAGGACAGGTTTATAAAATCAATCCTAAATTACAATTTATGAAAGTTCCAGATAGAAGTGTATTTTTGCTTCAAGAGTTTGTAGTTGCTTATTCAGAAAATGAATATTTAGCAATTAAGCTTCATGACGGTTTATATTCAAAAGGAAATGAATCTTATTTAATGGCAGGTCAACCTGAATTTGCATTGAAAACGGATTTGCCAATTCTTTTACATCATGCCGATCATTTAGCTACTTTAATCGAAAAATCTATAGAACATCAACCTGAAGTTGTAGTAGTAGAGCCTACTCAAAATAAAATTAAATCAAAATTAACTAACGTAAATGATCCAGTAGCTGATGCTAGTTTAAAGGATGCATTTAATGAATTATTCGGATAATGGCAACAATATTAATACTTATAGTTTTATCATTAATACAAATTGGATTAGGATATGGCTGTTATAATTTAATTAAACAAAATGAAGCTTTAGAAGAAGCGACATTATTTTATCAAACTAAATTTGATGAGATTCGAGAAAAATCATTACAAACAGAAATTCAATTGAAAGAATTGGACATTAAAGGAGCTTTTGAATCTGATGATGAAGTTGGTTTTGTTTTCAAAGCAATTAAAGATATTAATTCAGAACTAAATCAAACAATACAAGACGCATATGAGTTTACAAGATAATTTAGAAAATACAGATACAGTAGAAATTTTAGAATCTCCTAAAGTTGAAATAGCAGTTGTAAGTGAGCCGAAAACTCGAGGTCGTAAACCAAAAAATAAACAGTACTTTACTAAAGATACTGAAAATGCAATATTGTTATATAATCAATTAGAAGATGAGTATGATCGTAATAAATTATACGATGCAGAGATTAAATATCCATTTGATAAATTAGTTGAAAATATTATTCATACTTTTAAATTTTATCATTTCGATGTTCCTTATGAAGATGTAAAGCATGAAGTAGTTGCATTTTTAAATGAAAAGATTCATAAATACACTGACCCGACTAAAGGAAAAGCGTTTTCTTATTTTTCAATTATTGCAAAAAATTATTTGATTATTCATAATAATGCAAATTACAATAAATTTAAAAATACAGAACAGCCTGATGTAATTGATACTAGACGCAATGTTATTAATGAAGTAATGCGTGAAGAAGATGTTCAAGAAAAATCAGAATTTATGGATTTGTTTATAAAGTATATGGATGACAATTTAAACACTTTATTTAAAAAGCATGCAGACATTCAAGTAGCAGATTCAGTATTAGAGTTATTTAGAAACAGAGAAAATATTGAAAATTTTAATAAGAAAGCTCTTTATATTATGATACGAGATCGCACCGGAGTAAAAACTCAATACATTACTCGAGTTGTAAATACAATGAAAAATGCATATAGCGAAATGTATTATAATTATAAACATACGGGGCACGCAACTTTAAATCAAGCTAAATTTAAAAAGTCAGAATTTCTAGAATAAGATATTTATTTTAAAGGAATTTATGGATTTTGATATAGAGATATTTAAAGGAAAAAGTTTTTCTGACTTAATGAAAGATATTTATTCTAACAGTTCTAAAAAGGATCGTCAAATAAATATGTTAATTGGTGAGTTAAGACCTTTAATAAAAAATGTAGGCGACGCAACTGTCATCGTACCATTAATCAAAGAATATTTAGAAGTAGGTGTTAAAAATGATGAACACCTTGTTAAGCTAGCCGCTGTTGTGCAGAGGCTAGTTTCTACAAGTAATAGAGTTCAAGCAGAAACTGGAAATTCATGGATGTTATCTGAAGAAGAAAAAAAGCAGTTAATGGGTGAATTAGATGAAATTGCAGGAGCCGAAAAAGATATTAATACAAAAGTAGTTGAGTTGACATCTAAACAAACTGATTTAGAGTCAGAAATTAATAATATTCAAGACGGATTAATATAATGTCAGAGTTTCAAATTACATCAGGAGAGGTATTAGAAGTATTGTATGGAGATTCTAATCCAAATTTAATATACGGAATAAAAGTTAAACCTTTAGATGGTACTCCGTCAGATGACGAGACGACATTGTCTGTAATTACTGCAAAACCATTGAATACTAGTATACTTCGTATACCTATTAAAGGAGAAGTTGTTTTGTTATTAAAAGCTCCGAGCTCTTACGCTTCAGGAATTAGTGAAGCTTCAGACACTTACTATTTTGATATTGTATCTTTACAATCATCAATACATCACAACGCTTTACCGACTGTCTCGTCAAGAAAAGTACAAACTGGACAAACTTCAGGAGATTCAAATAAGTATAATGAGACAAATTCAGGAAATACTAACACTCAAGAAGAACCTAAAATTGACGAAAACTTTTCTGAGAATCCAACCGTAAAACCTTTACAGCCTTACGTAGGTGATTTACTTATTGAAGGTAGGTATGGAAATTCAATTAGATTTTCAACAGCACCTAAATCAGGTAAATTTACTGTAGCTCCTAAATGGAGTGGAGGTTCTGAATCAGCTCCAATTACTATTTTTAGAAATTCTAAACAAGAAACTGATACTCAAAAAATAAATGATTTTATAACTGAAGATTTCACTAACAATGAAAATATAATAGTAATGGCTTCAGGTCAAAATATTGAATTTGAGCAAGCATCAGGTGTTATTACTGCTATACAAAGTAAAGGCATAACTTCATGGAAAAATGAAAATTGGGGTACAACACCACAGACATTGATATCTTCCGGAAGATTAGTATTTAATAGCACTCAAAAAGAAATTATTGCATTTGCAAAAAATGGAATTGGATTGTCGACTGAAACAAGTATTGCGATAGATGCAGTAGATACTGTTGCAATCAATGCTACTAAAATTGAATTAGGTGATGGTGCTGGCGAACCTTTGATTTTAGGTAATAGTTTTAAATCTTGGGCCGAAAACTTAATTGATCAACTGTCGACATTAACTGTTATAACACCCGCAGGTCCGTCATCGCCATTATCAGCATCTCCTCAATGGGCATCTATATCTACTTTAAAAGCACAACTTTCTGATTTATTAAGTGATTTATCATTTACTAAAAAGTCAGTATCAACGTCTTCTAGAAACTCTTCAAGAATAGCCAAAACTACATCTCTTATAATAACTCCTGAACAAGAGCAACAAGTTCAACAATTAATTGATGATGCAAAAGAAGAATTACCGCCAGTGGTAGATGAGCAAGAAACTGAAGAAGATAAATGGCAACGAGTAGCTAATGAAGAATTTATTTCACATAAAGAAGATGAGTTAGAAGATGGTTTATTTGCAGCTGCAGAATATTATGATTATGATATTCAAGTAGAAGATATAGATACCAGCGCCGATGAACATTTTGATTATATAAAATATATAGAAATTAAGCCTGCACAAGGAGGCACTGGAGGCAATACTGGAGGCAGTACTGGAAGTGGGACTATTAGTGAGTTGTTCGAATTAATTGCCGGCGGCGAAGGTACCTACAACTCTATTAATCTAGGAACGGCAGGAGATAGCCCAGGGGGTTCTGCAAATTATGCCGTAACAGGCAAAAGAAATCTTACCGATATATCGGTTGGTGAGCTTATAAATATACAAGATAAAACCAATCTCAATGCTGTAGGAAAATATCAAATTATTCCATCAACTATGAAAGACTTTGTTAGTAAGATGAAAATAAACAAAGCTGATAAGTTTGATGTTGCAACTCAAGAAAGATTTCCAGAATATGTAGTAGATTTTAAAAGACCTATAGTTGGTCAATATATTAAGGGAAAGAGTGATAATAAACGAGAAGCGGCTCAAGCTTTAGCAAGAGAATTTGCTTCAGTTGGATTAACTTATGCAGAAGCGGGTCGATTACCAGGGCAAACTAGATTTTCTGAAGGTGGAAATAAAGCATCTATTTCTCCAGAACAAATTGCCACAGCACTTGAAAAAGCAAGAAATTTCTACACTAATTCAGCTAATGCAGCTCCTGTAGTATCAGTGACTGATGGCGAAAATCAAAAAGGACGAACAGCTGCCAAAGCAGCTCAGTCAAGTTTAGGAATATTAACAGGAAATCCTGTAGTAAATCAATGGGTAAAGGAAGCAGGAGCTACGCCTCCTGCAAAGTGGTGCGCTTCTGCAGTTAATCACTGGTGGAAACAAGCTGGATTAGAAACTCCTCCAAAAGGTAGAGGTGCTAGTGTTGCTGAATGGTGGAAATGGGCTGGGGAAACTGACCGACAATCTAGAACTCCAATAGTAGGCGCGGTTGCAATATATCAAAGATCAGCAGGATTAACGCATTGTGGAATTGTAGTAGAAATCAATAAGAATGATGGAAGTTATATTACTATAGAAGGAAATACTACCGTGCCAAACGCAAGCGTATATGGAGTAGGGCAAAAAACAAAACATAATAACGTTAAAGGATTTGTAATACCTAAATAAAATACGTAAATTCATAAAGTAAATATTTATTATAAAATAGTACTATGAACTCAAAAGATTTTATACAAACACTTCGAAAAGTAATACGAGAAGAAGTGCAAGTTGCTGTTCGTACTGAATTAAAACAATTTAGTTCTGTGATTAGTGAAGTAAACCAACCAACTAAGTCGTCTGTATCATATACAGAAACAATCAAACCAAAAGTCAAACAGCAACCAAAACAATATACAGTAAATCCAACATTAAATGATTTATTAAATGACACTGCTGGATTTAAAGGAGAAGGCCCAATGGCTTATTTAGAAGAGCAAATTGATTATAATGATTTTTCAGAATGGCCTTCAATGCAATCTAGACCAACTCCTTCAGCTCCTGCATTAGTAACTGATGTAGAAGGAAGAAGAATTGATATTAACCAATTAGCTTCAACCACAGAAGGCGAAGCAGTTGTCAATGCATTAACAAGAGACTATTCTCAATTAATGAAAGCAATAAATAAGAAAAAAGGTAACTAATGGCATACGAACAAATTATATCAATAAACAATCCTGATGTGGCGGTAGGAATAACACTTCCATTTGCTAGAAGAGACGGAAGATTATTTAATTTGTCGTATTCCACTGAAGAGCAAGCTTTGTCAAATTTAACAAATTTAATTTTAACGAGGCAAGGTGAGCGAATTATGCAACCTTTTTTTGGTACTACTTTACAAGATTCTTTATTTGAGCAAAATGATGATTTATTAAAATCTTCTATTAACGACTCTATAACAGACGCTGTAAACTTTTGGTTGCCTTATATTGAAATTAATGAATTAAATGTTGAAACTGTATTAGCCGTAGGAAATTCAAAAGAAGAACATGGTGTTACGATTTCAATGAAAGTTTCGGTAAATGGAGTTCAATCTGAAATTCCGCTAACATTTTTAGTAACATCTAGCACAATAGAACAAATATAATATGACTCAAGTAAAAAAAGATGTAAGATATCTTAATAAGGATTTTGGTCAATTTAGAGCAAATTTAATAGAGTTTGCAAAAAATTATTTTCCAGATACTTATAATGATTTTAACGAAACATCTCCTGGAATGATGTTTATTGAAATGGCATCGTATGTAGGTGACGTATTATCATACTATACAGATAATCAATTAAAAGAATCATTTCTAAACACAGCAGTTAGTAAACCTAATGTATTAGCATTAGCTGCTAATGTAGGATATAAGACAAAAAATACTATTCCAGCAACGGTAATGTTAGATGTATTTCAATTATTACCTGCAAAAACAACCGTGAGTGGTAAAGAGCCAGATTGGTCATATGCTTTAACTCTTAAAGAAAATATGATTGCTCGAGATGATTCAAGTGGCACAGAATTTAGAACGACATCTTTAGTTAATTTTTCAGCTTCTAGCAGTTTCGATCCAACAGAAGTTAGCGTGTATCAAATTAGTAATGTTGATAATACGCCAGAATACTATTTACTTAAAAAGTCAGTCAGAGCTATTGCAGGTACAATTAAATCAAAAACATTTACATTTGGAGCTGCAAAAAGATTTGATAAAATTTTAATTAATGATACGGACATTATTGAAGTAGTATCAATTGTAGATTCAGATAATAACACTTGGACAGAAGTTCCATATTTAGCTCAAGATATGGTCTTCGAGACTATAGCTAATACAGTACAAAATGATCCTGAATTATCACAATATACATCAGTACCATATCTTTTAAAATTAAAAAAGACAGCATATCGATTTATTACTAAATTTAGATCTGATAAAAATTTAGAAATTCAATTTGGTCCTGGAATATCAGACAATGATGATGAAGAGATAATACCAAATCCTGATACTGTGGGGTCTGGATTAAATGGATTACAAACTCAATTTGATCATCCAATAGATCCTTCAAACTTTATGTATACAAAAACATATGGTTTAGCACCTTCAAATACAACATTAACAGTTAAATATACAACAGGCGGTGGAATAAAATCAAATGTATCTGCATTTTCTTTAAAAACAATTGTTAATGTAGAATATCAAATAGATTCTCAAACATTGGACATTGCGTTATTAAATCAAGTTAAAGCTTCTGTGGCGTGTACCAATCCAACTCCGGCAACAGGAGGTAAGTCAGAAGAGACTATTGAAGAGATTAGGCAAAATGCAATGGCAAACTTTGCAACTCAGCAAAGAAGTATTACTGCACAAGATTATATTATTAGAGCATATTCAATGCCTTCAAGATTTGGATCTGTTGCAAAAGCATATGTAATTCAAGATCAACAACTTAATCCAGATAATGATCACGAAATGATACCTAATCCATTAGCAATTAATTTGTATACATTAGGATATAACGGCAATGGCAATTTAACAGGATTAAACCCAGCTGTAAAAGAAAATTTAAAAACTTATATAAGTGAATACAGAATATTAACTGACGCTGTCAATATTAAGACGGCATATGTTATTAATATCGGCGTTAAATTTGAAATAATCACTCTACCTGAATATAATTCTAATGAAGTGTTATTATTGTGTATCGATAAATTAAAAACTATTTTTAACAGTAAACAATGGCAAATTAATCAACCTATTGTAATTTCAAAATTGTATACAGAATTAGATCGAGTTGAAGGGGTTCAGTCAGTAACTTCAATTAATATTGTCAATTTATATGATGCGACGCAAGGATATTCTGGAAATGTATATGATATTGCAGCTGCAACTAAAGCAGGTGTAATTTATCCTTCATTAGATCCTTCAATATTTGAAATTAAATTTCCAAATACAGATATAATTGGTAAAGTTGTTTCATTATAAAATAAATTAAATATGATTTGGTCAATATCAGCATTACAAGATACAACAATATACGAATCTGACCTGTATAGAAATACAGGATTAGATCAAATTCTAGAAATAGGAAAATCAGGAACTAGCGCCGGAGGAGACTTAGCTGAATCAAGAGCTTTGATTAAATTTGATATATCATCATTGTCAAGTATATTAGCTGATAATAGTATATCACTTAATAACATATCTGCAAGTTTAAAATTATATACAGTTCAAGAATCTGAGCTTCCTCAGACATATACAATTGAAGCAAAAGCATTAGCTGCTAGTTGGTCAAATGGAGTAGGATATTCTTCTAATACGATTGAATCTGCATTAACAGCTACTAACGGGGCAACTTGGATAACAACTCAAGGATCTGGTTCAAGTCCATGGTCCAACTCATTAACTTCAGGGACAGATATGGATCATAACACAACTCAAGGAGGAGGTGTATGGTATACCAGTTCAATTGCCAGTCAGTCATTTAGTTTTAAAACTACGGATACAGTTGATATTGACGTTACTAACATTGTTAAAAGATGGCAAACTGGATCGTTATCAAATAATGGATTTATAGTTTCATTAAATAATGCTGCAGTACAATCTGCAAATTTCCCAAATACAAATATACAATTTTATTCTGCAGAAACTCATACAGTATTTGAACCTCAATTGTATATTAGTTGGACAGGAAGCTTTTCATATAATACAGGATCATTGAGTGTTATAAAATATGAAGATAATCCTATAATTTACACCAGAAATTTTAAATCAGAATATCCTAAAGATGCAAAAGTTAGAATTTTAGTAGCATCTAGACCTAAATATCCTAGACCAACATTTGCACAAAATTCTGATTTTATTACAATTAAAGCATTACCGACTACGACATACTATCAAATATTAGATGCTCATAACGATCAAATAATTATTCCTTACGGTGAAGCAACTAAAATTAGTACTAACACTTCAGGAAGCTATTTTGATTTTTACACGACAATGATGTATCCTGAAAGATATTATAAATTTGAAATTAAATCAGTAATTGACGGAGTAACTGAATATTTCAATTCCAATGACTTTACTTTTAAAATTACTAAATAATGGCAAATTACGAATTACATGAATTTGATCCTGTAAAAGTGTTTACAGGAGAAATTGATCCGCTAGAAGTTAATAGCTTCAATTATGAGGAGTATAATACAAATACAGTCGGGCAAATAGTTATTGATAAAAATAATACAACTGATACAAAAAGAAAATTTATTAGTTTAGCAACTAAAAAAACATCATATACAAAATTCAATCAAATTATTGATATTGAGTTTGCTGAGTTTATTGCAAAAAGTGTTGTGGATCCGACACTCTTTTTACAAGCTAAAATTAATTCTTTAGAAGCTTTAATAGAAAATTTAAGATTAAATCGAAATACTGATAAATCGAAAATTGACGCGTTAATACAACAAATAGAAACACTTCAAGCTCAATTAGACGCACTTAAAAATCCTGCAAGCGCCAATAAAATATCAAATATATTAAAGTATGGACAGCAGTTAGTTGCATCATCGGAAATGCAAATCACCGGGTCTTTAAGTACAACTCAAGGTATAACAGGATCGTTGTCAACATCACCTTCTAGTTCATTTACAATACCTCTCGACAGACTTTTATCAAAAAATAGAAAGTACATAGCTCAGATTCAAGGAGATAGAAATTTTATTGTAAGGAAAGGAGAATTTGACGAAAGAGGATATCCATTAGAAGATTCTGTTGTAGAATTAGTTAGAGTTATAAGTGATATAGACGGTAACTCACTATATACTGAGGAAAGCGCAGCATATGCATTAGCATTTACTACTACAGCTTTAATAGTTGGTGAAGAAACTCCTGAAAAGAATGGATATTATTATAACTTAGAACCTATAGCTACCGGTCTTTCTTCTAATGCTAAATTAATTTTAGAAGATTCTGGAAGATTAGTAGTTACTAACAATTCTCAAG
>Ga0114973_10003107_pt1 | contig 11813 bp, 14 predicted proteins | sample M_140807_MF_Meta_FD_87025 | JGI IMG/M metagenome (GOLD analysis project Ga0114973, IMG submission 87025) | Freshwater microbial communities from Lake Montjoie, Canada to study carbon cycling - M_140807_MF_MetaG | ecosystem: Environmental > Aquatic > Freshwater > Lake | place: Lake Montjoie... | reverse complement strand
GGCAACGGGGCCGGCCAAGTTGGCGGTGTTCGCGGAGAGTGCGGTCTGGTAGGTCGTCGCGTTGTACGAAACGAGCGAACCGACAACCGTGGAGGCTACGCCGACGAGCAAGATAAACTCGCCTTCGCCGTAGGTCGGGTCAAACGCCCGAACAACCTGGCCGAGAGTGCTGGGCTGTGACGGGTAAACGGTCGAGCCGTTTGCATTGGCCGCGCCCGCGTCCGTGCTGGCGATCGGGAGATAGCCAATACGGGATTCAGTGAAAGAATAAGCCATGATCTGTTTCCTTTCCTGGCCCGGTTAAGCGATCAACACGCCGCAGAACTGAGGCCCGGACGAGGTCATATTGCCCGCCCAGCCGATCAGTTTCACGATGGCGTCTTGGTTCACCGCCTGACGCTCGCCTCCGATCGGAACAAAATTCCGGTCGGCATGAGGACGCAGGAAGATGTATTTGGTGTTGAGGAACCACATATGCGATGCGGTTGCCGCGGCACCAATACCACCGTCGAGAACCACGTCGGAGGCCATGCCAGCGCCGTAATACTTGAGCGATGCGAACCCGGCGCCGGCAGACGAATTGCCGCCATCGGTAATGCGCTGGATCGACTGCAAGCTCTGGAGGTAGAACTTGTAGTAGTTGTTGTCGCACACGATCAGGTCGGGCTTGTCGGTGCCACGGATCAGAGAGACCGCAAGCGCGTCCATGTACCCTTGGATGTTGCTCGCCGAAACGGCCGAACCGCCATTGGTCACGCCCGAGTATTTCTGGCTCTGCCAGAAAGTCCAAGTTGCGCGATCAATGCCGCCGTAGGTGCCGGAAGACGGAGCATCGGGAACCGCAGCGGCCAGGCCGGTGAGGTTCTTGCCCGCGTTGCCCGTGCCATCACCATAAACGTCGGTGCTGATACGGTTGGCGAGTTGGGCTTCGGCGACCTGCATACGGCCATCGAGCAAGTCGATGATCGCCTCTTTCCCGGAGTTCTGGATCATTTCCAGACCCGAAATCGAGATGGCGGAAGCGTACTGCGTAATCGAGAACTGAGCCGCGGAAATCGGCGAGTTCTGGCCCACGTTCAGCACTTCGTAGCCGGAATAGCTGTTCGTGTTGTTCGTGGTGGTGTCGGAATACATGATTTCTTGAAGCACCACGTTGCCACCCGAGAACGTCTTGACGTTCCCTCTTTGTTTCAGGCGGCGCAGCAGCGCGTTGTTGTTGGTCACGTTATCAGCTAACTCGCCGGTTCTGCTCTGAATGTTGGCGGCGATCACGTCGCTGATAGAGGTATTGGCAAATGCCATAACCGTTCTCCATCATAAAATTAGAGACGATCCGTCATGTTGTCGAACTGCTCGGCCAACATCGATCGTCTATCTTGCGCGTTGGTTTTCGCCGCTACTCCGGGTGTGGAGCTTCGCACGCTCACCGCAGCCCCTCTTGCGGCCTTAGCCGCTCGATTCGCCGTGTCCCTCTTTTCCGCATCGCGCTTCGCCTGTAGGGCGGCTTGATCGGAAGTAAAGAGTTCGTCGTTGAGCCGGATCGCCTGGGTGTAGGCGCTTTCGAGGTCCGAAGCCAAACCCGCTTGTAGCAGGCTCGCCATCGCCGGGCGTACTTCCTCGAAGTGTTCTTTTCCCTTAGCAAAGTTCGCGATGTCTTGCAATAGGGTTTGATTTGCCGCGTCTTCCTGCGCCTTCTTCCACCCGACCACTTCGCCGCGAACCTGGTTGAGTTCGTTCTTGAGCGCGTAAAGGTCCGGGTTGCCGGCCGAAGCGGTCGGCGCGTGTTGGGAAACGTCGCCCAACTGGATGCCGTAATGGTCGGCCAGTTGGAGCAAGTACGCCCGCTTATGTTCCGGGGCGCTCGTCCGAAGGATATGGTCGGCCTCCATCAGCCCCTTGATCGCTCGCGGCGCGTCGAGGCCGAGGCCGTTAATCGTCGGCATATAGGGTTCCATGACCTGCTGGATATGGTCATAGGCCACCGCCCGCTGTTGCGCCGTCTCGGTGCCTGCGCGCATCTCCTCCTCGCGCTTGTAGGCGTATTCCCGAAGGCGCGGGTCGGCGGTGTTCCAGACGTCGTGATAGTCTTTCTTCCACGATTTCGGGGGGCGCGCCCATACCGGCTCCTCCGGGGCTTCCGGACCCGCTGGCGCGGTTTCGGCGCTCTTGGGGGTGAACTTACCGTCGGCAGCGCGAGCGGGGCCGGAAGGCCCGGAAATATCCGGAGCAGGTCCGGAATTATCCGGACTTGACTCAAGTTCCGCGAATTGGCTTTCGAGCAGTTCCCGGCGTTCGTCAACGATCTCGGTCTGTTCGACTTCGATATCGGCCATGATTTAATTCCTCCGCTTTAGTTCAGATAATATTTGGTTCGCCTGGCGGTCTGACATATCCGCAAGCTGTTCCCGCAATACCTTCCGGCGCCCTTCCCGATCGGGGGGCGCGTAGGTCGTCTCCATCTTCTCGTTCCCGACCTCGATGCAGTTATTATCGCGGAGCATCGTGCGGTGCCGCGATCGGCTTGTCACCATCGAGCCATCGATCATCGATTTATAGGGCTGAATATCGGGGATGATTTGGAGCGCGGGGGCTTTCTTTTCGGCCCGCTTTTCGACCATCTTGCCGTTTTTCCAAACGTAGGTGGTCATGCTGACCACTCCTTGCGCCATATGTTGTCCCATGTGCGAAACGTCCACCGACCATTGCACCGGAAAACGTAGGCGCGCCCGAAGGCCATAACGGCGAAGTAACCCGGATACTCCGAACCGGAAAAAACTTGAAAACCTAGCAAAAATGGTGGCTTCATATTAACCTCAACACGTCTTCATCATCCAATTCGTCGGAAATAGACAAAATCCTGTCTATGTTGGCCAAGTCGGCCATCATTGCGTCAATGTCTGGGTATGATTGCTCGGGCCGAATAAATGGGGCCGATATCTCTTCGGCCACCAAAGGGCGACCTTCGACAATATGCTCGAACGCAAGAACCACTTGGCGGCGCCGGCGGGCTTTTTCTTCGACCTCTTCCGCAAATTTCTTGCGCTGACGCTTCCCGCCATCATGCGTATCGATATCTATAATCGGGGTAACAAAATCCCACGTCGCCGAATCCCAAGTGCCAGTGTCCCAACCGCCGTCCATGTCTACACGTCAACCTCGACGCCTGCCGCGCGACCGTCGGGGCCGCGAATTATCCGTTTTGGCGATGCCAAAACCCGCATTACCCCGCTGAGTTTCTCCAAGGTCTGACCCTGCATGTCAGCCATATGCTGCATCGTTTGCCGAACATTGTCGCTCAACTCGTTGGCAACTAGTTCGGATGCGGCCTGTTGGGCCTCGATCATCGGCAAATCCATCCCTGGGTTAGCGCCAATTCGAGCAACCAGTATTTTGGTCGCGGCGTCCAATTCGTCTTTTGCTTTGACCCGATCAAGTTCTTGCTCCTTTTCCATCATGGAGCTTTTCTGGCGTTGCTGTTCGATCCTCTCGCTGGCCGCGAGCTTCTCGCGCTCGATCTGGGCGCGCAGAATCGCTTCGCCTTCCTTAATCCGCAATTCGCCCTCGCGAAGCGAGAGATCCCTGCGCTTTAACTCGTTCTCGGCTTTCACCTTGGCGATCTCGGCCCGACCGCGCATGACCTCGAGCTGTCCTTGCGCTTGCGCCTTGGCCTGGTCGGCCTGGATCCGCGCACCCTCGATCTGCCCCGCCTGCTGTAGCTTCATCATTTCCGGGTCGGGCTTCGGCGGTTGCGGAGGCGCGGCCTCGCGAGCCTTCTGCGCCCTAGTCATCTTTTCGAGGACGGCATCGAGCGCGCCTTCGATCTGTCGCGATTGCTTGAACGCGCCGGTGCCGAATTTGAGCAACTCAACCAACATCGGGCCGAGTTCCGGCGCGGCCTGCGCGGCCGGGATCGCCTCCTTGAGGAACCCGCCGAACGCCGAGATGAACTCGAGCCGGTCCTGCTTGTTCTGTTGCTCGTCGATCTGAACGAGGCTATCGGCGGCGACTTCGATGCGGAAATTGCGAAGCGGCTCGTTCTTCAAGAGATCGATCGCCGCCGGGATCATCGCCTGATCTTCGGGCGATAGCTGTTGCGCGGCGGCATATTGCAGGATGGTTTCGGGTTGGAACTTCTCGCAAATCACTTGCGCTTTGAGGCGCAGGAGCGCCGTCGCGAATAGCGCGACCTCCTCTTGGAGCGACCGCAACCGGAGGCCGGCGTATTGGCCCTTGATCTGCTGCGCCGTTGCCGTCTCGGAGGCGCTCGTCTGGCCCCGGATAATGTCGCTAATCCCCGTGATTTCGTAAATCTGCGCCTTAATATCCTCGCGGGCGCGATAGCATTGCGTCAGAGCGTTCGCCAACACGTCGAGCGGCAATAGGTCGATCGACCCCTTCAAGCCGCCCTTTTCCGAGAACGCCATCCAAGTCTCGACCGGAATCAGCGTGTTGTTGTCGCCTTCGGTCAGGAGCCGCTGTAGCGCCGGCTGCGAGGCATCGTAGACGCCGCGAACGCGGAGCGCGTGAACGAGGCCGTCGATCCGGTCGGAGAGCGTGTCGAGTTCGGCCGCTTGGTCTTGGTAGAGCGCGAAGTCCGGCACCGGAACGAGGCTATCGCTCGTCGTGGTCGCGTAAAGCGGCGAGGCGCACGGGAAGAACCCTTCGAGTTGGAGCGGGTCTTCGCGCTCGTCGATCAGGTCGGGCATCCCTTTCGAGATCCAGTAGACCTTTCCGCTCGTCTTGCACCATATCTCGGCGATCTTGGCCTGATTGTTTTCCCGATACTTGTTCGATCCGGTCAGCGGTTCCGGGCTTTCGTCCATCGGGATACGATCGGCCATCTCTTCGCCAAATCGTTCGACCAATGCGTCCTTGTCCATGAAAACCCACCGCCAGACGGCGGTGACCTCTTCCCAAGTCCGCGCAACCGTATGGCCGAAGTCCTTCCAATGGACGTAATCGGTCGGCGCGCACTCGTACTCGATTTCCTCTAAGGGTTCGTCGGGCGAGGCCGTCGCGTCCTGCATCCCGTCTTCGGCGGCGCCGGCGATGGGGCCTTCGGCGGCGTCTTCAATGTCTTCGGTGATCTGGACGCCGTCTTCCGGCTCGCCGGTTTCTTGGGCGCGGACGTGCGGCTCGTAGCGAACCCACGCCACGCCACGGCCACCGAGAAAGCGATCCTCGACCGCGTGCTTCATTGTTGCCCGGAAATCCGGATAATGCTCGATCTCGAAATCGACGGCGCGCTCGATCAAGAGCGCGGCCACGCGCCCGACCTGATCGTTATCGCCAAACCGGCGGCTGACATCGCACTTCGGCAGCTTCGCGTAAACGGCGGGGATCAACGTTTGGACGTTCGACCACAGGATGTTGAACTTCGCCGAATGCGTGCCCGATTGCGAACGGTTATCGTCACGATACCGCTTGATGATCTTCGTCGTGCGCTGCTCCCAACGCTTGAACTCGTTGTCATAGGTCGCGATCGTGGAGAGCCACTTCGTTACCGGCGTCTGTGACGTGTCGGCCATTATTCGGGTTCCTTAATAAACTTCGGCCTGACTCGATCGGGATCGAATATCCCTACAGCCCTGGTTGATTCTCGCCCCATTTCGGCCAGTTCGGAAAACGAATCGAAACCAAGACCTTTTATTGCGTCCGTATATTCGGGGTAATAATGGGCCAGCCGCCAATCCCCCTGTTTTGCAAAATTCAAGGCTTCTGCTTTAGTTAATCTTCTCGCGCCATCAGGAGAATTCAAAAAAGCTGGCAGAACCGCCTTGAGATCAGCCAAGTGTTGCGTATCTTTGAAATCGAATGTTCTTCCCAGCTTAGCCATAACGGGGTAAATGGTCGCCCCAGGAAAATTTTCAGAGGTGTACTTGTTCGCCAAATCCGGCTTCATAGCCAACGATATAAAGTCTTGATTACTCGCAACGTCGGGGAGTTGAGATGCTGGCAGCAATCTTTCTATTGGTTGACCGTCGTAGGAATGGGTACCGTGGAAGAGTTGCGTTTCATCACCAAGAAAATCGGCCATTTTACTGGACCGCCCCGACAACGCCTTAACGCCCGCCTTAACATCCTTCACGCTACCCGGTAGCGCCATCATCGGGATCGCCATTGCCGCGCTACCGTACCCGCCGAGCGCACCCAACATATCCCCGCGCCCGAAGGCCGCGTTGCCCTCGCGGGCATCGTTTACCATGCCTTCGATATCCGCGCCGGGGCCGACAAAGTGAGCGGCTTCCGCCGCCTGTTGCGCCATCGGCAAATTCAATCCCGCGCGCCGCGCCACGTTCACCGGATCGATCGCGTCCGACACGGCGCGGAGCTTCGGAGCCACGGCGGCATCTAAGCCGCTGAGATACTCCAAGGCCGAGGCCAGGCGCGAGGGGTCGGCCATTATTTCGCCTTCCAATTATCGCTGACCCGTTCGACGGGCGTATCGTTTAGCCATTGCTGGACGGACAGGAACGAACCGCCTTTCGGGCCAATATTAACGCCGTGGGTCACGGTGTGAGGGATCGGGACAACCCGGCCGAGGCTCGAGGGCGCCCCCGTAGCATCGGGGACGCTCTCGGCCCAGGTATGGACGGGCCTGCCGAAAAGGGTGAATTCGATATCGCCGGAAAGGTAAATCCCGAGGCTATCGATATCCGGATGCCGGTGTTCCGGCACGCTCGTGTTGGGCGGGTAAATCAAATGCTCGACCTGATACGCGCCGTTGCGGTAGAGGATCGCCGAGAACGACGGGCGCGCCTCGCCGCTCCGGTACTCGCCGCCCGTCTTCACGCTACCGTCAACAGGGGGCATGAACGGGCGCTCGGTGCGCCAGTAATCCCAGAACCCGATCAGGTCTTGCGTCACGTCTAGTTCAGCCGGCATTTGCAATTCTCGCAACTCCCCTGCTTCGGGGTGAGCAACGTAGCCACGGCCGCGCAGGCGATCTCGCCGAGGCCGAGAAGCCGCCGGCCGATCCAGGTCGATTTGCCAATTCCGCCACGGAACGCGAGTTCGCGGACGACGGGGCGGGCGAGGGGCGAGATCACCCACCGGGCGGTTGGCGAGCGGTCTAGGAACCGGGCGAGCGGCTTGCCCCACCAATGATACCCGCGCATCGTGGTGTCGTTGACGAGGGCGCCGTAGGCCGTGATGGCGCGATAGATGATCGGCTCGACGAGGCGATGATCGTGGAGCGTCGTACAGACGACGCACCCGCCACCGCCACCGCCGCCGCCGCCATCATTTGACGGGGCATCCGGGTCTGACCAAGCAGGGGCATCGGGGGCCGTAGACGGGGCATCCGGGTCTTGCCACGGAGCAGCCAATTCGCTCACCGTCACGTCGGGTTCGGGGTCCAATGCGAGGCCGGGGCCGGGAGGATCTAGGCCGGGGCCGGGGTTGTCAGGTGGCCCGAGGGGGGCGCTTGTCACGCCGGGTTCTACACCTAATCCAAGGCCCGGAGCCGGGCCGGGGGCGTTGTTCGGCGTATTGTCTGCGTTTAGCCCGGACCCAACGCGGCCCATGCTGTTGGGGTCGTCCGGGTCGAATTGACCCTTGCCCTCGAAACCCCATTCGCCGCTGCCGAATTTGCCGCCAACGTAAGCCCCGACCATTGAGCCGAGGGGGCCGAAAAACGCGCCGCCCACCAACCCGCCGCCAAATTGACCAGCGCCTTTTGATGCCGAATTGCCGGCGGCGACACCCGCCGCAGCGCCGAGGGCGCCAGAGATAGGCCCACCGAGGCCGGCCATATTCGACATAGCGCCAACGGCGCTTGCGGTCATATCTGCGCGGCTCGGTGCGTCAAACCCGAACCCAGACGCGCCGCCGGCCGACGCCGCTGGGTCGTTAGCCGAGAACGGCCCGCCAGAGCCCGGAGCGCCCGGCCCCGGCGAGGGGTCGTTGCCGCTATCGGATGGCGCGCCCGCGCCAATACCCGCCGGCCCCGAGGCCGAGGGCGCCGGGCCGATCGATTGCGTTGCCGCGCCGAGAGCGCCAACTCCGCTAGGCCCGCGCCAGGCATACGGCATCCGCGACGATTGGACGTTCGCCGATCGAAAGCCGTTGCTGATTGGGCGGTATTGCGGGAGCATTAGAATTTCATCGAATAGGTTAGAGCCGCCGCGAGGCGTTTCGCCCGCTCGCCTTCGGCGGGCGCGAAGGTAGTCTCGACGCCGAGATCGCCGGGACCGATCGGGATAGACCCGCTCGCCCTATAGTTCGTCGGGCGAGTTCTCTGCTTCTCGGCCGTCACGCCAATTCTACCGTCGCCCATCGGCATATCGAACTCGGCCGAGGTTTGCGTAGGAGAATTAGACCAGCGAGGGTCGCTATATTCGCTCAATTCCCTCGATCTGGATGCCTGTACGCGAGGGGTAATTGACGCCTTTCCCAACGGGATACGAACGCCGCCACGGGCTGATAATTCGTCCGATATACCGTAATCGCCTTGATATCGATTTGCATTGCCGGCGAGTTCAAACGGCCCATACCGTCCCGACAAATCGAAATTGGTATTGGTCGAGTCGGCACCTTGGATTTGGGCCAGATTAGCCCCAACGCCGCCGGCCTGGGCCATTATGGTCTTGATATCGTCAGGCGACATTCCACCCAACAACCCCATAATCCGACGCGCCGGATCAGGCGTCCCTTCGATAGCCGATATTTCGGGATAATCGGCCATTAGGCTGAGAAAATCCCGACGGCCATGACTTCGACGCCCGCGCCGGTCGTGATCTTCCACGCCCCGTTTTGCGAAACCGCGTTCAGCTCGACGTTGTACACGCCGATGCCGCTGCCGGGGCTGGCCGGGCATATTGTGTGCGTCAGAACGCCGGCACCAGTACCGTCCACGATTACGACGTTGCCGGTCGCGGCGGTGGTCACCGTGCAGACAATGCGGTGCAGATAATCGCCGACAGCGCCAGCCGTGCCCAAAACCTGGGCCGTCTGCGAGACCGCGATGTGCTCATATTGATACCGATAGGGGTTATTTACGCCAGCCATGAACGGGCTCCTATGACAGAAAACGGAGTTTATAAAGGGTCGAGTCGATCAACGTCGCGACGGCGTCGATCTCGTTCTGGATATTCGAATCCGTGGGCAATTTCTTGCGCTGCCGGTCGAGATACGACTGCAAGCCCGTCAGGTATTTTACCGGATCGCTCTTGCTTGTAGCGTCCGGCCCACCCGATTGCGTGTAGCGCAAGACCAGGTCGTAACGCCCTTGATACGCCTCGACGACCGCGTCGATCGCGCCAGGAATGGCTTCGTAGTACCCGCCGAGCGCGACGTGGTTGGCGTAAGATTTCGTGGATAGGTGCATCAAATGGGCAACGACCGCCGATTCGAGAAACGTCAACGCGAACTCGCCCATAGGTGCGCTGTAGTCACCGCTCATATTCGCGCACTCCGACTGGGGGTTGCCGTATCCCACAACTCGTTGAGGGTCACGGTGGATTTACCGTTAACGACGATCATTTTGGTTTCGACGGGCGGCGGCGCCTTGGCCGGCTCGGCGCGCCACGCGACCGCGAGCATCCGGAATGCGTCGGCGGGGTGGCTCGTCCAATCATGGCGCGGCGTCTGCCGGAACGCCTTCTTATCCTCGTCATACTCGCGCTGATATTGCCGTAGCGCCTCGACGCCCTCGCGGCACTTCTCGGCGTCGAAATAGCACCGCGGGAGCGCGAGCCGCGCCGCCTGGATGCCGTCTTGAACGCCGAGGTCGGGAACGATCGCGAGGTTATTGATCCCGAGGTGGAACGCGAGTTGCTCGACGATCGACTTGCCGCCGCTCGCGAGCGTCTTGGCGCGGGCGTCGTGCGGCAGATAGTGTTTGCCGAGGCGATACCCCTTGCCGAGGACGACTTCGGCGAGGTCGTCGATCGTCGCGCCGCTGACCCCGTAATAGTCGAGGATGCGGATTTCGCCCCTGCTGACCTGGTAGAACCAAATCGCCGTGTCGTCCCGGTAGCCCAAATCCCACGCCGTATGCACCGGCAATTCGGGATCGTAGGCGACTTCGCGGATCCGGCCTTGTTCCGTCGCCTCGCGCATTTCGATACCGAAGATGGCGCCGAGAATAGCAGCGTCGAACGAACATTCGTATTCTTGATCATACTGGTCTTGGGTGAGCTGCGCGCGTACGGCGGCAAGTTCGCTCGCGGGCAAGAGGCCCGAGGTCGAGGCCGGAAGCCGCAGCATGAACCAATCGGGCGAGCGATCGGCCATCTCGGCGATATCGAAAAACTGGTTCTTGCCCTTCGGCGTGCCTGCGAACACGCCCCATCCCTGATGGTCCGACAGCGCCGGCCTGATGACGTTGCCCCATACGCTCGGCCGGAAGTCGCCGTATTCGTCCATGTAGACGCCCGAGAACCCGAGGCCGCGCATCGCGTCCGCATTGTCGGCCCCGAACAACGAAATCTTGGCGCCGGTAATCAAGGCGACCGATAGCTCGCTTTCGTTCACCGACGCCGTGATCGGCGCGGCGTACTGTTTCAAATAATTCCACGCAACGGCCTTCGCCTGCGATCGAAACGGCGCGACGTAAGCGAAAAGCGGGTTCTTTTCGACGCTCGTCACCGCCGCCCGGATCGTGTCGTTGATCGCGCTCACGGTCTTGCCGGCGCGACGGTGCGCGACCAGGCACGCCCACCGCTGGGTGCGGTTGTGGAACGGCAGGAACGCCGGCCTTGGCTCGTAGTCTAGCTCTATTTCTCGGGTGATCGCCATTTGACCACCAGTTCGACCGGGCCTTGATCGGCGCCGGTTAGCTCGGTGCGGGCGAGTTTCGGGACGTGATATTCGAGAACGTCGGCGAAACACTTGAACGCGGCCATCGGGCCGTCCTGTTCCGCAATCTCGTCTAGCCAGCCCTCAAGCCGCTCGGCGTTGCCGTCTACGAAGCGGGCGATCGCCTCGCGAGCGCGGCCGGTAGACTTGTTCCCCAAGCCCTTGGGCCGACCGGGGCCGGCACCGCCTGGAAATACTTTTTTCTTGGTTTTGATAACCGGATCCGCCAAACCGCTCTCCAATCGCAAGACCGCCACCCGCAAGCCGATTCTGGTCGGGACCGGCTCGCGGGGGCTTTGAGTGGCCCGGTGGGGGACCAACGGTTCCCCGTTATCACGATTTGGGGGGCGGTGTAAATATACCTTAAAGGTTCTCGCCTACGGCCCCCAACTGATACAGCGCATTTGTGACTTTTTGCCCGAGCAGCGCCCGGATATCGGAATTGCGTTCGATCTCGATCTCCGAGACGGTCACTTTGACGACGCGGGTTGATTTGGTATCGCTGACGAAAAACTCAAACGGTTCGATCATTGGCTAATCCTCATGTTCGCTAAAACGGTATTTCGTCGTCCAATTCCTCTTCCCAAGTCCCGGCGCGGGGGTTGGCCTGCGCGACGGTGGCGCCGGGGAACGCGAGGATCGCCGCTTTGACGAGCGGGCGCTCGCGCACGATATGGTAGGCCTCGAGGAGTTCGGCGAGCGTGAGCGCATCCGGATGGGTTCCAATATCCTCGCGGTGGAAGACCACGGTGACGGGTTTTCCGGCCCGCCTGACCTCCCAAACGGTATCCGGCCGGGGATCGACCCCGGATTCGGTTGCGGCGGCGTCTAGGGCTCGCCAGGCCCGGATCATTTGGTCGGCGGCGTGGGCGACCCGTTCGCGATCGTTGCCGTCGATCGCATTGTCAAGTTTCAGCTTCGTGTTTGTAAACTTCTGAGCGAGATCGGGATCGACGAGGTAGGGGAGACGACCGACGCCCCACTTCCGCTCCATCTTAGACGCCACCCGATCG
>Ga0114973_10003102_pt1 | contig 11823 bp, 14 predicted proteins | sample M_140807_MF_Meta_FD_87025 | JGI IMG/M metagenome (GOLD analysis project Ga0114973, IMG submission 87025) | Freshwater microbial communities from Lake Montjoie, Canada to study carbon cycling - M_140807_MF_MetaG | ecosystem: Environmental > Aquatic > Freshwater > Lake | place: Lake Montjoie... | reverse complement strand
ACCAGTTGCTCCTGTAACAGCACCAGTTGCTCCTGTAGCATCACCAGTTGCACCAGTTACTGCACCTGTTGCACCAGTGACCGCACCAGTTGCACCTGTAGCAGCACCAGTTGCACCAGTGACTGCACCAGTTGCTCCTGTAACATCACCAGTTGCTTGTAATCCTGATTGGTCTTTGATTCCTCAATCACAATGTACTGCTTGTGGATTAGTTTGGTCACCAACATTTGGTGAGTGTATTCAAGTTTCATCACCAGTTGCTCCTGTAGGTCCAAATTGTAATGATGTAAACACCCTTGGATCTGGAGATTGTGCTGGTTGTGGATTAGTTTGGTCTGCAGAGTTTGGTGAGTGCATTACACCACCTTCTCCTGTAGCAGCACCAGTTGCTCCTGTAACAGCACCTGTTGCTCCTGTAACAGCACCAGTTACTGCACCAGTTGCTCCTGTAGGTCCAAATTGTAATGATGTAAACACCCTTGGATCTGGAGATTGTGCTGCTTGTGGATTAGTCTGGTCACCAACATTTGGTGAGTGTATTCAAGTTTCATCACCAGTTGCTCCTGTAGCAGCACCAGTAGCACCAGTTACTGCACCAGTTGCTCCTGTAACAGCACCCGTAGCACCAGTGACCGCACCAGTTGCTCCTGTAACAGCACCCGTAGCACCAGTGACCGCACCAGTTGCTCCTGTAACTGCTCCAACTTCATGCAGTCCAAACCAAGGAAACTCATGTTTGGGACCAGATGGATGTGCTGGAACAATTAACTGTGCTGGACTATGCAGATGCCCAGATCCAGCACCAGTTGCAGCACCAGTTGCTCCTGTAGCAGCACCAGTTGCACCAGTTGCACCAGTTGCACCAGTAGCAGCAGAAACATTTAGCGTATTTGGTTTCTCACCATTTTCTGCAACACCAGTAGCAGCAGAAACATTTAGCGTATTTGGTTTCTCACCATTTGGAGCATTCGGAGTGTTTGGTTTCTTTGGCGGGCCACGAGTATACAGCCTTGCACAAGATACAAAAGTTAGAATGGCAGATGGAAGTCTTGTAGAAGCCCAAGATATTCAAGTCGGAGATGAGTTAATGTCTATAAATATCCCAGGATTAGAAAATACTGATAAAGAATCTGTAAAAACTTGGTCTGGAAATGGAAATATTTCTATTACTCCAAATGCAACAACTACCGTAGTATCCACAACAACACACCCATCTACTATTCGTGTAAACATTAATGGAGACAGATTTACCGAAAGTCATTTAATTTTAGTTAAAAGAAATAATATAGAGCAATTTGTTCTTGCTTCTAATGTTTTAGAAACAGATCTAGTATGGCATTATGACACATCAACATTTATTCCTGTAGAGTCATATTCAACTGCCAATGTTGAATTTGATGCAATTACAATTAACTGTGAGCCTTTTGACATATATTTCACAGAGCATCATATTACTTATGACGGAATTAATTAATAAAGTTTAAGCCTGTGCTATAATTATATTACATTTATATCAAAGGATAAAATATGTCTGATAAGTCATTATGGGAAAAATATAAAGATAACCTAGGTGAAACTAGACCATGGGACCTTTTAGATCCAAGTGTTGAAAGAGTAACAGAAAATGTAGCAGAAGAAAGATATTCTATTTGTTTGGGATGTCCAGAACTATTGAAATTAACAAAGCAATGCAAAAAATGTGGATGTTTTATGTCTGTAAAAACAAGATTAAAAAATGCAAGTTGTCCAATAGGTAAATGGTAAATATGAATAGAAATATTTTAGCACCAGGAATTGTTGTATATAAAAATGCAATGCCAGAACAAGATGACTTATACAAAGATATTGAAGATTGTTGCACTCTTGGAACAATTTCTTGGTCTGAAGCATTAGTTACAACATCTGACGGAGTAGGAACAGATAATAAAACAAGAAGCACACAGGTAATTACAATTCCATATTCTAATTCATTTTTAGAAAATTTTTCTAGCCCAAGACAAACCTTTGATACAAGTATTTCTAATGTTTTATTAGAAAATATAGAAAAAATAGAAAAAGACTATTGCAATGCTCATAGTTTACAAACAATAAGTCATGAGCCTTACTCAATTTTAAAATATGGTGTTGGTCAATTTTTTGTTAATCATATAGATGACCACAAAGATTACCCAAGAAGGATTTCATGGGTTTATTACCTTAATGACAATTATGAAGGTGGAGAAATAGAGTTTCCAAGATTTGGAATAACTTATAAACCAAGTGCTGGAGATTTTTTAATTTTCCCATCAAACTATGTCTATAACCACTCTGTTAGACCAGTTACATCTGGAGACAGGTATGCTATAGTAAGTTGGCTTTCATGAACCCGCCAGTTATTATAGATAAAACATTTTCAGATAAAGACTACTCTGATTTAAAAAATTATATAATTTCAAAAAACATAAAATCTTTAAATTATGACAAAACATTTGGTAGATATTCATCAAATGATCCAAAGTTTGATGAATATGCAAAAATTCTTTTACCTACGGCAAGAAAAATTTTTAATAGTGATACATTAGTCCCTTCATACTCAATGTTTGCATATTACGAGGGCGATTCAAGTCTATTTAAACACAAAGATACAAACGCCTGTACATATACGATTGATTTTTGTTTTTATCAGAATCGTGCCTGGGGTTTGTGGGTAGATGGAAAAGAATATATTCTAAATTCTAATCAGTCTCTTGCTTACTATGGAAATGATCAAGAACATTGGAGAGAAAGCATTCCAGATAAAGAATCTCAACATGTTGCAATGATTTTTTTTCATTTTGTTGAACCAGATCATTGGTGGGTCACAAAAGGAAGAAGTTATTTAGATGTTATCACTGGAAAACTCTCAGAAAAAGAGTGGGAACAAAAAAATAGGCCTTTATAATGATTTATTATAAGTTATGGAATCCAGCGGGATTAATAAATCAATTAATGAGTATTGAACTTGCAGTTGGTATTAAAGAAATAGCCAATAGCGATATGACCATCTACAATATTTTAAACGGACCAGATAGAAATGTTCCCATTTACTCAGGAAGCAGAAACCACAACAAAAGAGGAAGTATCGTAGATAACTCTTCTAGTTTTTTAATAACCGACATACTAAACTGGAAAAACAAAGAGTCATATGAAATTATAGAAGACTATGAATACTTAGTAGATCCAAAAATAGACACAATTGAAAATTTAATTGGTTCCTATTATGATTTTAATAATAACGAGGATGTTGATTTTTCAGAAGGCAGGGAAAAGGTAAATTTTTCAGAGAACTTACATATTAAAAATACTCTTGGATGGTATAGTAGATTTTTTAATAATAGGAGTAAAGAATTAGATGCAGCCCTATCTTCTGTTAAATTTTTACCAGAATATTATGAACTTTCTGAGCAAATAGCAAATAGTCTGGGAAACTTTAATGGAGCACATCTAAGATTAACGGACCATGTATCTCAAAGGGTACTAACAACTCAAGAAATGTTTGATTCTGGTATATTAAAAATTAATGACGGAAATCCCATAGTTATCTGTACAGATGAACCAGATAGTCAATTATTAGCAAATAAATCCAACAATTTTATAATGCTAGATGACTATATATTAAAAAATTTTAGCAAAGATTTTATGAACTTTAAGCATAGGGACGAGGTCTCATTTGGCTTGCTTAATAACCTAGTTATGCACCATAGTAAAAAATTTGTTGGTACAATTGGAAGCACCTATACTGGATATATTCATAGAGGGATGAATCAAAAATCAGATATAGAGTGGAACTGGTTTGACTACCTGGAAAACCCTATATATAAAGAAGTTGGATCTGGTAAATATTCTTGGAATAGCATTTCTGGAGTTGATACCAATAGCAAGCAATGGCATAGAGAGTGGAAGGAATCAAGAATATGAAAACAGCCCTAGTACTAGGAGCAGGTGGTTTTATTGGTAGCCACATGGTTAAAAGATTAAAATCAGAAGGATACTGGGTTAGGGGTGTTGACCTTAAGCACCCAGATTTTTCAAAAACAGAGGCAGATGAATTTATTGAAAGAGATTTGTCCGTATATGAAAATGTTGAAAAAGTTATTCAGTTTAAAGGATACCAAGGAAATTTTTACAATGAAATTCCATACAAGTTAATTGATGGGTTTGACGAAATCTATCAATTTGCTGCAGACATGGGTGGTGCTGGATATATTTTTACTGGTTTAAATGATTCTCAGATTATGGAAAACTCTGCTCTAATAAACCTTAACTTGCTAAGAGCACAATCAAGATTAAATGAAAAATATGATATTAACAAAACTAAAATATTTTATTCAAGTTCTGCCTGTATGTATCCTGATTATAAGCAGTTAGATGTTGATAATCCTGGATTGAAAGAGTCTGATGCATACCCTGCAGATCCTGACAGCGAGTACGGATGGGAAAAACTGTTTAGCGAAAGAATGTTCTTGGCCTTTAATAGAAACAACAAGATTCCAGTAGCCATTGCCAGATATCATAATATTTATGGGCCAGAAGGAACTTGGTATGGTGGAAAAGAAAAGGCTCCTGCTGCAATGTGTAGAAAAGTTATACAGGCAGATGGTTTTATAGAAATTTGGGGGGATGGAGAACAAACCCGTTCATTCCTATACATAGATGAATGTATAGAAGCAACAAGAAGGCTTATGGAATCCGACTTTACTGGACCTGTCAATATTGGGTCTGAAGAAATGGTTACCATTAATCAGTTGGTTGATATTGCTTGTAGTGTTGAAGGAAAAACTTTAAGCAAGATGCACATTCCAGGACCTTTAGGGGTTAGAGGAAGAAACTCTAATAACGATCTAGTTAGAGAAAAGTTAGACTGGGATTATTCAATGTCTTTAAGAGAAGGAATTGAAAAAACCTATAACTGGATTAAAGGCCAAACAGTTAATGACAAATAAACAAGAAGTTGTAAAAGAATTTATTATTGAAGATGGGATTGGGGCACAACTTTGGAGAAAAGTATATGCAATGTCATATGCAAAACACAATAATTTGCTATTTGAAGATAAGCCAATAACAGATTTTTTAATTCATGAATCAGACAAGGTTTTTACAGAAGAAGATAAAAAAGATTTTATTAAAAATTTTACAGAAATAATAATTAATCCATGGGCAGAAATAGATTTTAGTGATAAAAATAATTTTTTTGTATCAAAAGAGATTGGGGCAGGTATACCAGAAACTCAAGGAATCTTGACAGAAAGAAAAGATTTTACTAAAAATGCTCCAGAATTTTCTAATGTTTCAGAAACAGACAATAATGTTGTTATACATATTCGTCGAGGGAATGTTATAAAAGAAAACCCGAGATGGATAGATGAAGAAGTTTATTTAAAAATGCTTAAAGATTTACCAAAAATATTAGACATTTTAAAATTTTCTCCAGAAAGGGTTATTGTTTTAACAGATGCTTCAAATTCAAATAAAAAATATAAACCAATTAGTGAGTTACAAAGCAAAAAATGGGATCAACCTTACCTATATGCTAACGAAAATGGAGAGTTTGAAACAACATCTTTAAATTTTGACGAACTTAGAAATGCCTATCCTGGAGTTGAAATAATAAATAATTTAAATACTCAAGACTCATTTAAACTTATGTTAAAGGCAAAATTGCTAGTTGTTTCTAGATCAGCATTTAGCCAGGTTGCAGGGTTGCTATCTAAAAACCATGTAATCGAGATGTTTGATTCTCATAATGGATTTGCTAATTCCGTGGCAAAAGTAGAGCGTAATGGAAATATTGTTGTTTTAAATAAAAACCCCTCCTAAATACATAGGAGGGGCATATTTATTTATACCTTACTTAGGAAATTTGTTCATCCACATTCTAGTCTTAGGCGTAATGCCCTTCCAGGAAGACCAGTCGTCTCCACCGTTGGTCATGTAGTATACAATCTCTGCGTTTTTGACGGGATTGAATAATTCAGCATTAGAGTCAAGATCAAACTTATCTCTACGATCAGGACCAAGTGTATCAATCATATTAATTTGGAACATACCATAAGACGAATCTCCAGTCTTGTGATTGCCATTAAAGGCCAGTGGTCGTCCATTAGATTCTTTCTTTGCTACTGCCCAAGCAACAACAAGGTCATTACCCTTGAAGCCAACAAGTGAAAGCAGTTGTTTTAGTTCTATGTCTGTTAGAGAAGTCTTATTTTCAAAACTCTCCAACATTTTTGCCTTAGAAACCAAAAAAACCTCTTTCGAGGTGGTTTCTGACATTTGAGCCTGTTTCAGGCTAAGGTTATTCTTAGTATCAAAACTTGAAACAGCATTAGCACAGTTTGACAAAACCGTTACTAGTGCTACGATACTGAGTATGCTAATGATTTCTTTGTTTCTTTCGATAAATTTAATCATAGTTTCCTCCTTAGAAAACAATAACACCTTTGGATGGTGTTACTACCAAGTATAACACAGATTTTCCCCAAAAGTCAACTCGATATGATGGTATAATAAATTTATGCCTCAATCATCATCTAACTACGCATCAATGAAATATCCGCTTGCAAGCGATCCAGTTAACGTACACGGAGACTTTAAAGTACTAGTTGATGCTTTAAATAATATTTTACCACCTTTGGGAGTTTCTTCTTTTACAATTCCCGTAAGGAATATAACAGGGCTTTCACTAAATGTTGGAGTTCCAGTTTTTTTAAGTGGTAGTATTAGTGGAAAAACAACTGTTGCAAGATATAACCCATCAAGCCAGTCACATGATGAAAATAGCCCAATTCTGGGACTTATCAAAAACAATCTAGATACAGACAATGATGGATTTGTTGTTATATCTGGTGTATTAGAAATGAATACTTCATCATTGGGAACTGTTGGAACTAAGGTCTATGTGGATGATGTAGGACAGTTGGTAGGTGGAAGACCAGCAACTGGACCAGCAAGATATGTTGCTGTTGTTGCTATTTCTGGAGTTCAGGGTTTGTTAATTGTTCAAACAAAAGGAAACGGTACCTGGAAAGCATTAAAAGATGGATTGTCTTAATGCAAGATGAAAGATTTTTAAAAAGAGATAACGATATTGTTTTTCCAGAACCAATCAGTGATGAACAATTAAAAAATTGTAAAGTTTTTGGATCAAGACATTCTGCAGTTCAGGTAATACCTGAAAATTCTAAATTTTTAGAAGTAGGCGTTGCAGCAGGAGACTACTCATACTGGTTTAGCGAACAAAGAAACCCATCTGAAATTTTTTTGCTAGATAGGTTTAAGGAAAATGACTATACAGTAGGAACCTATGTTGAGCCAAGGTTTAATCCAGAGACCCATGTTGACTTTATTAAAAATAGGTTTTCTTTACTCAAAAAGTCCGTTACGGTTTTACAAGGAATGACATATGATATTTTGCCAAAACTAAATGACAAGTTTGACTACATATATTTAGATGCTGACAGTACTGAGCCTGGATTCTCATTAGAGTTTTTAAATGCTGTAAGGCTATGCTCCGACAACGGAATTATAGGAATTAATGACTACAGCATGATGGACTATGTTCATGGAGTAAAGTTTGGAACAGTCCCCGTAGTCAATAAATTTTTAAAGGAAAACCCTCAGTGGGAGGTAATAGCCTTTTCTATTGAGAATACAATGTTTTGTGACATTTATATAAAGCGTAGAATTGTGCTATAATAAACCATGGCAACATTAAGAGGATCTCAATCACTATACAATATAGGCAACCCTCCTCCAACAGTTATTTGGACTGTAGTTCGTGGAGATACTTCTGGCTTTAAGGTTTATGTAACAGATGATGCAAAGGTCCCGCTAATTTTAAAGGGTGCTGGATCTGAGTGGGATATTGCTATGAAGATTAAGAGACCTACTTCAACCCCTGGAATTATTACAGATATTGCTACAACAATTTTGACATTAACTCCAGTTGCAGATGAAGATGATTTGGTTGGAGAATTCACAGTCTGGTTAACATCAGCACAATCTAATGTTTTACAGACAGGAGACATCTTTGATATTCAGGTTAGCGATCCAACAAGAGTCTGGACAGTTTGCCAGGGTACCATGAAGATCCTTGAAGATGTAACAGATTAATGGCCACAGCATTAATACTTGATGAACTTAATGGTAAAACCAAACAAATTTTTCCTATTGACTATCCTTTAATTCAAGTAGAAGATTTTACAAGAAACACCTTAGTCACAGACATACTTCCTTTTAGAGTTAAATTTTCAGCCATTCAAATTGTGGCTATTGGTTTGGGTAATACCCCAGGAATCCCACTTCAGGTTATTGGCTACAGCAACTATATTCTCTAATAGTCTTATTAAAATGCATGTTATAATTACCACATGGCTAAAATATCAGTTTCAAATGTAAAGAACCTGTTTCAAACAGGAGACAGACCAACTCAAGAAAACTATGTAGACTTAATTGATACCCTTTCATCCCAAGCAACAGATTTGGGATCTGCTGGTAATAATGAAGGTACAGTTTATTCTATCGAAAACATAACTGTAATTGATAATTTTGATGCTACAGTTTGGCGCATGGTCAAGTATATTATTTCAATATCAAAGACCTCTGCAGGGGACAACAAGTTCTATGCAACTGAATTAACTATTCTTGTTGACGGTACAGACGTATCAGTCAGCGAGTACGGCACTATCGACAATGATGGGAATATTGGCACCATTAATGTCTCTCGCACTGGAAATACCGTGGCTATTACAGTCACTCCAGATCCTGCGATCAAGCCAGTCACAGTTCGTTACGCACGAATTGGACTTAAGGCATAACTAAGGAGATATAAAAAATGGCAACAGTAAATAAAGATTTTAAAATTAAGAGTGGTTTAATCGTTGAGGGTTCAACAGCAACCGTTGGCGGTTTTTCCGTTCTTACAAAGAAGCAAGATGATCAAGACTACATCGTTGGTCTTATTGGCGGAACAGCCACATCTTCTAACACTGCAAACACAGTTGTAAAGCGTGATGCATCAGGTAACTTTGCTGCAGGAACAATTACAGCAACAGTTACAGGAAACGTAACGGGAAATGTAACAGGAAACGTAACAGGTAATTTAACTGGTAACGTAACAGGTAACGTAACTGGAACAGTTTCAAGCCTTTCAAACCACGACACAGATGATCTTTCAGAAGGTACCAACCTTTACTTTACAGAAGAAAGAGCACAGGATGCCATTGGAAACAATGTCGGAACTGGTCTTTCATACAACGATTCAACAGGTGTAGTATCTGTAACAGCAAACACTTATGATGCATACGGTGCAGCAGCAGCAGCACAATCTGCAGCCACAACCGCAGCAGCATCAGATGCAACTTCAAAGGCTAACGCTGCACAGGCTGCAGCAATCTCAGCAGCAGCAGCAGATGCTACTACTAAGGCCAACAATGCGAAGTCAGGTGCAGAAGCAACTGCCTCAGCAGACGCTACAAGCAAGGCAAATGCAGCGCAGAGCGCAGCAGAAGCAACAGCAGCATCAGCACTTACTGCTGCAATCTCAACAGAGGTTTCAAACCGTAACTCTGCGATTACATCTGCAATCTCAACAGAGGTTACAAATCGTAATACAGCAATTACTAATGCTGTAGCAGCAGTTGTTGACGCAGCACCTGCAGCACTTGATACTCTTAACGAATTGGCAGCAGCACTTGCTGATTCACCAGACACAGTATCAAATCTTACAACTCTTGTTGGAACAAAGGCTCCATTAGCATCACCAGCATTGACTGGCATACCTACAGCCCCAACTGCAGCAGCAGACACAAGTACAACTCAGATTGCTACAACAGCATTTGCTAAGGCAGAGGCTGACGCAGCACAAGCAGCAGCAGAGGCTACAGCAGCAGCAGACGCTACATCAAAGGCTAACGCAGCCGTTTCTACAGCATCAGCAGATGCAACTTCAAAGGCTAACGCTGCACAGGCTGCAGCAATCTCATCAGCAGCAGCAGATGCTACTTCAAAGGCAAACGCTGCACAATCTGCAGCCACAACCGCAGCAGCATCAGATGCAACTTCAAAGGCTAACGCTGCACAGGCTGCAGCAATCTCAGCAGCAGCAGCAGATGCTACTACTAAGGCTAACGCTGCACAGGCTGCAGCAATTGCACACGCAGATGCACTTGATACAGACGATGTAGCAGAAGCAACATCTCTATACTTCACAGATGCTCGTGCTAAGACTTCAGCAGCAGATCTTTTGACTGGTGCTACAAAGACTAATATCACAATCACAGGTTCAGGTTCAGGCCTTGTTATCACTGCAGAAAACGGTGTAGCAGATTCTACAACAACTGATCTTGCAGAAGGTACAAACAAGTACTTCACTGATGCTCGTGCTCGTGCTGCGGTAGATGGAACAACTCGTTCATTTACAGCAGTTGAGTTAAACTCAGTTGCTAAGCAGGTTGCAGCAACTCTATCAGCACCAACAGCAGGAGTTCAGACAGCCCACGCTTTTGCAAAGGCTGAATACCGTTCAGCAGAATACCTTGTAAAGGTTGCCAATGGAAATCATACAGAAATTTCAAAGGTACTTCTAACACTTGATTCTACTGATGGAATTGCAATTACTGAGTACGGAATTGTTGGAACCAACGGTTCACTTGCAACAGTTTCAGCAGGTATCTCAGGAGCAAATGTACAACTTCTAGTAACAACTGCCAACAACACTTCAACAGTGACTGTTGTCGGAACACTACTTGCGTAATAAAAAATAAAAATAGTTGGAAGAGGGAGTAATAAATGGCAACAGTCGATAAAGACTTCAAGGTCAAGAATGGATTAGCCGTAGCAAACGGCGGTACATTCGGAGGTGCAGTAACAGTAGGAACACCTACTATCGCAGCACATGCAGCAACCAAGGAGTATGTTGATAGTCGGTCTATTACCGTAGGCTCTACTGCTCCCTCTTCACCAACTAATGGAGCACAATGGCTAGACACTATAACAAATAGAATTAATTTTTATTATGGTGGATCTTGGTATACATCTGCAACAATAGACGACACACTAGAAATTCATGAACACATTCATGATACATCAATTGATGGCAATGGTCTTATTGTTTCTACATTCCGAGATGCAGGAACTCCGTCAGATCCACAAGGAACACCAGCAGAGGCTGGCGATCCAAGTACAAGTACGTTTACTGATACATTTGATGCTGGAACACCAGCGGATAATTTTAATTAAACGAATGTTATAATAATACAGTAATAAATGCGTAGAACGCATAAAGGGGGCAGTAAATGGCAACAAGAATGCAACAGCGTAGAGGTACCGCAACAATGTGGACTAACGCAAATCCAATACTTGGAGTAGCCGAAATTGGCTATGAAACAAACACAAATAAATTTAAGATTGGTGATGGAACCAATCGCTGGGCAGATCTAAACTACTTTGTAGATATTAATACAATTGTTGATAGTGCTCCAGGAACTCTAGATACGCTTAATGAACTTGCAGCAGCAATTAATGATGATGCTAACTACTTTACAACAATGGCCTCATCTATTGCACTAAAGGCACCACTTGCTTCCCCAACATTTACAGGAACAGTCTCTGGCGTAACAAAGTCAATGGTTGGCTTAGGGTCAGTAGATAATACAGCAGATACAGCCAAGCCAGTATCTACATCACAGGCTACAGCAATTGCAACTGCTAAGTCTGAAGCAATTTCAACTGCTTCATCTGATGCAACTACTAAGGCTAATAATGCCAAGTCAGGTGCAGAAACAACAGCAGCAACTGCTCTTGCTT
>Ga0114973_10003101_pt1 | contig 11824 bp, 10 predicted proteins | sample M_140807_MF_Meta_FD_87025 | JGI IMG/M metagenome (GOLD analysis project Ga0114973, IMG submission 87025) | Freshwater microbial communities from Lake Montjoie, Canada to study carbon cycling - M_140807_MF_MetaG | ecosystem: Environmental > Aquatic > Freshwater > Lake | place: Lake Montjoie... | reverse complement strand
TCCTGTAGGCCCTGTACTTCCAGTGGGCCCTGTGACTGTGGAATCCGCACCCGCAGGTCCTGTGGTGCCAGTGGGCCCCGTGACTGTGGAATCTGCCCCTGTGGGTCCTGTGCTTCCAGTGGGTCCTGTGACTGTGGAATCTGCGCCTGTAGGTCCCGTGGCTCCAGTGGTTCCGGTGGGGCCCGTAACTGTGGAATTTGCCCCTGTAGGTCCAGTGCGTCCGGTGGGGCCCGTAACTGTGGAACTTGCTCCTGCAGGCCCCGTCGTTCCTGTAGTTCCGGTGGGCCCTGTGATTGTGGAATCAGCGCCCGCAGGCCCTCTTCTTCCAGTGGGGCCTGTGACGGTGGAATCTGCGCCTGTAGGTCCCGTGGTTCCAGTGGTCCCGGTGGGGCCCGTAACTGTGGAATTTGCCCCTGTAGGTCCAGTGGTTCCAGTGGGTCCCGTGACTGTGGAATTTGCACCTGTAGGTCCCGTTGGCCCAGTTACTGTGGAATCTGCACCGCTGGGGCCTGTCACTGTGGAATCTGCGCCAGTAGGGCCGGTCACGGTCGAGTCCGCGCCAGTAGGACCGGTCACGGTTGAGTCTGCGCCGTTTGGACCCGTGACCGTTGAGTCTGCCCCCGTCGGCCCCGTGACGGCTGAGTCCGCACCTGTGGGTCCCGTCACCGTCGAATCTGCGCCAGTAGGGCCGGTCACGGTCGAATCTGCGCCGCTGGGGCCTGTGACTATGGAATCGGCCCCCGTCGGTCCTGTGATTGTGGAATCGGCGCCTGTGGGCCCCGTCACCGTCGAATCTGCGCCAGTGGGTCCGGTCACGGTCGAGTCGGCGCCGGTGGGGCCCGTGACCGTGGAATCTGCGCCCGTGGGACCGGTCGCCGTCGAATCTGCGCCAGTAGGACCAGTCACTGCCGAGTCAGCGCCTGTGGGCCCCGTCACCATCGAATCTGCACCAGTAGGACCGGTCACTGTCGAGTCTGCGCCGCTGGGGCCTGTGACTGCGGAATCTGCCCCTGTTGGTCCCGTCACTGTGGAATCTGCGCCTGTGGGCCCCGTCACCGTCGAATCCGCGCCAGTGGGGCCGGTGGGTCCGGCCACCATCGAGTCTGCGCCGGTGGGGCCCGTGACAGTGGAATCTGCGCCGGTGGGCCCGGGCACTGTCGAATCTGCGCCGGTAGGACCGGTCACCGCCGACTCGGCGCCCGTGGGCCCTGTCACCGTCGAATCTGCACCAGTAGGACCGGTCACTGCTGAGTCTGCGCCGCTGGGGCCTGTGACTGTGGACTCTGCCCCTGTCGGTCCCGTGATTGTGGAATCTGCGCCTGTGGGGCCGGTCACCGTAGATTCTGCGCCAGTGGGTCCTGCCACCGTCGAATCTGCGCCGGTGGGACCAGTCACTGCCGACTCGGCGCCTGTGGGTCCCGTCACTGTCGAGTCTGCCCCCGAAGGGCCTGTGACTGTAGAGTCCGCTCCAGCGGGCCCCGTGACTGCGGCCCCTGTGGGGCCTGCGATGGTTGAGTCTGCACCGGTGGGGCCTGTGACGGAAGAGCTTGCACCGGTGGGGCCCGTGGCTGTGGAATCCGCACCGGTGGGTCCCGTGACGGTCGAATCTGCGCCTGCGGGGCCCGTCACTGTTGAAGCCGCACCTGAAGGACCTACTTCTCCCCTGGGGCCCGTCTTTCCTTCAGGACCCTCCGGACCTGTATACTCCAAGACGGTGCTTATGGGGACGCCCCCGACCGTCGAATTCGCAGGGAGAGCGATCGCTGGACCGTTTGCAGAAATCGTGGCTTGGCCATCTCCCATGACTATGGAGTTTCCTGACAAGAACAAGTCTTTGAAACGTTGGTTTGGAGCCCCCAAGCTACGAATGTCGCTGAAGTCTGGGAGAACATCTTGATTCACTGTACCAATGTAGACCCCCGGATCCCCTTTAGGACCCGGAACGCCTTGAATCCCACGCGGACCTGTAGGTCCCGTCTTGCCGCCGGGGTAAGGCGGGCATGGGGGGGGGCAGCAACCGGCCGGTCGGCAAGGTGCAGCAGGAGGGGTGCACGCGGGAAGTCCAAGCTTTCTCATTGCAATTCACTTTACTATATGAGCTCAAAAAGTTTGGTCGTGACAATAGTGTCCGATATTTCAAAAAAAAAAAACTCAAGAAAACTGACTGGAATGACTTCTTTCACCGACGCATACCTCCTGAGCGTGGCAGATGTGGCTGGCATGGAGGGCACCCCTCAAATGGCAAGGGCAAATCGGATACGTTTTCGCATTTTTGGTAGCGGGCGCCTCCTCATCCGTCTTCACGCCTCCGCGCGCTTGACGTTCAGTGAGTGGCTCAATGATGAATGCGACGTCTCCTCAAGTTAGGTTCCACAATGGGCGCGCGGCCGAAGCCACCACTTGGGTGTGCTCGGCCCCGCGCTGCGCATTGCCCTACTTGGGGGAAGCGGTGCAAGACGCAGTCCAGAAAGGCATCTCTCTGGGATTGAACGTGGACACCCGGAGCATCGTGGTGCACTTCCCCGAGCCTCAACCTTGTCAAGTCGTGCAGAGGAAAATTCAGACCATGCTGGGGAAGGGAGGTGCGTCGCAGAAGATCATAGAAAACATCGATGCCCTCGACCTCTACCACGGAGAGCGCTGGGGGCTCGTGGATCTGGCCGCGCCCGTGCTCCCATCTCCGATCGATGCCATCGTGGTGGAGGACGACCTCTCTTCTGGGGAGAGCGAGGGCCCGCCCCCAGAAGACGATATTTCAGAAGAAGTGTCAGCGGCCGCCGTCAGGGACGAGGGGCCTGCGAGCATTGTCCGATTTCAACCTGATCTTTTCTCTCTCGTGGCGCAGGAAGAGAAGAGGACAGTACGTATTCCCAGCATGTCGAGGGCTCTGGGCATGGAAACAGAACACGAAAAAGAGCTGAGACGGGAGATGTTCCTCAGGGGAGGCTCTTTGGGCGAGGAGCTGGAAAAGCGCCTTTTTCCTCGTGGAAAGGGCCACGTTCAGCAGGTCCAGGAAGAGGCGAAGGCTCTCGTCAGAAGGAGAACGCAGGCTGAGAGCGCCGTGTGGTGGATCAGCGACCCTCCACCCTTCGTCACGGTGTGTACGAAACCGAACATGCACATGAGACGTCGCGTGGAATGGATCCTCTGGAAGGCCGAAAAACTGGAGCTCGAGCTGACCTTGCCGGTGTTTATGGCTCTCTTCAAGCAGGCCACCTCTTACGTGGACGACGAAAACAGACTCAAGCAGTTCAAGCAGGCCGTCAAGATTTGGAAGGGCGCGTCTCTCGAATGGAAAGACTTGCCATCGGAAATGAGAATGCTTATCAAGAGCATAAACGAAGGCAGACTGGATTGCTACTGCAAAAGTTGTCGTCGAGTGTTGGATCCGAAGAAGGACGGCGCCTTCTGCAGTCCCTCGTGCGCGTCTCTGTACTGTTCCTGCGGTGCCAAGTTTGCATTACGCTCTTCGACGGATTGGGAGCGCCTGGGAGTGCTGCAAGCGCGCCAGGGTCCTTACTCGGAGCTGCTCGACCTGGCGTGCATGCTCCAGTGCAAGAACGACGTGGAGGCCTGCCGTGATCGTGAGACGCTCTGCACGAAGTTCTCATTGCTGACGGAGCGGCGGGCGCGCGAAAAGTGCTGCGCGGCCATAGAGGGGCTCATGGACGGGCGATGGTGCGCGCGCTGTTTGAGAGATTTTCAGCGCCTGAACGTGCTGGGAAGATACGTGGAACAGATTCGCAGTGGCAAAGTTAGTTGGGGGCACTGCGAAGCGGCAGCCGACCGCCTCAAGAAGATGCAGGAAATCCAGGTGCCCAAGCTTGAAGAGAAGTACTGCGCCTCTTGCGAGACATTGACCAAAAGGGTACGCATTCGTTAGGGCAGCTGCGTACGTTCGAGAGGGAGTTTGCTACAGTCGCCCATTGCCATAAAATATCGATTCGGATCGATCTCACCTGAGCCTGAGTTAAGAGCTTGGAGGTCCTCGTATGAGACATACGTGCTTCCTTTGCCGGTGTACACAAAGGTACCCACCTGTTTGTCGTTCGTGCCGGATCTATATTTTTGATTGAATCGCTTGGAAATTTCGACCACATAAGAACACGCCTTTTTGATCAAAGGAGGTTCTGCCTTGGTGCGATCGGCATTATTAACCTGCTTATTCACAGATTCGTCGCTCTGAAACGGCTTATCCCACCCTACAAAGTTGAAAAAAAGATTGCAACGAGTGTCGGCGTTTCCAACTGTGTACGCGTTATATTGGCTGTTGTCGGTCCATACATTGAAAGTTGACGGGGAGCCATCCAGCTCTCGGTGATGGCCTGTGCACGTGGTGCCCACCACAAAAAAACCGAGGATGGCGTCTCGAAAGTCTTCAGATTGTCGAGTCGCCAATTTATTTAAGTCTGAATTCGTACTCTTGGGGTTGAAGTACATGGACACTTCGTTCTCTACAAAGTTGTACCAATACGCGCCATTTGCAAGCAAGTAGTTGTTACCGTAGTAGTCATCTTCCCCGTAGTAAGCAGCCAGGCTGAGCATGCCACTTCCTGGATCTTTTGTGTAGGATACCCGCCAGCTGTCATAAAATATGTGTATCGCTTGGAGCCACGCGTTCCAGTCTTTGGGGGCAAATCTGCATTGACTGTCGCCTATGGTCAGGCTGTCCATGAGCCCGCCGGAGCCGCCTTCCACTGGCGGTATGAACAAGTTCAAGAAATTACGCGAGTCGGACCCTACAATGTTCCCCAACTCCTTGTTGACTTCGTCCACGTACTGCGGAGCCCAGGGGGTGGCGGGCGGTGGGTTGATGGGTCTCTGAGACGGCGAAAGTTGATCTTGTACCGAACATTGATTGACGTATCCGCATGCTTCGCATTTCAAATCATGCGGGTATGGGTCGTTGTCGGTACTTCTTCCTTTGCAGTAGTCTGTCCCCCAGTTAATTGGGTTGTCTGAGGAGCTCACTCCTAAGCTGCTGTTCTGAAGCCCGCCTCCAGACAAGAGACGACGACACCGCACCGCTTCTGGGGAATTACCTCCGCTGCATTGTGTTCCGTTTGGCTGGAGCGAGCAACCAGCATTGCTTCTGTTTGCTTCAATGGTCAAGTATCCATCTGGTCGGTTTCCAGGCAAGGTGACAAAGGTAGACGTGAAGTCCTTGGTGGCTACGTTGGACGCGCAGCATTGGCGCTCGTTCGTAGAAGAATCTATGGCCCCCATTCCTGTTATATGGGGCCACATCTTGGCCGGATCCACGAGAACACCACATATAGGGGTGCTGTAGAAATATTTGACATCGTCCCCGAGTAATTTGCGCTTTGCGAAGAGGTTGTGCGGGTCGGGAACGTTTTTTGCGTTGGTAGACTTTCGATACTTTGGAGGGAACGGAAGGGGTTTCACTGTGTATTTGTTTCGAGGGATCGCGCCGGCTCCGTACACTTTGTCGCTGGGGTTCCACGAAGTCGGATCGGTCGTCTCCCCCCACGAGGGAGTGCTGTATATCATGGGAAGGAGATCGGTTCTTACGTAAGTCCAAGCTGAACAGTTTGGAGTGGCCGGGTTAGAGCAGTCGCAAACCCATGGATCGTTCGCTTCGACCGAAAATTCTGGCTGTTGAAGAATGCCTATAGCATCCTGCATCGAGAACAGATGCGTCAGCACACCTCCTAGTTTAGGAGCAGTGCCGTCTATTTGCACGGTGTGGTCTTTCAACATCTTGTGAAGCTCATCTATTGTGAATACATTTTGAGAAGTGGGACTGCCCGTCGGGGCTACCGAGCCGCCAGGACTGCCCGTGGGAATATCGGAAGTCGGAGGCGAGGAGAATCCAGGCGACTGTGCTGGAGCGATTTGTGGGGCGTCCGACGTGGGAGGCGCCCCCGTTTCGACTTGTTTGTGAATGTTGGCGACTATGAATGCGCCCAGGGCGGCGCTGCAGATTAGAATTATGACGATGAGAACTGCAACAGATCCGTTCATTTATTAGCGCCATTGAAAAATTCTCTTAGATCGCGCGAATCCTTTGATGGCAAGAGAAAAAAGCAATGCCCTCGACTCACTCCTTCGTCTCTTGCCGCCTTCACAGCGACCCTGGGTCGATTCATGACGCGCCCTTCGCAGACGTTCCGGCCAGCGACACTCGGGCGTTCGCTTCCATGTGCGCAGGGACGCCGGCCTCCAGTCTGGGTTGCCCCCCCACGCGACTCCAGGGAGGAGACGGCCTCGGATGCAGCACCGGGGACAGCGGACCCTGTTGGCAGGAGAGCCCCAGCATGAAGTGTTTTTTCGGCGTTCGCCCCGGAGCCCCGGCCATTTGGACGACCAGGCCCGATTTGTTCCCGCTGAATGACAGCGCCACGCGCTGATGATGAAAAAGGTTCATTCTCCGTAGCACGAGTCTTCGTCCATCTCGCCGGCGTCTGCGTAGGAGAAGGCGGCGGGAGTCAGAACTCCTTTTTGCGCGCCCAGCTCCTCCAGTTTGGAACCGAATCTCCACTGCAGCGGGGCCCATGCCGAGTCTTCGTGGAAGGGCCGGAGCGAGAGACCGCAACTGGCGGCTTTCCGAAAATGGTCGAGAAGAAAGATGCCGGGGCGCAGAGAAAACACGGGCCACATCGAAAGGAATGGTTCCTCGTCGACGTAATAGTCCGGATCGAGCGCATCTCTGCTCGAGGCTTCCGGGTGCGGGAGGACCTCGGTGAATCCATCTCGTTCCAGGAGCCGTTCTTCTGGCAAATCGTCCCAGTCGTCCGTGATCTGGAGCTGCCAGAGGTGCGACCCAGGACCGCGCAGCACCGCAACCGCGCTGTTCCAGAACGGCCGTGAGCACACGTGGTCCTCATCCACGTGCAGCCAGTACTTGGCGCGATCGCACGAGATGGCGAAGATGAACGCGTCGTTCAGGCAGCGCCCCCATGTGGAGTCGCAGATGTGGTGGATCGGGATGCCGTCCACTGTCCCCGAGGCTTCGAGGTCTGAGGTGATGGCTTCTTTCAGGACGCACGGAGAGAGGCTGAGACATAGAATGGCTCTTGTCTCCCTCAGGAGGTGTCTGTTCTTCTCTTGCAGCGAGGACCAGACCGCCCGGAACGTCTTGAGGTCCGCGACCCCATCTCCCGTGTCGGGCAAGAGGAACGAAAGCACCACGTCGCGAGGTGCGTTCATGGCTACGGGGGAAGAAAAGTCTTCCGCAAGTATGAACCTTTTCTATCAGGAGAGACCGCATCGCGGGCGTCCCTGAACGCGACCGAAAGGATCGGGTTCTCGTCTGGCCAGGAGCCGGAAGCCTCTCCAGAGGTCGCCGAATTCGGCTCGCGTGGAAGGCGCGTCTTCTTCCGCGAGAGTGCAAGAATTGCTTTTTTGTGTGGGGGTTTTAGTGGGGGCGCTCTCCTCGCATCCGCGGCGTTCGTCCTTCTCTTCCTTGCCCTTCCTCATTTCTTGTGGGGCTCCCCCTCCTTGGCGCGCTTCAGAACGACCCGGACGGACGGAGCCCAGAGGTCAAGAGCCGCCACCCGCGGAGCACCGAGGGCGACGATGTCTCTGTCTCATCCTCTTCGTTCTCAACCTCGTCCTCGTATGCGCCCTGGGGGAACGGCACCGAGACGATTGGCCCGTTGCTTCCTAGAGATCCGTCCGTTCGAAAAACGAGCCTTAACGAGTACCCGTCCAGATTGGACAGAGGAGGTATCGCCCTCCCCGTAATGTTCGAGATGGATCGTCGTATGAAGGATCCGTGGGCAACGACGACAAAATCGAGCGTGCCCTCGCGAAGAGCTAGGCCGCGCAGCTCCTCCAGGAAGCTTTCCCAATTCGGCTCTCGGTAGCGCATGCCGCGCGGCGTGTTCTCGGGAACGTCGCCGTTCTCGCCCAGGGCGGAAAAAATGTTGAGATCCTTGGCGGGGAAGAGACCCTCGGCCGTCTGCTGCGCCCTCAAGAGTCGACTGCACCCAAGGCCGCACGTACGCGGGTCGATGCCGATCATTCGCAGTCGTGTCGGGAGCACCCTCCGATACCAACGACACGCTCGCTCACCGAAGTCGGTGAGGGGAGGGTCTCGCACGTTTTGACTCTCTTCAATCTGGTCTTTTGTAGGCTCGCGGCCGAGCCCGCGGGGGTCTCTGAGCATGTTCGACACGGACCTGCTGTGCCTCATGATGAAGAGGCGCACGGAAAGAGGTGCCCGCTCAGGCGACGTCATTTATATCCCGCGGGGAGACGTCACCCGCCGAGGCGGGCTTCGCACCTACAAGAAGATGCCATGACGACGTTCGCGAGTGTTCATCCAAGGCGGGAGCACGCAGAGGTCGGCGTCCATCGCCGCCCATATTTCAGGGAACGCCAGGATCGGGGTATTCTTCTTGAATCGCTTGGAGATGTCTCGCAGAGGCTTGTTGACGAGTTCTTCCGTCTGCGCAAGGTGCGCCACGAGCATCTCGTGAGCCTGCCCGACTCGAAGGTACCGGTCGTCCAGCGCCCTCAGCCGATAGGCCAGCTCTATAGTCAGCAACACGAAGAGCTGGAGGCATTCGCGGACGTCGACGTCGAACTCTCTCTTGCGTTCGCGCTGTTCCAGCCGCATCTTGAAGCGGCTCTCCTCCAGCTCGTTGAGACAGTACTGCACGCGAAGGTCTACGTTGTCCTCGCGCGTGCGATCGAAGCGGTTCAGGTTGTGGAGGACGGTTTGCTCGATGTTGGTGGCGGTCCTGTGGAAAGACGTCAGCATGGCCAGATCCCCTCCCTTGATCCAGAAGAACTCTGTCATCGCTGGCCAGCGCCCGCAGCCCTCCTGCATGTCGCGGGCTATGGCGGGGTTGATCGCCGGTTGCCGCCCTTCGACATCGGTCCTCTCCCTCAGCTGACGCAAGCGCTCGAAGTAGTGGGGGTTGTGGATTACGCCCTTTATCCGTAGTCCAGTCGCATAGGAAAAGGGCACGTCACACTGAGTGCAATACATCTGATCGCAGCCGGAGACGCGATTGATGGACATGCCGCATCCGGGGCACGCGCGACTGTCCTGCAAGATGGCCTTGATGGACTCCACCGTGCCTGGGTCGCATTCGTGATTGGCATTTTTGAGCTCTCGGCAAGCTGAACAGAAATGGTTGAGGCAGGTCCCGCACTTGTACTGGGTGCTGAGAAAACCTTTGCAATCTCCGATCGGGCACGCGGCCACAAAAGCACGGCGCTCCGCAGGAGCCTGATTGCCGCTTTCGTTGTTGTACCTCCAGAGGGCTTCTACGGCTGCCGTGTACGCGCTGCGGGACTGCTTCACTCGAGAGAGCGCGGCTTGGTGCTCGACGTGCGCTCGCTGTCGCGCGGCTTCTAACTGCCTCCTGTTGACTTCGCGCTCCACGTGAGGCTGCGTCGCGGGAATGAGGGAACGCTCCCTGTCGAAGAGGACCTTCTCCCTGTGCTTCTTCAGCTCGCCGTTTCTCCATGTAGGCGTCAAGTGCTCGTCCAAGAAGGTCCTGTTGAAGTGAAGTCCACAATTCATGCAGCTCGGATCGCTGAGAGAAGAGAGCAGGTAAGTCTTGAGGCAGCGCACGCAGGCGTCGTAGGAACAGGAGGGGCATCGCACGGGGACACGAAGCTTGGCCGTGAAGGCGTCGCAGCAGACGGGGCACGAACCCCCGGAAGGAGAGCTTGTTTTGCTCGGCATATCTCCGTTTTTTCACTGCATGCGGTCATAGCAGGCGTCGGGGCAACGCGCGACCTGCGAGGATGACCGGCAAGATCGCTTCCTCGTCGGACACATGCATCCGCAGCAGGCGCTCAGAACATCGACGCCCATCTGCCTATGCGGGAAAGGGGCTTGAGATCGGTGGCGATGCCACTGCTCGTACCGTTTGCCGAGGTCTGGTTGGGGACCCTGGTTTCGATGCCAAATCTTGCTATGGTCTCTGCTTCCCACACCGCCCCGGAAGCCTTCCTTGGGGGGCAGCCGAAGCTGCGAGCATCTCAACAATGCTGGGAAGGCAGCCAATCGATGCATTTCTCTCTGAGTCGGTTTCTTAAGCGACCTCTCGAACGACGCCAACTATTTGTTGGGGGGGGGGTCACTTGCGATGAGGGGGCCAATGGTCCGCGCCATGTTGTTGTGCCAATTGTTTTTCGAAGGATGCATCGTCGGCTTCGACGACTTCGCATGTCAGGCTGCCTCACGGCCTCGAAATCCATTTTGGGGCAGAGAGGTCCCCCACTTCCAATCCGGCGAAGGGCGCATAGAAAGCCTGAGGCGGTCGACCAGACTTCGTGACCAGGACGACACCTCTCGCGAGGCCGCTTTGCCAGAGTTGGTCTTCTTTCTTGGATGGGTCGTTGTACACCGCCCGAAAGTCGCCGTCGACGATTGGATATCGGATGGCGCTGGAAAACGGAACGCTGAAGGCGCATGAGACGGTCAGGTCTCCGCGTCTCAGGAGCATCGAGAAGAAGAGCCGTCGTCCACAGGACGTCGCCGTTGAATCTTGGTACCCCCAGTCCTTTCCAGGCTCGAACCCGTCAAACACGACCTTGCGACCTCGAAGCCAAAGGAGCACGATGCTGTGGCGATGTTTTCGCAGGATCTGCGGGGCCTGCCCTCCGACGATGAAGGCGTCTCCGGCGGATGGCCTCATTTCCCGAGTCTCTCTTCGCGCTACCTCTAAGAGTTGGGACAGGGAAAAGGCGTCATACTCCGATCGGTACGGAAATTCGAGGAGAGATGGAGCCGCCGCCCACCTCCACGAAGGCGTGTAGGATCTCCCGAAGTTCCTGTCCCTGTAGCCGAAGAGATTGACGTCTGCTGCATAGACTTCGCCCGTCTCGCGCTCGAGGATTGACCCCCGGAAGGAACACTGGGCCCCCGGCACGGTCCAGACGAACGGCACGGCGTTCAAGCGTCGCGGGAGCCAGGAATCGGCCACCCCAACGCTCCAAGCTGCATGCGAAGAGAATTTCAGAGAACCCTCCAATTCTTTGGTTCGGAACTCAAAGCCCATGCAGGAAAGTCTGAAGCGTCGGTCGAGATTCGTTGGGTCCCTGCCGTGCAACTCGTCTCCTTCGAGGAGCATCGTGTATCCGTCCTCTATGACAGCACGGCTCCTTCCGTGCGGAGCGTAGAAAATGGCGATGACGCGTGCCTGGTGGGACTTCCCCACGAAGACTTCCAACGAGACGACTCTGTTGTTCGTGCAAGGAATCGTCATCCACCACCACTGAAAGGCTGCCGTTTTGAGAAACTGATCTTCTGCTCTGGCCACAGAGGAAATGTAGGAACACTTCATGTTTATGTTTTCTGTTTGAAAGATGAGAAACGAGGCGCGAGCTTTATTTAAAAAAAATCGTAAATGGGAGGTGGACAGCGCATGAGCGAGACATTCGACCTAACCAAAGACGCTAAAAAGACATGGGGTTCTGGACAGAACACGAAAAAGAGAAGTGGGAGGAAAGAGCAGCAGTGACGGTCATCGCCCATGAGGACATTGGAGGGGTGTGAGGGCGGAATCGCAGACGGACAATGTAGCCGAAGTGTCCCGTGAGCGAGAAGCCTGCTGTGGTTACGACCCAACTGCAGACATGCCCCTTGCATCCCGAGTGTTGCGTGTCAAGCTCCTGACTCTGTCGTGTAAACCGGCGAGTTCTATGCGAGCGGCGTCGAGCTGAGTTCGAAGCGTCGCGATTTCCGCACGGAGTCGGACCTCTTCTGGGTTCGGAGGATCGGGTCCGTAGCCGATGGAGGCTCTTTCCCCGCTCCTGACAGGCATCCGTGCTGCAATCAGTGTGGCATCAGGCTCGAAAATGACTTCGTAGCGTCTTTGAGGACGTGTGTTGTCGCCGC
>Ga0114973_10003098_pt1 | contig 11828 bp, 13 predicted proteins | sample M_140807_MF_Meta_FD_87025 | JGI IMG/M metagenome (GOLD analysis project Ga0114973, IMG submission 87025) | Freshwater microbial communities from Lake Montjoie, Canada to study carbon cycling - M_140807_MF_MetaG | ecosystem: Environmental > Aquatic > Freshwater > Lake | place: Lake Montjoie... | reverse complement strand
TTTTGAATAAATAGTAAGTGAAGAATATATTCTTTACACGATGCTATCTGAGACTAAAAAGAAAAATTATTTAAACGAAATAGATATTTTAAGGGCTTTTTCAGTCATTTTAATTTTTCTTTATCATTATGATAACAAGTTATTTAAACTTGGTTATTTAGGTGTTGATATATTTTTTGTAATTTCAGGCTTCGTTATTACTTTAACATTAAAAGATCTAAAGCACTTTTCATTGAATGATTTAAAGAATTTTTATTTAAGAAGAATAAAAAGACTATATCCCGCATTAATTTTTTGTGTAGCTTTAACAACTATATTTTATTTATTTTTTGGATTTTTATTTCAAGGAAACAATATAAAAGATAAAATAATTAGTTCATTATTAGGCTATTCAAACTTTTTTTTTCATTATCAAAGTAAAGATTATTTCCAACAAGATTTTTTAAATCCCTTTGATCATATTTGGTCACTAAGTGTTGAAATTCAGTTTTATATTTTATATTCGATTTTTTTAATTTCGATTTATAAATTTTTTAATACAAATCTACTTTATATTTTTTCTATTTTGACTTTTGCATCATTTGTGTATTTTATTTATATAAAAGTAATTTTTTTAGTTATTTAGGAAAAATTTCTTATTCTTTTTATTTATTTCATTTCCCAGTTTTGTATTTCTTGGATTTATATTTTCCTAATAATTATATTTTAGTTGGAAGTTTTTTATTAACTTTCTTGTTATTCACTTTTTCGTATTTTTATATTGAAAATTATTTTAGATATAAAAAATTATATTTTCTAGATTTTAAAAAATTTAAATTAATTTTTTTATTTTTATTCTTAATAGTTTTAATATATTTATTTAATTTACCCGTTGTTTTGCCATTTAAAGGATCTGCATACGCTACTACTTTCAAGTCATGTTTATTTTCAAAACAATATTTGATTAATAGAAGTTTTGAAGAAAGGAAAATTTTTACAAAAGAATATAGTAATAATTTGAAAATATCCCGATTTGATCTGTTAGATTTACTGTGCGATAAAGATAATTGTGATTTAAATGCTAAAAATAATAATAAACTTTTATATTTTAGAGATAATATTCATTTAACTTACAAAGGAAGCGAAAACCTAACATCAATATTTGATGTTTGGTTATCAAACTTATTTATTAGATAACTTTAATTTTTTTTAACCAACTAACTGATTGCCACTGATCTTTTAGTGAAATTTTATTTTTTGCAAATGCTTCCATTATTTGTTTTATCGCATCGTTAATTTTTAGTTTTGGTTCAAAACCTGTCTTTAATAATTTAGATGAATCCAAATTATAAGATCTAATATCGTTAGATTTTTTAATTATAATTTTGCATGGAACGTTTTTTTTTACAATTTTAGCTATTTGTAGAACGCTTAAATTTTCAAATCCAGCATTATAAAATATAGAATTAGATTTATTATTTAAAAAATGTATAAAAATATCAGTCAAATCTTCAACATGAATATTGGGTCTCTTTTGACTTCCACCAAAAACTGTTATCACTCTTTTTCGCAATGCTTGCATAGTTAGTAAATTTACCGTTAAATCGAACCTCATTCTTGGAGATAGACCACAAACTGTAGCGGGTCTGATTATATTAATTTTAATTTGATCTTTAAAACTTAGAAGAATTCTTTCCGCAATCATTTTAGTTTTGTTATAAATAGAAATGGGCATTGGAGAAAGTTCTTCAGTAACTTTCTTTTCTTTTTTTACTCCGTAGACGCTTCCCGAACTTGAATATATAAAATGTTTTACACCATCTCTAATTGATTTCGTAATTAGTTCATATGTTGTAAGAACGTTCACTTCCCAAGATAAATTTGGATTTAATTCAGCCATCGGATCATTAGCTATGTTAGCTAAATGTATTATTTTTTCATAACCTTTAAATGAAATATTTTTTAAATTTCTAATATCGCATTTTAAAATTTTTAGATTTTTGTGTGTGCCAAGATAATTGCCAAACCATTGAGTATCGACTACAAAAATCTTATAGTTTTTTTTAAGAAGTTTTTTAACAAGAACCGAGCCTACGTAGCCACATCCTCCTAGTACGATAATTTTCATATTTATTTCGAAAGAATTTGTTATATTAAATTATTCAAACTTTCAAATAAAAATTATTATAATTTAATGATTCAAAAATTTTTATTCACTAAAAATAACGTTAATAAAAAAATAAACATTCCAAAAAGTAAAGTAGTTGGTTTATGTCATGGTGCATTTGATGTTTTGCATTTAGGTCACATTAAGCATTTTAAAGAGGCAAAAAAATTTTGCGAAATTTTAATTGTTAGTATTACTGCTGATGAATTTATAAAAAAAGGGCCTTTACAACCTTTTTTCAATAGCAAAGACAGAGCAGAAGCTCTATTAGCGATTGAGTACGTAGATCATGTATATATTTCTCATTCATCGACTGGCGAAGACCCTATTAATTTTTTTAAACCAAATTTTTATATAAAAGGGATTGATTATATAGACAAAAAAAAAGATTTTAATTTAATTAAAGAAAAAAAAGCGTGCGCACAAAATAATACTAAGTTAATTTTTACTAAAACAAAAAAATATAGTTCCACTAAAATTATAAATAATGTTCTTAATAAATATTCTGTAGAAAAAATGAACATTATAAAAACAATAAAACAAAAATATTCTCTAGAAGATATCTTTAAAATATTTGAATTAGCCAAAACTAAAACCTTTGCAATAACTGGTGAGCCAATTTTAGATGAATTTAGATTTATCGATGTTATAGGTACAGCTACCAAGTCTCCTATCATTACAAGCAATTACATAAGTAGAGAAGTTCATTTAGGTGGATCTATAGCTGGAGCAGCCATGCTTTCAGAGTTTGTTAAGAATGTTTTGTATTTATTACCTGTAAATAAAATAAAATTAACTAAACTTAATTCAAATATTAAAAAAAAATTTTTTAATACTAATTTTAAAATCCCAAAAAAAATTAGATATCTAACAGAAGCCAGAAAAAATAAGATGTTTCAAACTAATATTATTAAAGCTTTTAAACCAAATAAAAAAGGTTATGAAAATTATCTAAAAAAGATTAATTATTTTCAAAAAAAATATCCATTTATTATTTTAGATTTTGGAATTGGTCTATTTAACATGTCGAATAAAAATAGAATACGTAATTCAAAATTTTTTTTAAACGTCCAAACCAATTCTAATAATTATGGCTTTAATTATTTTTCTAAATACAAACAATTCTCTTATTTATCAGTAAATTTGAAAGAATTTGAATTAAATTTTGGAAAAAAAATTAATAATTATAATGAAATTAAAAACTTTATTCATTTAATGCCTTCTTTGCCGTTCTCTGTAACTTTAGGTAGCAAAGGTAGCGTTTTTGTAAATAAAAAAAAACAAATTATTTACTGTCCTTCTTTTTTCTCAAATATTATTGACACCACAGGTTGTGGGGACGCTTATTTAATTATTACTTCAATTTTAGTGAATTTAGGATTGGATGACGAGATTGTACCCTTTATTGGGAATTGTTTTGCAGGATTGCATGCTCAAAATTTTGGTAATAGCAAATTTCCAAATAAAAATGAATTATTAAATTCTTTAAAATATATTTTAAATGTCTAGAAAAAAAATTAAATTTTCTAAGCAAAGGTGCAATTTATTTAGGAAGGTTATTTTGCAAATGTCCCAAAATGTTAGCGCTATACATTTAGGAGGAAGCTTTTCTTGTACTGAAATATTAGATGTAATTTATAATATTTTAATGAAACCATCAGAGCGAGAAAATTTTATTCTATCCAAAGGCCACTGCTCTGTATTGCAATACGTAATTTTAAATTATCTAGGTATTTTAAAAAAAAATTCTTTAGATAATTATTCTAAGTCTTTTGGTAAATTTGGTGTTCACCCAGAGATTAAGAATAAAGGTATCAATGCTTCAACAGGCTCACTCGGTCACGGTTTAGGTATGGCCGCTGGGTTTGCTTTGTCTAATAGAAAAAAGAACACCTTTGTAGTTTTGAGTGACGGTGAGTTACAAGAAGGATCTACCTGGGAGTCAGTCATGGCTATCAGAAATTTGAATTTAAGTAATATAGTTGCCATTATAGATAATAATGATTTACAAAGTTTAGAAAGAACTTCTGTTACCCATCCTTCAATGTACCCCATAGAAGAAAAATTTAGAAGTTTCGGATGGGACTCTAGGGCTTGCAACGGACATGATACAAAAAAAATTTTAGAAGTAATAAATAATAGAAAAAAGAATAAACCATTTTGCTTAGTTGCAAAAACTATTAAGGGATATCCAATTAGTTTTATGAAAAATAATCCAATTTGGCATTATAGATCTCCCTCAGTGGATGAATTTAATTTAGCTATAAAAGAATTAGAATGAGAGATGCGTTTTCAGAACAGCTTTATAAAGAAGCAGTAAAAAATAAAAATATTTATATAGTCGTCGCCGATATTTCTCCCGCAGGAAGCATGTCAAAATTTAGAAAAGAATTTCCAGATAGATTTATCAATGTAGGGGTTGCCGAACAGTCAATGGTCGGTATTGCTGCAGGATTGGCGATGAAAGGTAAAATTGTTTTTACTTATACAATTGCAACTTTTTCACTTTATAGACCTTTTGAAATGATTAGAGATAATCTTTGTTATCAAAATTTGCCAGTAATCGTTGTGGGTATGGGTGCAGGTACCATCTATAATAATCTGGGCGGTACTCATATGAGCCAAGAGGATATTTCAATATGCAGAAGTTTGCCAAATATGAATGTTATTTCTCCAGCAGATCCCTTAGAAATGAAAAGTGCAGTGTCTTATTGTGTTAACCATGCAAAAAAAACTACTTATTTAAGACTAGGAAAATCAGGGGAAAATAATTTTACTCTAAATGCGAAAGAAAAATGGTCTTTTGGTAAGATTAGATTAATTCAAAATGGATCTAAAATTGCAATTATTAGCCATGGAATATTAATGAAATTAAGTTTTAGCATTAGTAAAGAAATACAAAAAATAAAAATATTACCTGCTATTTTCAGTTGTCATACCTTGAAACCTTTTGACAAAAGTAAATTTAAAAATATTTGTCAAAATTTTGATTTAATCATTTCAATTGAAGATCATTCAGAAATTGGAGGATTAACAACAATTTTAAAAGAAGAGTCATATCTTAACAAATTTAAAGGAAAGTTATTAAATTTTTCTCTAAAAGATGAGTTTATTAATGATTACGGTTCGCAAGATTCTTTGCTGACAAAACACGGGATTTCAAAGAAATTAATCTTAAAAAAACTACATAAACATATCAAACGATCTTTTGCTTGATAAAAAAACAGAACCTTCTTTATAGTTTTTAGGTAGGTCGCTAATTTTTTTAATATTTCTCCAGCCAATTTTTTGTGAGTATAGAAAGTTTGTTTTTTTAAACAAATTATAAATAATTTTTCTAGATTCATTGTCAGTAATCTCAATTATTGCATCAGTGTTTTTCCAATCGTTCAGATTTGTTGAAGAAAATATTTTTTTCTCTCCACCCTCACAATCTATTTTTATTAAATCAAATTTATTTACAATTTCTTTAAAACATATAGTTTTTACAGAAAATTCGTCTACTGATCCGTAAACTATTGACTTAGCACCTTTTAGGCAGCTCCCAGTAGTATTGTCATTAATTCTTATAAATTTATCTTTTCCATTACGATCAGAAATAGCTTTTTGTATAATTTTTATATTCACTTTATTTTTTTTAAAAAATTTTTTTGCAATTATTATATGATTTGGATCAGGCTCTATGGAAGTAACATCAAATTTGAGTTTTTTCAAAATTATACTATGAAGACCTATATTCATTCCGATGTCTAAAACTTTATTATAATAGTTTTTATTTTTGAAATAAAAATAAAATATAACAAATTCATTCCAAGTTAAAATGTTAAATATATTTGTTTTACCAAAATTTATATTTTTAAGCCAAATATCAAAGTCGAATAGTTTGTAGGAAGAAAATTTAGTTTTAATTGAATCTTCAATCAGAGAATTAATTTGTGAATTATTTTTATTATTTAATTTATGCTTAATTTTTTTTTTTACTAAATTAATAATAATATTTTAATTTTTTTCGTTCATTTAATCATTATACATATAAAATCATTATGCAGAAAAGAATTATTTTAATAGGAGCAAGTGGTTTTTTTGGAATAAATATTTATAATTATTTTAAATCTGATTTTGTTATTAAAAAAGTATTTAGAAAAACAAACATAAAAAAAATTAACTTTAAGAATTATGATTATATAATTAATGCATCAGCAGATGTTTATAACGAGGGTAATATGTTCAAAAATAATACTCTTTTCGTTTTTAAAATTCTAAAAAAAATTATTGATGAAAATAAAAACATTAAGTTAATTCATTTTGGGTCTTCAGGAGAATATGGGGCGGTAAATAAAATGCTATGTGAGAAAGATTTATTAGTGCCTCGAACTGTGTATGAATCAACAAAAGCAGCTGCAACCATGTTGGTTTCTGGTTATTCAAAGTACTATAAAATTAACTCTATAATAATTAGACCATTTGCTATTTATGGTATTCATGAAAATGAAACAAGGATTTTACCAAATTTTTTTAGACATTTTTTGCATTCAAAACCTCTTAAGATATATAAAGGTTACCAAGACTATGTTTATATAAAAGATCTATTATTATTTTTGCAAAAAATTATTAAAAAAAATTATATAAAGAATTGGGGAGAAATAGTCAATTTTGGAAGTGGAAAGCAGCACAGCAATACTGCAATTTTTAATATTTGTAAAAAAGCTTTTCGTAAAGAAATAGTTAAAATGAAAAATAATTTTTTCATGAACACATCATTACCTTCCGTTATTTATATTAATAATTTCCAAAAAATTTATCATAAAAAAATTTGGTGCTCTAATAATAAATATTTGTTAAAAAATTTTAAATTTAATTTTAAATATAATATTGAAAAAGGTATAAAAGATTATGTTCATGAATATAAAAAATTATTAAAAATAAAAAGTTGGAAAAATTTTTAAACTTTTTAAAAAACTCTGCATGCAGAAATTCAATAATTTTTTTGATTTGAAAAAATTTATAATTACGCAATTAGTTTAATGGCAAAAAAATTTTTCTTTAAATTTTTAAGACTTTACAGATTATTGTATTTACCATTTTTTTGTTTTTCATTAATTTTATTATTTTTGAAATTAAAAAAAAAAGATATTATTTTTATTCAGGAAGAAGGAGGATTCGGGCACATGATCATTGCTTCCCATGTTTTGAATTGTGTTTGCAGAAATAAAGATTGGTCTTTAATTTGGTTCTATCAAAAAAAAAGACATAATAAATATTATAATAATTTTTTTGTTAAAAATTTATTTTTTATTACAGTTCCGAATAGTTTATTTCTTAGAAATATATATTTGCAGACTTCATACTTATTATCTAAATTTTTTTTAAAGCACAAAATAATTAATTATAAAGACTACCTTTATAAAAATTATGAAACTTCTTCTAAAAATTTATTTTATAAAGAAAAAATGGATTCTAGATTTATAAAAATTATTTCTGACAATTGGCAAGTAGGATATCAAAAATATGAAGATGATTTTATAAAAAGATTTAATTTAATTAAAAAATCTTTTAAAGGAATTGTCTCAATCCATGTGAGGAATAAAGGAACGAATAGCAATTTATTTTCAAATTATTTTAGAGATACAGTGGATATAAATAATTATAAAATGTTAATAGACAATCTTATAAAAGAAGGTTGGCAGGTATTTTTATCTGGCGATGATTTTGAGCCATTGGACTGGATGAAAAATCATGAAAAAGAACTAATATTTCGGTCCAGGACAGAGTTAGATTTTAATAAATATAATTTTTACTGCACTAATATTTCAGATGTAATGATAACTAACTCCTGTGGCAATGTCACAACCAACGTACTTAACAAAAATAAGGTTTTATTATTAAATGAAGCTCAGTTTGGTTATGGATGGCCAAATTCTATTGTAAGTTATAAGTTTATTAAATTTTCCTCTAAACAACAAATAAAAAATTTATTTTATAATTTTCCTTCTACATTTGACCAAAAATATCTAAAAGGATTGTGCTTTAGAGACTTAAATGAAAAAGAGATATTAAATGTTGGAATGGAATTTATAAATAATTTTAATAACCCTGATTACGGCGTTGATCCAAGTATCTTAGATTTAAACTTTGATTTTTTATTAGATTCAAAAGCTAAAATTTCTAATGAATGGTTAAGAATAATTAATTATGAAAATCTTGAATAATAATTTTTTGTATAAATTTATTTATAATTATTTCGAAGAATTTATTAATTTAATATCGGACATTAATAAAAAAAATATAATTGAATGTGTAAAAGCTTTTAAAAAAATTAATAAAAACAAAATTATTTTTTTAGGCAACGGTGGAAGCGCAGCAATCGCAAGTCATGTTTCTGTTGATTTGAGTAAAAATGCAGGCATTAGATCAGTAAATTTTAATGAAGCCGATCTTATTACTTGTCTATCTAATGATTATGGCCATGAAAATTGGATGCAGGAGTCTTTAAAGTTGTATTGTGATAAAAAAGACTTGGTAGTTCTAATCTCTTCATCAGGTCAATCCAAGAATATATTAAATGCCGCAAGATGGTGTAAAAGAAATAAAATTAAAATTATCACATTTTCTGGAAATAAAAAAAATAATTCATTAAATAAGATTAATGATGACGGAATTAATTTTTGGATTAATTGTAAGGCATATAATTATATAGAGTGTGCTCATTTGTTAATATTAATGAGCATAACAGACTTAATTATTGGAAAAACAATATATAAGCCTTAGATGAAAAAATATTGTTTCGATATTGATGGAGTTATTTGTAAAACTATAAAAAAAAAATACAAATCCTCAAAACCAAATAATAAAGTTATTAAATTAATTAATAATTTATATGACCAGGGTCATTATATAATAATTTTTACATCTAGATTCATGGGTCGTAATAAAGAAAATGTTAAATTAGCGAAAAAGCAAGGATATAATTTTACTAACGCTCAACTTAAGTATTGGGGACTCAAATTTCATAAACTAATTTTCGGTAAACCATCCTTTGATGTTCTAGTTGATGACAAAGCTTTTAATCATGATATTAATTGGCATAAAAAAATTTTCAATAAGTAATTGCTAAAAGTGAATGAAATATAATAAAGTAATTGTAACAACCACAATAAATAAACCTAGCGAAGCTCTAATTAAATTTTCTTTAATGAAAGATTGGAAATTAATTATTGTCGGTGATTTAAAAACGCCACATAATGAGTTTTTAAAAATGAAAAATATTATTTATTTATCTCCAAAAAAACAGGAAAAATTATTTAAAAATCTTAGCGATATGATCGGTTGGAATTGTATACAAAGAAGAAATTTAGGTTTTGTTTATGCTAATAAGATTGGCGCAGAAATAATAGCAACTGTTGATGATGATAATATTCCCAAAGCTAATTGGGGAAAAAATCTGATAATAAACAAAAAAATAAAAATAAAAAAATATATAACTAATAATATTGTTTTTGATCCAATCGGAGTGACTAATCACAATCACTTATGGCACAGAGGATATCCCTTAGAGTTAATAAAAAAAAAAAATAATATTTTAAGAGCAAAAAATACATATGTTAATAATATAAGTGTCCAAGCTGATTTCTGGGATGGCGATCCCGATATTGATGCAATAGAAAGGATGACTTTAAATTTTAAAAATTGTAAATTTAAAGAATCTTATTTTCCGTTTTGTTCAAATAAAATCTCCCCCTTTAACTCCCAAAATACTTTTCTTTCTAAAAAAGTTTTAAAACATTATTTTATGTTTCCCTCAGTAGGCAGAATGGACGATATTTGGGCCTCATATTACGTACAAGCATTGGGTTACAAAGTCGCTTATTGTAAATCATCAGTTGTACAAATCAGAAATATTCACGATTATACAAAAGATTTTAAAAATGAAGTGATTGGGTACTTAAATAATTATGAGCTAATTTTATCATTAACGAAAAATCCATTAAGTATAAAAAAATTTATACCGAAAAAATCTTATTTAGCGTTTAAAGAATATCAAAAATATTTTTTAAATTAATCCTGTTGGTAACTTTTTATTTTCTAAATTCTTTACAAGATAGAATCTATATTTATCGTTATTTGACCAATATAATAAAAAAAAATATAGTTGTGACTATTCATGAATAGTAAACACCTAAAAAATATAAAAAAAAATTTAGAAATTAAAAAAACTGTTTAATTATTATAATGTACAAAAAAATTTACAGTTTAAGCTAAAAAAAAAATATATTTTAAATTACTTGGAGTATTTATAATTGAAAAAAAAAATTTGTAATTTTTATTCTATGGGTTCTTTAGACCAGACACAAGGTGGTTCATCTTTATTTAATTATTATTTTATTAAACATTTATTAAATAAAAATTATTCTGTGAATGCGACGTTATTTGCTAGTAAAAATTTTTACAAAACACAAGTTAATTTTAAAAATATAATAAAAAAAAATGAAAAACTAAAAGTGAGTTACATTATTTTAAAAGATAAATATAAATTTAATTTTAAAAAAAATTTTTTTTTAGAGAGTATTAATAAAATTTTTTATTACGAAGAATTACTTAACTACTTTTTACTTAATAAAAATAAGATAAATAGAAATGATATTAACGTAACAAGGGGATTTGGATTTGCATGTATTTTTTCTAAATTGAATATCAAAAATATTAATCTTCTTGATGACCCAAAAGTATTACAAGTGAAAAGAGAACTATTAAAAAGTAGTGATTTTTTTTTTAAAATAAAAAGAATTATTGTTTATTTATTTTTAAAGAACATTTATAAAAAAATGTCTTTTTACTTTAAATTAAATAATTTTTGCAAATTTTATACTCATTCGCCGCATCACGTTTTATATTTTAATGAAAATAATATTAAATGCAAACATATTACAACTTTTCAAAAATCAAACCAACTTTCTTATATTAATGAAGTAAAAAAGTTTCTTTTAAAAAATCAAAAAAGAAATTTTATAAATATTTGTTTTGTAGGGAGTTTAGATACTAGTGCAAGTAAAACATCGATAGAAACTTCTTTAGTTTTATTTAAAAATTTAAATAAAAAAATTAAAATAAATATTTTTTTTTTGAGTGATAGTTATAAAAAAATTAAGAATATTGAAAATGTTAATATTTATTTTGTTAAAAAAAAAGTAAAATTAAATGATTTTATGAAAAAAATGCATTTTGGAATTTATTTGGGTGATTATAATATTGGGATTAGACAAAGAATAATTTTTATGATGTCTTATGGCGTTCCTGTATTATGTCATATTAATAATAAAGATTCTTTAATTTTTTTAACAAACAACAAAGATATTATATATTATAAAGATGAAAATGATTTATACAAAATTTTTAATAAACTTTGTTTAAATCAAAGTTTTTTGCTTAAACTAAAAATCAATTCATTTTTTTCACAAAGGAAATTTTATGATATGAAAAAAAACTTAGAACTTTTTTACAAAGAAATAGTAAAAGAATTTCAGTATTAGTGCTATAATTTTTAAACAATTTAAAAAAAATATGTAAAAAGATTTAAAATTGCAGTTTAAAAAGTTTAATTTTTTAAGTTATATCTACTGCAAATATAAAGAAAGATGATTTGATTGTTTAAGAATCTATTAAAAATTTATAAAAGTATCGGAAA
>Ga0114973_10003097_pt1 | contig 11829 bp, 14 predicted proteins | sample M_140807_MF_Meta_FD_87025 | JGI IMG/M metagenome (GOLD analysis project Ga0114973, IMG submission 87025) | Freshwater microbial communities from Lake Montjoie, Canada to study carbon cycling - M_140807_MF_MetaG | ecosystem: Environmental > Aquatic > Freshwater > Lake | place: Lake Montjoie... | reverse complement strand
GCCGCCAACGTGGGCAGTAGGGCTACCCTTAGCGGCTGAAGTCAAGATTATGGGAAGGTATGGCAAATGAATTTTGTTATAGAAAAAATACCGCACAAAATTGCAAAACATTGGGTTGAAACTTGGCATTATTCAAAGCGTATGCCGACGGGTAAAAATATAAATTTTGGCGTGTTTTGTGATGGTGAGCTTTACGCGGTTATTGTTTACGGGATTGGCGTTAACCCCTATCAAGCTAAATATCTTGGGGTAGATGCCGTGGTTGAGATTAAACGTATGTGTCGTTCGGAACCGCCTAACCCTAACTATCCATTGAGCAAATTTATTTCTTTGACCACACGGTTAGTGGTAAAAGAATTTCCTTGCCAATGTGTAGTGGCTTTTGCCGACCCTGAGCAGGGGCATGAAGGCACGGTTTACAAAGCCAGCAACTTTAAGTTGCACGGCAAGACCAACGCCGAAGTGCACCTGATAGATGCTCATGGCGTAATGCGGCATAGGCGATACGCGTTTAGACATGCGCGTCGCAATAACATTCCGCTGGAAGAAAGCCGACAAATTTTAGGTGTGACTCGTATAAAAACACAACCTAAATATAGATGGGTTCGTATGTTGAAAGGCCGTTCCAATGTCGCAGTTTAATCAATATCTTGCATCACTGGCGCCCGAAGGCGAAACCATGCTGTTTGTCGAACAGGTGGTTAAGGCCGACGGCAAGACCTTTTGGATGCCCTATTACCCAACCGAGGACAAGACCGGCGCGCTCTACTGCAACACCGCCAGCTTTATCGTCGACCGCTTCACCAATAAGCGCAAGCCCAAGGCGCAAGCCGAGAACGCCGATCTGGTTGCCGTGCTAGTGCTCGACGACATCGGCACCAAGTCCAAAACGCCACCGCTGGAGCCAACGTGGAAGATGACCACATCTGCGGGCAACCAGCAGTGGGGCTACACGTTCAATCTTGACAACCAGCCAACCAAGAACGAGTTTTCCGCCGCCGTGAAGGCGATTGCGGAAGCGGGTTACACCGACGCAGGCATGACCAACCCCGTGCGCAACTTCCGCATCGAGGGGTCGGTCAACCTGAAAGAAGGCAAAGGCAATTACATCTCGCACGTTAGTGACTTCGACCCGACGCGCGAGTTCACGCTGGCCGACATCTGCGCCGCGCTTGGCGTGACCCCTGCCGAGGCCGACACCGCCGTTGCAGGCGGGATCAGGATTGAGGACGACGGGGCCGACATCGTGCTGCGCTGGCTGTCCGAGCACGATCAGGTGCTTGAGCCAACCAACGCCGACGGTTGGACGGGGGTGATTTGCCCCAACTACGAGGAGCACACTACAGGCATCGAGGGCGGGCGTTACAATTCGATTACCCGCGCCTTCTCGTGCTTCCACGGCCACTGCGCGCACATTACCAGCGAGGCCTACGCGCAGTACGTCGAAAACAACGGCGGCCCGCACTACGACCGCGGTTACCGTAGCGACCTTGTGTTCGGTCGCCTGAGCGCGAACCTTGCCAAGGCAGGGCTTACGCCGACCAAAGCCTACCCTAACCGCACCGAGGAGATCATTGCCGAGGTCGAGCGCAAGGAGATGGGGCGCACGGCCAAGCAGGGTTGGTTCACGCGGTTTGCCTATGTGCCAAACGAGGACGCTTATTTTGACATAGAGGAGCGCGCACTAATATCGCGGCGCGCGTTTGACGCCATGTTCCGCCACATCGAGTGCAAGTCGATCCACGGCGAGAAGAAACCTAAGATACCCGCGTCTTACTGCTACGACGAGAACAGGCAGGCGATGGGTGCGCATACGCTGGACGGTCTGACCTACGCCGCGGGCGACAGCGTGCTGGCGGTCGAAGAGGGCCGCGTCTACGGCAACCGCTGGATTGACAGTCGCCGCACAGGCGCGGATGCCGACGCCAGCCTCTGGCTGCAACACGTTGAGCGTATGGTGCCCGACGCTGACGTGCGGGCGCATGTGCTCGACACAATGGCGTTCAAGCTCCAGACCCCCAAGAAGAAGATCAACCACGCCATCCTGCACTACGGCGTGGAAGGTGCGGGCAAGGACGCGATGTGGTCGCCGTTCTTCCACGCTATCGGGATGCGCAACGTGGTGGTCAACGACGTGGACCAGATCAGCGGCGACTGGGGCTATAGCCTTGAGAACGAGGTGATCGTGTTTAACGAGTTGAAGGAAGCATCCGCCAATGAGCGGCGCGCTTTGGCCAACCGGCTGAAGGGGCTGATCGCCGCGCCGCCGGACAAGCTGGAAGTGCGGCGCAAGGGCGAGCATCCCTACATGATCCCCAACAGGGCGTTCGTGATGGCGTTCACCAACCACCCCGCCGCTATCTCGCTGGCCGCCGCCGACCGCCGCTGGATGTGTATCCATTCGACAGCGCCGCGCATGGACGAGGCGGACGCCAAGGCGTTGTGGGGCTGGTACGAGCGCGGCGGGGGCTACGACGCGGTGGCGGGCTATCTGTTGCGCCGCAACATAGCGCACTACAACCCGTCGGCGCCGCCAATGGCGACCGACTTTAAGGTCAATATGGTTGAGATGGGCCGATCAGATGCTGAAGCGTATATGATCGACATGATGCGCAATTGCTCTGGCGAGTTTTCCAAAGGCGTTATTGGCGGCCCGTGGCATAAGTTGATCGACATGCTGCAAGGCGGCATCACCACGACCAAGCTCTATAAGGGCGTGCTGATGGAGGCGTTCAAAGAAGCGGGTTGGGTTGACAAGGGGCTGATCATGTCCGCACAGCACACGACCAAACGTCATGTGTTCTGTCACCCCGACAGAACGCACATGTCAAACAGCGACTTGCGCCGGGCGATTGAAGAGCCTGTCGAATTGAAGGTGGTGAAGTGATGCTTGAAAAGACAATCGAAGCCTATCTCGTCAAGCGGGTCCGCGAGATTGGCGGCATCCCCTACAAATTCACCTCGCCGTCCAACCGCGGGGTGTCCGACCGGATCGTCGTGCTGCCCAACGGCGTCGTTTGGTTCATAGAGCTAAAACGCGCAGGCGGCAAATTGACCCGCCTGCAAGTGATGTTCGCCGAGACAATGCACGTTATGGGGCAGCGTTACGCTTGCCTGTGGTCGAAAGAGGATGTGGACGGATGGATCAGCCAACTCTAAGGCCATACCAAGAGGACGCCGCCGACTTCTTGTACGAGCGTGACCGTGCAATGGTGCTGGCGCCCGTCGGCGCGGGCAAGACCGCACTAACCTTAACCGCCATCCGCGACATGATCGCGGACGGCATTGTCAAACGCGTGCTGGTCGTCGCGCCCCTGCGCGTCGCGTCCTCGGTCTGGCCTGCGGAGGCCAAGGTGTGGGCGCCCGAGCTGACCGTCGGCGTCGCCTGCGGTGCGCCTGAAAAACGTACGCAAGTTCTGTATAATACGGACTTTCAAATCGTCACTACGAATTATGATAACTTGGTATGGCTATCGGGGCACAAATTCGCGTTTGACATTATCGTGTTCGACGAATTGACCCGGCTGAAGAACCCGTCAGGCGCCCGCTTCAAAGCGTTATCGAAGGTAATAGACCGCATACCGATACGCTGGGGTCTGACGGGTTCGTTCACTTCTAACGGGCTGGAGGACGTGTTCGGGCAATGCAAGATCATTGACCAGAAGCTGCTGGGTCGGTCAAAAGGTGCATTTATGCAACAGTACTTCACTTTGATCAACAAAGAGTACAACCAGTGGGTGCCGCGCCCCGACGCGCTGCCACAGGTCATGCGCCGCATCAAGCCCGCAACCTATGTGCTGGCCAACAACATGTACACGCTGCCGCAGCTCTTGGTGGTTGAAGTGGCCGTGGCAATGGCCGACCGCACGGCGTACGATAACATGAAGAAGCACTTTCTGCACGAGGACATCGTTGCGTTGACAGCGGCGACGGTGACACAAAAGCTCCAGCAACTGTCGTCGGGCTTTGCCTATGACGTCGACCAGACGGGGCGGTGGTACTCCACGCACAAGTTTGACCGGCTGGAAGAGCTGCTGGACGAGAACCAGAACGCCAACACGATCATCGTATACCAGTACAAGGAAGAGCTTGCAGAATTAAAGCGTCGGTTTAAGGTTGCAACGCTAGAGAACCAAGACAGCATTGACAAATGGAACAAGAGCGAGACGCCGCTACTTGCCATTCACCCTGCTGGCGCTGGTCATGGCCTCAATCTGCAACACGGCGGTCATAATATTGTGTTCTTATCCCTGCCGTGGTCGCTTGAGCTGTTCGAACAGACAGTTGGGCGGCTACACCGCAGCGGTCAAAAGTCGGACGTATGGTGCTATGTCATGCTGACAGAGAACAGCATTGACGAAAAGATTTGGATGTCGCTGCACAACAAGAAGTCTCTGGCGGAGATCGCCTTAGAGGAGCTTAAAAGCGATGCCATACAAGGACAACGCGACCCGTCGAGCGGCGTATCACGCTAACCCCGCCCGCCACTACCGCACTAAAGAACGCTACCGCTACGGCATAACGCGGGACGACATGATCGAGCTGCTAGGCAATGACGATTGCACGATCTGCGGGCGCAACGGTGGGGCTAAACGCAACCCCATTGACCATTGCAGTGAAACCAAGACCGCACGCGGGTTCCTTTGCTCCGCGTGCAATACGGCTATCGGGCTGCTTAACCATTGCCCCCACCGCCTTCGGAAGGCAGCGGAATATATTGAGCGGCCTCCGCTGATTGCTCCGGAGCGGTATGCACATCTTCTTCGTGCTGCACGGGATACGCAGACCACTTAAGCTCAAAATGACCGCCGTCTTTGAGCGTCTTCCAGTCGCCGCCCCATGTGATGGGGATGTTCAGCTCGGCAGCGGTCTTCTTGAAAATTTCCGCCAGATGGGCGTAGTATTTCCATTCCCACGTCAAAATGCCTTTTTCGTCTTTGGCGCCAATGTCAATGGCGTGGCCGGTCAGATGGCGGCTGTTCATTGTCTGGCTGGCGCCCTTGGCGAAGTTGATCTTCTCCTGCTCCAGCGTGCGGACGCCTTCAAGCACAAAGAAGTCAGCGTCGGTGATTTCGTAGACGCGCTCAACCAGCTTCACAAGGTCAGGATGCACGCCCTGAAGGCGCGATTTTGATTTGATAGTTGGGGTAAACGTCATTGCCGAGCAACTCCGATTTTCTTCTCGTAAGTTCGCAAACCTGCTAACCCCAACATTGCCATTACGAGTTCCATAAGGCTTCCATCAAGAGCAGGATAAGTGCCGTAACCAGTAGCGGTGGCAAGGGGTCTGATAACATATTGGTAAGCAAGGCCGACTGCTCCTATCCATCCAATCATTGGCCGCCACCCCGACACGAACAAGTTGGGGTTGGCGGCTTCTGCGGTGTTTGTTTCTGATTGCGCGGCGTCCCACTTCTGTAGGCTGTCGCGCAGCGCGGCTTCTGCACTGATCTTTGCGTTTGGGTCAGGAACAAATTTGTTGATGACCTGTAAGCCCGCCGCAATAGCGTCGTCAATCCCGAACGTCATAGCTTGTCCGCCTTGCTGTCAAGTTTATCGTATATACGCTGGAACATATCTTCAATCCGCTCCATGCGCTTGTCCAGATCACTGCGCTTGACGTAGTTCTCAGGCAGATTGACTTCTAGCGTGTGCAGATCAGCACGCAGCTCTTTCACCGCGTCCCACAACTGCCGCGCAAACCAACCAAGCACCGACAACGCCGCGCCGCCGAGAAGGTTAATGAAATTCTGCATTTCCATTATCGGCCTGCTAATGCGTTCTGGTTAACGGGGGAACCGGCTTGCACCGCGCCCAAGGCAAGGGCTAGTGCCGCGCGGCGGGCAAGAGCGTTTTGAGCCTGACCCCGCGCCTGAAACGCCAAGGCTTTTTCAATAGTTGCCGCGCCCGCGGCAGGGTTTGACAGCTCGCGTGCCAACTCCAACGCAAGTTTTGCGTCCATATGACCCATAAGTTTTTTTGCGGCCATGTTGAAAAACGTAATGCCCCGGTTTAGGAACGACGCCGTAGGGATACCGACTTGCGCCCCTGCTTCGGTCGCCAACCGCGCGCTGCCTTCGGCTGCTGGGCGTCCCGCCGCAACAAGGCGCTGGTATTCATCCGAACGCGCCAGATCGCGGCGTACGGCGTCCACGGCTTGCAACTGGTCGGGCGTCATGCCTTTTGTCAGCTCGTCAATGCGCTTGCCAATAGCCAACGCGTTTGACCCCGGTGGCAGCGGTGCGGCTAACTTGTTGCCGCTGGCGTCCGCAATGCGCTTGATCTCGGCCAAACGCGCTGCGTCGGCTTTGACGGTTTCAAACTTCTGCGCAAGACCCATGCCGGCGTTGTCAAGCTCGGCAATCGGCGCGCGGTAGCTTTTCATAAACGCCGCGACCTTTTCAGGTGCGACGTCGCCTGCTTCGGTCAAGACCTTCTGGCGGAACAAATCCTCGATGCCGGTGCTGGCGATTTTCATAGCGTCGGGGTTTTGCCCAAATAGCGTTACAAACTGCTTGGCTTCCGACGCGCCGTTGGGGTTAAAATACTTTTGCACCACATCTTCCGGGCGTACTTTGCCTTCGTTGATTGATGTCTGTTTGAACAAGTTGGCGTTTACGCCGGTCTTGAAACGCGGCACCATCTCGGTGCGGTACAGGTTCACCGCCTGCGCGTACGCGGTTTTGGCCGCTTCTGGCAGCGTGTCGCTCTTGCCGATAGCGTCGTCGATTGTTGCGTGCAGTTGCTCAAGCTGACGCAACCGCGTGGCGGCCATAGGGTCTGACGACATTTTGGCGGCGGTAACGTCGGCGTTGATGTCTTTACGCAGCGCGTCAAGCTCACGCATGTTGGCGGTTGGTGCTTTGGGCGCGGTGGCTTCGGTCGTGTAACCAACGTTTTCTCCAAGCGAAACGTATTCGCCCGGCGTCGGGCCTTTCTTAAACGACATCAGCGCACGCGCTGTCTGCGGTGCGCTGCGCGGGTCGATCTGCGCCAACGGCTGGCCAAGAATGTCTTCGGCCTTCTTGACCACATCCGAAATGTCAACCTTGGCTTTACCCGCCAACTCAAACGCGCTTTCATAGGCGGGCGTAATGACGTTTTTTTGCAAGTTGTTTTTTTCAATTTTGGCCGCGGCGGTCAGCGCGCTGCCAACTTCATACGGGTTAACTTCGGTCAGATTGGAGTCAATCTTATTCTTAACGTCGTCAATCTGTTTTTGATATGTTGTCTGCACGCGGTTTTCTTGCGCCAGTCGCGCCTCATTAACCTGTGCGGCCTGCGTAGCTTTTTCTGTTTCAAAGCCGGGCGCATTGCGCAATTTTTCTACGCTTGCCGAAAACCGTGCCGAACCGACCGGCGCGGCAACTTCACCCATGTGCGGCGTTGCGCCGGGAACAATCATAGCTTCTGGCGACCGCGCGGCGGCAAGAATATCTTCGCCGCGACCCTCCATCATTTTAAGAAGATCGGAGCTTTTAAGGTTAAACAAAGTGCGCCCGTATTGCGCAAGTTTGTTAACAATTGGTGCTGCAATCGTTGGCACCGCTGCGCCGATAGCAGCACCCGCTTCGGGGCTTTCGCCGGTAGCTTCAGCCGCCGCTGCGCCGGTAATGGCGCCGCCTGCGGCTTTAGTAGCGACGTTGGTCACGCCGGGCTGCAGCCCTGTTTGAAAGCCACCGGTTTCAATGGATGTGGCTACTGGCGTCAAGAAGCGCAACAACGACGGGGCCATCTGTACTGCTTTTTTAATAGGGGCCGCGATTATGCCCCCGACGGGAAGCGTTCCCACAACCTGACCGCCGATGCGCCCTATATTGCCCGCAAGAAGATCGCCGTAATTCTTTTCATACTCGGCGCGCTGACGCGCTGCAATAGCGTCAATTTCTTCTTCACGCGAAGGGCCAGCGTCGCGCGGCGAGATAACGTCTATCCCCCGTGCGCCGTACTTGAGCATGGTGTCGGTAACGTCCTGCGCGCCGCGTCGGACGCCCGCAAAAGGCGAAATGGCGGCGCGGGCGTAGTCGGCAACGACGTTGCGCTCAGACGGCATACCATCGCCAACAGCAACGGGTGTTGCAGACGCCAAATCAAAACCCCCACCGTTAGCAGAAGTCGTTACCGGTTGCGCGGTGCTAAGATCAAAGCCCATCACTTTACCTCTTCGAACGACTTGCCATCTGGGGACACATAAGCCTTATTGCCGTTGGCGTCTGTGTGTAGCACCCAACCTTTTGTATTTGTAGGCGCCGTCCCCGCGCCGCCTGCTGGCACACGCGCGCCACCGGCGGAAGCGTTTGGTTGTAGGCGGTTGACCGCAGGCTTTTGTGCAGTGGGGTAGGTGCCGGGCATGACACCGCCGCGTTCGCGGGGTTCAGGCAAAGCACCGTACTGTTGAAACTCTGGGCGTTTCAACGTATCGACATGCGCTTTTTCATACGCATCTCGGATACGGTTTTTAGATGCTTGAATTTGCGCTTCCACGTCGTCAAGCGCTTCGCGGTAGGCTTTCTCGCCTGCATTTGGGTTAAGCGCCGCCACCATGTTGGTCAAGATTTTCCATTCTTGAGTAGCTATTGAACCAATTGCACCTGTTGAAGCGGCGGCGGCTTTACCCATAGCCGTCACTCGTCCTTTCAGCGTCTCCATGCGATTTTCCGCCGTCGCCGCCGTGCCGTCGGGTAGTGAAAAGAACCGGCCCGGAATACCTGTAGCCCCGGCAAGATTAGACCCTTGGACATTTTGAAGCGCGTCGTGCGCGTTTTCAAGCGTATCCAAGATAGATGTGGCGGTTGAATATGATTTGTTTAGCCCCTGCTCAATCTTAAACTTGTCAGCGGGTTTTAGCGGCGGAAACTCATTACCCCCACTCAACACTTTCATAACTTGTTCGCCGGTTAGCCCAACATGCGCCGCCATCCAACGCTGCGGGTCGGCTGCGTAGTCTTTTACCGCAGCGGCAATAGCTTGATCTTTGGTCTGACCAGACACTTTCTGCGCCATCGTTCCAAGCACCGGGTGGTCAAACATCGCCGATACATACGCCGCCGCCGCTTCAGGCGAATTGACTGCCGCTGCGTAAGCGCGGAACGGCTTCAGGTTTTCGTCAATTGCTTTGGCTTCAGACGACGACGCTTCCGTTTTAGCTTTACGAAGCTCAACGTCTTTCTTCTCCGCCTCGGTAACGGCGTTGCCGTAGCCCATGCCAAGGTTGGCCGCGTCAAACTTACCGCCTTGGATAAGCGCGTTAGTAGCGGCGCGAAGGTCTTTGGGCTGTTCCATCATCATTGACGAGGGCTTATACTCAGGCATCGCGTTCTGCGACCCCATCATCCCGACGTCGCTGGCGGCGCCCGGCTCGGCCACTTGCGCGGGGATTGGCACGTTGACGTTACCGGTGGCACCATACGCGGCCATGAAGTCGCGGCGCGCCGCTTCTTCTTTGGCTTTCTGCGCAGCGGCTTCCGCCGCTGCGCGAGCGCGCTGCTGGTCTTGATACTGCATATCGCGCTGGGCTTTCATCATATTGAACTGGCCCTGCTGCATCTGCATCTGCATCAACTGCGCGCGGAGCGCGTTCATGCGCCCCTCGTTCGGGTCGCCGAAGTCAACGGGTTTGATGCCAAGCGCGATAGATGTGTCTAGACCAGCCATAATGTGAACCTCGGATTAAATGAAGGGGCCTTGACCCGTATAACCGCCAGCGCCGTACGAATAAGGACTGCCGCTTGCGCCACCAAAGTTACTGCTGCCTCCACCATAAGTGCTGGAGTTAAAAGCCCTGGCAACTCCGCCAAGCGCGCTGTTCCACGCGTTAGCCCCTCCAACGGCACCCGACGCCAATGCATTACCTGCTTGAAGCGCGTTGTTGCCGGCCGCCGCACCGTAGGCGCCTGCGGCGTTGCTGGTTGCGTTAGTGGCGGTTTGACCGACGCCCATCAAAGATTGCAAAGGTTGCAACTGATTGGAGCGGTTGGTTTGGTAACGGTTGAAGGCGTTTGCGTATTCGTTTGACGCGTAGTCCTGACCGTAACGGTTGGCGGCCTTGAGCGCGGCACCAGAGATTAGACCTCCGCGCGAAGCTGCCTGCGCGTCAAGAGCCTTCATACCTTCTTTCAAACGAAAGGCGTAGCCGGGGTCGGCTTGATAGTCGGACATGCCAAAGTCGCGGGCGTACTTGCCGTAGTCGGCTGAGTTAGGGTCAACGTACAAGCCTTGCGGCAAAGTTGACGTGCCGTCTGCGCCCTTGGTGCCGTACAGCGCGGCATCCATTGGGTTAAGGCCAAGCAGCGTCAGCAGTCGGTTTTGCGCCGTTAGGCCGCCCGCGCGGAACGGCGCTTGCAGTTCGACTTGCCTGTTAAAAATGTCACGCTGAAGTGCGGTAGAGTTAGCGGCGGCTGCGGCTTGCGCATCGGCGGCATCGCTAGCGGCGCCTGCCGACATAGCCCCGCCGATTAGACTGGCGCCTGCGCCAATAATGGTTTCAATACCCATCGTGCTGTCTCCGTACCAAAGCACCGTCGTCGCGGACGACAAACCCTAAACGCGCAAAAATGCCGTACATATATTCATGCCCCGCCATAATACGCGTAAACGCATTTTTATCAAGGAACAATTCATTCAAGATGCCGCGAGTGGCCCAGCGTTTGCGCCATTGCGGTAGTACCGACACATGCACTTCGCCGTCTTTGAAGTACGCCGCACCTATGCACGTCTCGTCTCGAACAATCGCCTTGACAGTCCAATCAGCCAATTCGCTCTTGTACTTGTCAAAAGACACGGGCGTTGACCAATCGGTTGCGGCGTAACCGATCTCTAACGCCGTGTCCCGATCATCAACAAGCCGTGTGGTCATGTCAGCCCTTTACGATATTGACAAGCCGCGTGTTTGGTTCAAGCGCGATAAAACTATGGTAGACGCCAACTTCCCAGTCCACCACCGAACCGGTGTCAATGTCCTTTTCCCAGTTGTCGCAGATCACTTTAACGCGACCGCGTGCAACAATCGAGATGTGGATGTCGTCATCGCCGTGGTTGTGACGCGGCAGCTCGTCTCCGACATTATCAAAGTCGTAGACGGTGCCGGTCAGTTTACCCACGGCGAGCGGTTTGCTATGCAACAATGTTTGGCCCATCTTGTTTTGGTGCAGGGGGCGGCGGGATGTAAGGTGCAATCGGCCCCCATTCGCCCGCGATCAAGGAATTGTAAACGTCCCGACCTTGCTGTTCTACGTCGTACTTGGATGCAGTGTAAGGTAAATAGCTGATAAACGTGTCAAACTTCACGTCGCAATCAATGTTGTCGCCTGACTCATCCGCATACACGGGGTATTTGACATCTTCAATCATGTTACGCGATCCTTACAAATAGCGTTTTTACCGCAGTGCAAGACCCCGGGCTTGTACCGGTCCCCATTGCACGCCACGTTCCTGATAGCGTTGCCCCTGGTTGACCGTTAACGGAGCTATAAATTAGACCGCTTCCCGCGTAGCTGGTTCCCGCGGTAAACGGAGTGTTAATTGCACCTTCTAGAAACGCGTAAGACCCGATTGCACCTAACGTAGTTCCGGCTGGCGCAGCGGACGCCCAATTAGTGCCGTCACTAGTCAACACGTTGCCCGACGCGCCAACGGCGGGGACCGCCAACGCAAGTGTGCCGGACGATGTGACAGGCCCGCCGCTAAAACTAAACCCCTTATCGGCGCTTGCGTTGACGCTAGAGACAGTGCCGCCCGCCGAAGCCGCGTTAATTGTAACGGTGCCCAAACCAGAGCCGGGGCTAATTGTGATATTGGTCCCCGCAATAATTTTATCGACTGTTACGCCGG
>Ga0114973_10003094_pt1 | contig 11831 bp, 12 predicted proteins | sample M_140807_MF_Meta_FD_87025 | JGI IMG/M metagenome (GOLD analysis project Ga0114973, IMG submission 87025) | Freshwater microbial communities from Lake Montjoie, Canada to study carbon cycling - M_140807_MF_MetaG | ecosystem: Environmental > Aquatic > Freshwater > Lake | place: Lake Montjoie... | reverse complement strand
TTCAATTTTTACGCGGTTGCTGGAGGGTTCCATGTAATCGTAATAATAATCGTTGCGTCTCCTTTTGCTGGAAGCCTTCTTGTTCCACCAATGTCTATCTTTACTTTATAATTTTTGGATGCTGTTGAGTGAATATTATCTGTTACGTTCTTTTTCCACTGTTCTGCGTTCTTAAATGTTGCAAATGCTTCTGTCCATGACTCATCGTACTGATATTTTCCTGTAATTATCACAGAATCATAGTACTGTGTCTGTGTTGTGATGTTCATTGACAGAGACCATTTGATTCCGTTCCATATTTCTGTGCTAGATTCATCCTGTGAAGGAGAATATTCACAAATAGACTCCCAGTAAGCCGCAATGCTTGAATGAAACACTTGAGATGGAACTGGCGGAGGGTCTTTATCAAGTTCCATTCCCAACAAAACTACATCTGCCATGTCTGCGGGGTATTCTAGCAGATATCAAGATTCAATTTTATGAAATTATCATGGGGCTTGGCTGATTCCATAGTTGTTTGGGGTCATTCCAAATGGCCGTTGACTCTTTCTGAAGGTCTGCGATGGACATTTTAAAGTCCTCTTGGAATTCTGCCTTCTCATCCTCGTCGAAACACCACTCTAAGTATCGTGTTGGATGCCATGTTGCTGCCATAAGACCCTCCTTGAGATTGTAGATCTTGGACTTGGCCAAAGTTTTTAGGATTTTTTTCCTTTCCCAAACTTTTTCCTGGAAAAGCATTCTGGTTAATCCTAGGAAGTTTTGGATTTCTGATTTCTTTTTTTCTTCAGATTCTTCCAGATTGTTAATAATTTCCTTGAATTCTTGTTCATTTGCTAGAAGCCATTCAGACCAGTTAAATGAACTCCATACTAGATGATCTGCTACTCCGGTTTCTAGCAGTTGCTCTATTGCTAGTTCTTGATTTGCTCGGTTCATCCTACGATACCGATGAAGTGTAAGAATGAAAATCCACAAGAACTGAGTTATGGATTGCGGGTTTGCTGCTTGAGCCTTAAGAATTCCTTGTAGTTCCTTACAGACATTTTGCTGGTGTCCACATTCTAGCATATACGCATGGACTCGGAGTCCATCACGAACCGCTGATATTGCTAGATGGTCATAGATCCATGGGTCTGTCTGGTGGAATCCGCAATACCAATTATAGAATGGTCCATAGATGATACCTTGTGGAAGGCCTTGGAGGAGGTCACGAGGGATTGTTAGGATTCCATTGCTGATGGCTGCTTCTAGTTCTAGCCGTTCATGGTTCCGCCAGTTTGGGACGAATCCTTCAAAGAAGTTTGGAGCTTGGACCTTTGCTAGAAGCTTCTCGGGATAGGTCTGGTGGATGTGGCAGAGCTTTGTCTTGGGGGTCTGCTGGAGAAGACATTGCTTGTGTTGAAGTGTGCGGGCTACGCATTGCATTTCTAGAGATGTGGCTTTGGGAGGTGCTGGCATTCTAGCAGATTATTGCTTGAAAAAAACTCTTGTTTGGTGGGGGGTCAATTTTTCATTACGCAAGAGTATTAAAAAAATGTTTTTTTGTGTTTTTTTGGGTTTTGTTCTTTTTTCTTTGGTTTTCTTGTTTTCTTTGGTTTTCTTGTTCTTGGACTCTCTACTCGTCCGCCGCTGAGCCGGAGCCAGACTCCTCGTCGGCCTCCGCCTCCGCAGAACCTCCCTCCTTGTTCTTGTTGGCCGCACGAGCTGCCTGCATCTTGGCCACCTTCGCGTCAATCTTGGCCTGGTCCTCCGGACTGCGGTTCTTCTTCCGCTCCTCCGAGGCCTCCTTCTTCAGGCGGGTCCGCTCCTTCCGGTCCTCCTTGGAGAGAGCTGCGACCTCCTCCTTCGTCATGCGACGAGTCAGATCGCCGGACGAGGAGGCTGCAGGAGCTGGAGCCGCCTTCGCTGCAGGAGCGGAAGCCTTTGCGGCCTTCTTGACGGCTGGAACCGCGGCCGGGAACTCGTAGACGTAGTTCTCCGTGTCCGTGTTCTGCCAACGAGGCTTTCCCTTGTGGATGCCCTTCGTCGCGGGCTCTGCCACGACGTACGCCGGATCAAGGACGGGTGCCGCAGGAACCTTCGCCACCTTCTCCTTCTTGGGAGCGAGGGCGGCGATGGCGTCGCGGACCTTCTGCTGGTCCTCCGGCGTCCACGAGTTGAACGCCTTGATGAAGGCGTCCGCCGTGAACTCCACATTGCTCGCCGAGACATTGCTATTGCTGATTGCAGACGACATTTCTTGCTGATATTGCTACGATTGCTTTCTTAACCCCCACGATATTTGATTTGCGGCCTGTACACGTTCAATTTTTTTTGAGCGGGGGCTTCTAGCAGTTCCTCTTGCTGGATGGATGAAAAAAAACCTCTTTGAGGAAAGAAAACTCTTCTTGTGGAGTTTTTCTTTTTTTGCAGCTCTACACCGACTCTCCAGCAGACTCCTCGTTGGCGACTGGGAGGGCCTTCTTGGCCGCTCGGTGGGCCGCTAGACCCGCCTGCATCTTCGCCACGCGGGCGTCAATCTTCGCCTGCTCCGCGATGGCGTCCGCATCCCCCGACGCAATAAGGAGCTGACGGGCGGCCTTCTTCTGTGCCGACTTCATTGCGGCCGTCTCCTTCTGCTCCGGCGAATACGGCTTCCGCCCCTTCTTGGGCGCGCCCGGTGCGGACTTCGGAGCGGCCAACTGAGCCGCCTGCAGGACGGCTGCCTGCTCCGGCTTCACGGCAACCCGGCAGAACTGCCACCACGCCTCGTTTGCCTTCGCGGCGTCCTTCCGCCCCTCCAAGAGGTCGTGCTCCCGCTTCTCCTTCTCTGCCAACAGGATCGGCCGACGCTCCATCGCGAGGGCTAGTGCGGCCTCATTCCGCTTGTACTCGAACTCCCAGTCCTCGAAGGCCTGCTCCGCCGCCTCCTGCGACTGGATTGCCGCCTGCAGATTGCTGATGAGCTCCGAGGCGGACGACATTTCTGATTGCTAGATTGCTAGACGGGATGCGTGATTGCTTGCTGTGATGCTTTCTGGGGCACCAACTACTACTTTCTGATTGCTTGGCCGCCAATTTTTTTTGAGCGGCTTCATAAGCGTCAGCGATCCTTTAGGGATCAGTTCCCTCATGCTCTTCTTGTCTACGTGTGGACATTCTTGTATCTTGGGATATCCCGTCTACAAAAAAAGAGTTTTTTGTTCTTTTTTGTGGTTTTCTTGCTTTTTTCTTTGGTTTTGTGGTTTTCTTGGTCTTTTTTGTGGTTTTTTTTGGTTTTCTACTCCTCCGGCTCCTCCGGCTCCTCCGCCTCCGTGAAGTCCGCCTTCGTCGCCGCCTCCCGGTCCACGCCCTTCGGGATAGAGCCCACGATGCGGCTCATGTCCGGAATGGACTCCAGCGTGTCCTCGTCAAAGTCGGAGTAGAAGCAGACGCCCTCCGAGTTGATGAAGCACGACAGCTCCGCGTTCTCCACCAGGTCGTCTGGGATGGAGATCGTCAGCTTCTTGGGCTCGGCGGCGGGGGCGGGGGCGACGGAGGCGGCCGCGTTAGAGGGCTTGGCCTCCTTCTTCGGCTCCTTCTTGGGCTCCGCCTTGGCCTTAGGCTCCGCCTTCTTGACCTCCTTCTTGGCCACCGGCTCGCCCGCAGACGACTTCTTGGCGGAAGACGGGCCGGACTTCGGAGCGTCGCCCCACGCCTCGTAGACCTTGGCGGAGTACTCCGAGCCCACTGAGCGACACTTGGGCGGAGGGGCCTCGCCGATGAGACCCAGCCACGGAGTCCACTTCGCCTGGTCATGCTTCGCGAAGTTCTTCGCGCAGCCCGAGCACAGGATCTCACCCTTGGCGGGCTTGCTCGTGCACTGCTGCGACAGGAAGATCTTGGACGAGAAGCCGCCGAACTTCAGACCAGACTCGCGGCCGAGGAAGTCCCCGTCCTGCCCGTCGATCTTCAGCTTGTCCGCCATGACCACCGGGCGGCGGGCGTGGCAGAACTCCTCGTCAAGCTCCGGGTCCTCGGGCATGTCGGGGCGGGAGGAGAGGTCCGCGGGGGGACGCTCCTCCGAGGCCGCCGGAGCGACCTTGGCCGTCGCCGCCTTCTTGGAGGCGGGAACGGTGCTGAAGAGGGCCGCGATAGCGGCACGCTCCTCCTCGCTCGCCGTGGCGAGCATGGCGATGAACTCCTTGGCGGAGGGCATCGCGATTGCGGACATTTCAGGCTTTCTGGCTTAGAGGCAGAATTGCGTTGAGAACGGGCGACTTGGGTTGTGATGACGTCGGCCACCACGACTATCTGGTTGGCCATCCATCTTGTTCAATTTTTTTTACCATTTGACTAGACGTGGCATCTAGCAGACATGCTCCAATAAACCTCGGATAAAACCCTCTTATTTACTCAAACCCTAAAAAAAATTGATGAGATTGGTTCCGGTGGTCAATAACCAGGTGGCGGCTGTAGGACACCTGTACCACTCGGACACCTCATCGGTCGCATGAGGGTCGCGTCACCCAAGAGCAAACCGCCATTGCGTTTGTCTTTACTCCAACGGGAGGTTCTGTTTTGGATTCCATTAGGTGAAGACCTCCCGTGCTCGCCGCACACAATACTAGCAAAGGGACGCCTTTCGCCTCGTGGGACGCCATGAGGTTTTTTTTATGGACCGGATGTCGTTTGCCATGTCGTGTAGCGACGTCTTATAACAACCGGACGTCTACCAGACGTCTGTACGTCGCTGTACGATGCTGTACACAAAAATTGACCTGCATTGACCCGCTAACCAATAAGCGCCTGGAAGGGACGCCTTCCGCCTGGTGGGACGCTGCTAGGTTTTTTTATGTCTGTTGCTTCTTAACCGTTATGACGTTTCTGTGCTGGACTGTCTGACTTGGTCTGGGGCTTCTAGCAGATGTCTATGTCAAAAAAATTGATTACGTTAGATGTCGGATAAGAACATCGTGGTGGCCGACGTCATCACACCGCCTACTTCCCTCTGCTCTAGCTTCCAGCCAGAAAGTCTGAAATGTCCGCAATCGAGTCGTACCTCCCCGAGGTCGGCTCCCCCCTCTTCTACCCCGCCGTGGAAGAGGTCGTCTCCATCTGGGAGGCCAACCCCAACGCCTCCTACCAGGCCGTTCTCTTCAACTACATGGTTAGCCACTTCCTCTTGTCCTCTGCGGACGATGAGGACGCGTGGTACGAGCAGGTTCCCCAGACCTCCTCTTTCACCGTCATTGAGGAGCCCTGCACCTTTGTTGCGAACATCGTCTCCGACAAGGTCTCCTCCTTCCTCGACGCCAAGTTCCCGCATCAGCGTGTGGAGAAGTGCGTCCTCGGCAACCGCTGCTCCGACGCGTCGTGCCAGCTCTTCCACGGCCCTCTCTGCGAGTTCCACGCCGGCATGAAGGTCCACTTCAACGGCCCGCGACGCGGCCAGAAGATGACCTGCGGAAAGGGCGTCGCGTGTCCCTTTGACCACGCGTCGGCGGAGATGCGGAAGGCACGCGTTGATGCTGGACTCCAGCAGAAGCGTCTTCAGTTCGCTCCTTCGCTTCGCACCGAGGCTGACATTCTGGCTGTCTTCCCCTCCATCGAGTGGCGGTTTGCCGACGTCTACACCTACGGTGGACTCTCCGCGGCCGACATGGATCTGCTGGAGGTCTGCTTGGAGCGATCACCGGAGCTCGGAGTTCTGGCACTCGAGGGCGGACTCCAGATTGCCACGTGCGACTTCATGGACTCCCGCTTCTTGCCTGACCCTCCCCCCTTTGTCATGCCCGCTCCTAAGGCTGAGGATGGCTGGGAGTCTGCTCCCGCACGCCGCCGCTGAGATTCAGAAAAAAGACCAAACAAAAAACAGACAAAAAAACTAGAAAAAGACCAGACAAACAAAGACCAGACAAACAAAGAACAAAAAAGACTAACCCTCTTTTTTTTGCTTCCTGTGCTCCGCCTGTAAATAAAATTTGACCCACTAGCAATCTGAATAGATAGTTGGGCTACATCCTAGTATCCCACCAAGACAACTGACTCTTCCTTGCCCCTCGTAGTAATCATGGCTTACGCCTCCGCAATTCTCCCGCCACCGCTGTCCACAATCTTTCGCCGCCTCGTTGACCGGGAAAGGGAAAACGTGACAGCAGAGCATCTTGAGATCTTGTTGAGAAGCTTCTATCCTGATGACAATCCTGACAAGGACGAGAAGGTCATGGAGCGGATCAAGTGGCTCAACGGTACTCTTGACGGGTGTACGATGATACCGAGCTACAAGGACATCTGTGCGGCGCGCCTTGTCTACCTTAACCTCTTTGAGGAGTACAAGAATGCGGCCTCTGCCACTGGTGACGGGCCTGACATCGCTATTGCCCTCTATGGTCCTATCTATCGGGAGGCTCTTGTTGCTGTCGGCTACAAGTTTGCCGAGAAAGAGTTGGATCGGATTGACGCGGTCAGCGGGGAGTACTTCTTCACGATGCTCATCCGCCAGACCATCAACGCGGTTAGGAAGAAGAACCACCAAGAGTCAGCTGCGCGTGCCGATGCTGACTCTGCTTGAGCTAAGACGCATCCTTCTCCATCAGAACATGCTTCTACCCTTCTAAGCTCAGACCTGCCCTAGAGGCTTCACTAAAAGAAACGTCGGTTTCTCCCAATCTTAAGAGTGGGTTCTTTTTTATCAAAACAACAGAATACTTTGCAAGAGTCCGAATATCAAGGCCGCATTCAAAAAATTGAAAAGCACTATCTACTAAGTAGTAATTGGGACACTATAAAACACAGATACAACACTTCTAGCAATCTCTTCCTTCGCAATGGCTTCCCCCGCAATCTTCTCCGACAAGGACGTGGAGCAGTTCGCAGCGGCGAACAAGAAGTTCGTAATGGAGGAGAAGCAGCGGCTTCTCCAGGAGTGGGCACCGGATGCGTTGGTGGACGCCATCTTGAACCCCAAATCTCCGTCTCGGGTCAACTATGACGCCGTTCCTTTGAACGAGATTAAGGCGGAGCTGGCTTCCGGCAAGACCTCCGCACTTGTTTGGAGTGCTAAGCACGTCATCTTCAAGAAGGAGGGCTGCCGTCCTGGTCTTGATTGTCGCTCCGAACTCTACCATGGTCCATGCCTCACGGAAGAGCGATGGTGGGTTGTGCACGATGAGCATGATCGCCGCCGCCCGATTCTTGTGGAGGATGCTGCACGGTTGGCCGGTGTCCATGAGGCACTCCAGAATCATCGCCCTGGCGACTTGAAGGCTGGATGCCCTCAGGCCAGCATTCTTGCAGTCATCAAGCACACAGACTTCTTGCCCCTACTGGCTTCTCGGTTCGGCAATAAGTTCACGTGCTCTTACAAGATGACGCAGTGTGGGGAGGAGACAGACTATTGGACTCCCTACGCAATTCAGGTCTTCCTCCAGTTCTGGCCCGACGGCCTGGAGAAGTCTAAGGCGGATATAGTGGCCAAGGCGAAGGCGGACTTCCAGCACCGGAGCGAAACCGTCATCGTGTCCACCTGTATGACCTGCGTGAAGAGTTTGACTCGTGCGAACCGCATTGCGTCCGGCTGCTCCAAGGACTGTCACTGCCATGAGCACGACGGCTACTTCTGCTCTGACAAGTGTATGGGACCATACTTCCATAGGGCCTAGACTGACCAATAAAAGAAAAGCTGAGTTTTCTTTCCTCAATAGAGGTTCTTTTTTATTGTCTTTTTGTTATTGCTCAACAGCCTTCGGTGTTCATGTTCAACAGCGTTCCGTGTTCTTGCTCAACAGCCTACGGTGTTGAAAAAATTGAATGTGGTATGGCTGGAATAGATAGTTGGGTTCCAGCAAAGTTAATCCACGACCTTCTCTTCCAGTAAGAAATAGTGAAATGCCGACCAACGCCGCCGCCACTCCGCTTCCAGCCCTCGTTCTGAAGATCATTGCTGTTGCGGAGAAGGCCGAGGATGTCCTCTTTGAGAAGCAGGGTGATATCCGCAGCATGGAATCCAGCATGGATTACACGGTCCAGCGTCTGGCAGACCTGTCGGACCAACACGAGAAGGCTCCTGCCAAGGAGAAGAAGCACTTTGTCGCCGAGCTCAGCGGTCTCAAGGAGCAGATTGCTGGGATGAAGAAGGAACTTGCAACAGCAAGAGGACAGGCAACGAAGATGCAGCACCGCATCAACGAGATCAGGCAGAAGGCCCGAGACACTCTACACGAGATTCAGAAGGCAGCGGCGATGGCGGCGGTTGCTGCCGCGAAGAGGGCTGCCTCTAGGGGATGTGGCCACCCTTGATTGTCAGAATCCTTAAAAAAAGAAAAGCAGAGTTTCTTTCCTCTTGAAGAGGTTTTTTTAACTATAAGATATTTAGCATTCCGGTTCTTGTTGAACAACCTTCGGTGTTTCTTGCTGAACACCGTTCCGTGTTTCTTGCTGAACACCGTTCCGTGTTCAAAAATTGAATAAATATGTTGGCGGAATTGGTATTTGGCTTACCTCCTAGCAATCTAGCAAAATGATGCCTCTTGTTGTGGCTGTCGCAATTAATGTTGCCGCAATTCTTTACGCCGGAGTTCTACTCATTCTTCTGAGTATCATGATCTTTCAGTTCTGCATGGATGGGTGTTTTCCTAATCGCCGCCGGAGATTGTGGTTTTGAAAAATTGAAAGGGGCGGCGGCCCCGATTTTTTGTGGGGTTTCTCAGCATCAGCAATTAAGAATGTCGTCTTCTTCCGTAATGGTTTCCATCCATGGCCGTAATGTTCCTGTTTCTGGGCCGCCGGGCTTAGATCTGGCCTTCTGCGTACAGGCGACACCCTTCGTGAATTGGGTTTCTACACTGGATCCCGGTCTTGATGTATCCGAGATCAAGATTCATGGGGCCGACTACTTCGGTAAGCGGATTGGGTTCCTAAAGCTGGAGGCTGTTACGAAGTGTAACGGCAATCCTGTGCCGGGCATCATCTTCATGCGTGGCGGAGCAGTGTCCATCCTGCTAATTCTTCACTGCAGGGACCAAGGGTGGATTGTCTGTACTCGGCAGGCTCGGGTTCCTATCGGAAAGGCCAACTTCCTTGAACTTCCTGCTGGAATGCTGGATGACTCTGGAGACTTTGTCGGTGTTGCTGCAAAGGAGTTGGAGGAGGAGACGGGCATTAAGTTGTCAGCTTCTGACCTAACGGATATGACGGCTCTAACCTATGACTCTCCATCGCCCCAGCATCCCGAGGATGTTGAGGCCAAGGTTATCCGCGACAAGTCTTCGCCTCTGAAGGGAATGTATCCTAGTGCTGGAGGCTCCGATGAGTTTATTCGGCTGATGCTCCATGAGAAGGAGGTGTCGCAGGATGAGCTGGAGGCTCTGCAGGGAAAGTTGACTGGATGTGCTGAGGAGGGTGAAAAGATTGTTCTGGAGATTGTCCGATTTGAGATGCTCTGGCGGGTCACTTCAGATGCCAAGGCTCTAGCATCACTTTGCCTTTTCAACAACCTGATGACGTCTGGACAGCTGTAGATGGCCAACTAAAAGAAAATGCGGGTTTTCTTTCCTCATTTGAGGTTCTTTTTTGTTTAAAAGCGGAGTGTTGCGGTCAACAGCAGAGTGTTGCGGTCAACAGCAGAGTGTTGCGGTCAACAGCAGAGTGTTGCGGTCAAAAGCAGAGTGTTGCGGTCAACAGCAGAGTGTTGCGGTCAACAGCAGAGTGTTGAAAAAAATTGACTGCCCAGTAGTCAAGAAATGGTAGTTGGGGTTGAAACACAATCTCGTCCTTCTTTGCCTCTAGCAATAATCAGTAAGAAATGGCTTTCGCAACCGCACAGCAGATCAACGCAATCGCGGTGGAGAACCGCAAGTTCCAGCACCAGACCACGGTGGACTGGATGAACCGCACGGTGGCGGACCCGCTCTTCAAGTTCCTTGCAGCAGAGGTGGACAAGAACAGGGACACCATCTTGGCCGACCTCGCCGAGTCAGCCAAGAAGCAGTATGTTCCCTCAGTGGTGGTCTACAACGTCTACGAGTGCGACTTTGCCAAGAAGCCCGGCCAGCGGGAGGATTGCCGTCATGAGCAGGCCCGTACATTCAACGATAGGCCGACCACTGTACTAGAGTACAGCAAGGAGCATAGGATTCATGAAACGCCCTCCGATGTCATTCCGGAGGAGTTCTGGGCTTTCGGCGGCAAGGCTCCAGATGACCAGAATGACTTCTACAAGACTCTCCAGCACAGCGACACACTTCGTCTGCTAGAGAACCATCTCGGGGATAACTTCTCCTGCCATGTCCTCCGAAAGGAGACCCGCAAGACATTCCAGTATACTGTTTACAGGGTTGATATCAGTGTCCAGTTCCATCTGACCAAGCGGCCTATCTTCCGCAAGGAGCAGATCGCTGCAGCTGTTCAGCGTTATGAGACCCGGCAGAAGGCCATTGAGGAGGACAAGAAGTGGGACCGTTGGGATGAGCTCAACAGGGAGGATGAGAAGTTGGCAGAGGAACTGGAGTCAATCCCATATCCCTTTACTGGTATGAACGCCTTCAAGGCCTCGGGTATTGCGGCCCGCCGAAAGGCCATCTATGCGGAGATGTATCCGGATGATGGACCGGAGTATGACCAGGATGACCTCAACAAGGCAGCAGTGGCAAACCGTCATGGCTTCTGAAAACACAAAACCATAAAAACAATCTTATTTATTTTTACATAAATACAATTCACGAATACAGAGTATGGATACTTGTCTTTTTTGCTTAGAATCTACGATAACTGATAATCCCATTTTATGCATTAATTTTACAAAATATCCCGATGTGTGTTCATGTCGCATCTATTCACATATGGACTGCTGGATGATATATTATCTTAAAAAAGGTCATTTTGAATGTCCCATCTGTCATACTAAGTGCGACCAAAGGCCTCAAGCAAGAGAACAAAATATAACAGTTCGTACTGAAAATATGGTAGTACAAATAAGAGCCCCTTCTTTAGATATTCAAGCAGAACAACCTCCTTCACGAGAGGCTATTGGTAGAACCACTTTTTGTTTTGTGTGTGGCTGTATATCCTGCTGGAGTTTCTTTTTTATATGTTTATTTGTTCCGGTATTTGTCTTTATTAAACGCTGAAATAGTGAAAAATTGAAACCTGCTGGTGGCAAGAATATTAGCGTGGGTAAAAATGGCAACTCTTTCTGGCAATGAGCTCATGGCTTATAATTCTGGCTTTGATGACGGCTTCAAGACCGGACAGGCATCTGTGAACGCAATTTGGATTCTCTCCGCCATTACCAATGATGGAGAGACTCTAGAGGAGGAAACTACAATGCATAAGACTCTAGCAGGCGTTGTTGCTGAAATTGCGGCAGAGTGGAAAAGATGGCGTGTTCTCAACTATGACAGCGATGAGGACTCAGGTAAGAAGGAGGTTTCTCGGCTTTCTCATGAAGAGCCGCTGTCTCTTGAGGAGGTTAGTGCAGTGTTTAAGAATGGCGGAAAAATCCCTGTAGTTCTCGTGAAAAATGAGGAGGACTTTGATGGTGTGTTTAAACTAACTCTTCAATATGTTCAGCTGCTTGCGTAAAAATTGAAACTTATTTTTTTCCATCAATTTGTACAGGAAAGAATGTCTTTTGTAATTGAAGCTCGTATGGACGCAATTAAGAGAATGAGTATTGAGAAGCGGGCATCCACGGAAGATGAGATTGATTATATTAAGGAGAAGATGGAACGCTTTAGCCGCCAGATGACATCTGACCAGTATGAGGATTGGTGCCATATACTCAAGTTCCGGCAGATGCAACTTGCTTTGGATGATTTGGCTGCTGTGACTTTAGCAGAGAAGCAAACGCTGGATACTAAGCAGATGAT
>Ga0114973_10003088_pt1 | contig 11847 bp, 11 predicted proteins | sample M_140807_MF_Meta_FD_87025 | JGI IMG/M metagenome (GOLD analysis project Ga0114973, IMG submission 87025) | Freshwater microbial communities from Lake Montjoie, Canada to study carbon cycling - M_140807_MF_MetaG | ecosystem: Environmental > Aquatic > Freshwater > Lake | place: Lake Montjoie... | reverse complement strand
GTCTGATACTTCAGATACAAAAATATATACTTTGCAGAGTCTTGATAGCTCAAGGAAAGTGGTTGTGAGTGGTAATTCCGAATTAAAACTCGACGACACACCTGAATCATATGCGGGTCAGTCATTGTCATCACACCTAAAAACATCATTCGCCGATCAAGACTCATTCGATCAAGACTCATTCGATGAAGAGTCATTCGATCAAGAGTCATCTGCTTCATTACCATTGTCATCACCTGCCGCTGCCGCTTCATCTTCATCACGATCACGACCATTATCATCATTGCCTTCCGCTGCCGCTGCCGTTTCCATGCCATCAGTAGCATCATCAGTATCACAAAAACGAAAAAACCCGGAATCTGTACCATTGAATTTGTTAGAAGGAAAAGAACGAGACATAGAATTAAAAATAGCAGACCAAGAAGCACGAACACTAGTAGCAAACCAAAAAAAAGCAAAAAAAGAACACAGATGTCCGCACTGCAGCTATGCAGCGACACAAATGGGTCATCTCACGACACACGTTCGTACACATACTGGCGAACAACCATTCGAATGCTCGGTATGCAATATGAGGTTTACTGATAAAAGTAATCTTAGACCACACATGCTTACACATACTGGCGAGAAACCATTCGAATGCTCGGTATGCAATATGAGGTTTACTCAACAAGCTCATCTCGATAGACACATGCTTAGACATACTGGCGAACGACCATTCAAATGCACCCGCTGCAAATATGCAGCAAGGCAAAAAATTGATCTCGATAAACACGAGCGTAGACATACTGGCGAACAACCATACAAATGCCCGCAATGCTCCTTCAAAGCAGGGTACAGTTATAAACTCAAAGAACATATGCAAACAGAACATCCTAAACCAGGTGCCCAACCAGGAGCCCAATCAGGTGGTTATCAATTCATGCATTCCATTTATTTTAATCATTGTTTCTAAATCAAATATAAAATAATAAACAATTTATTCTTTTATACTTTTATTGCTCTCCTCTTTTTGGCTCTCTTTTGGGTATCTATTACTTTCTCTTTGTTGTTATATAACATCTCCTTTATCTCCCTTTCGGCTTTCTTATATATCCATTTCTGGTTATCACTCCCGGTGTCCTTATAGCCTCTAAAATTATCTACTACGTCATCTATCTCTGCCGCTTTTGCTTCCGTTATTGACACATCTTCTCTATTCTTAATGTCATCCAAATTATTTATATGTGTTAATAATAAATCATCAATAACACCTTCTAAACCTTTCATTTCAGGTTTATTTCCATTGAATGTTATCGCATGTTGCATCTTTTTGTCCGGTATATACACATTGTGAAATTGAGGTAACCTATTGTTAAAATGTGTCGTTTTGATGCTTCGCTGAATCATTGTATTCTTATGAGATCCAATTATAAATTGTATTTCTTTGTCATCAAGAGCTTCAATCGGATTCTCATATCCGAAGGCTACTATTTTTATATTGTTATTTGTTACATTTGTTGTGTTATTCGAATTAGTATTATTGTTCGTTATATTTGCTGATGATTTCTGTTCTTTTAGTTCCGTTATTGTGTTCTGTAATTCTTCTATTTTATTATTCATTTTTTCTAATAAAAACATAACTGAATTATCGTCTTTTTGGATTGTTTTATCAATTAATTTACATCTATATAATACATGTCTATTATAATTATCAGTTCTAGTAAATATTTTATTACAATTTATACATTTATTATGATTGTACTCGTCATTATTGTTTGTTGTGGAGGATATGGAGTTTATTGGAGGTGTTAATTTACATAATTCCTCCAAAATTTGTATATTGGAGGATGTGTTGTTTATAATCTCTTTAACGACTTCTTCTTTAGGAGAACATTTATTTTTTCTATTTTTGTGTCTTTCCAAATCAGTTTTCAATTTAAATTCTTTTAAACAAGTGATACAAGTATGAACGACCATTTATAATATAACAATATATAATGTTTTTTTAAATAGATCATAAATAAAATATGTAAAAATATGTATGTAAAATTATGCCATATATGTAATTTTCCGAGAGAGCGCGCGGATAAAAATTTTTCATGATTTTTCCGAAATCCATTTTTAAATTCCAATGAAAATATTTATTATTTTTTATATGAAACATATTATGGATAAATATACTTTAAATTTTAGTGGTGGAACAATTGAAAATATTGGTTGTGCCGTAGCAACTATCTATTACAATAACGAAAAAATATTATATGAAGCTGATATTGTTGAAGAAAATAATTCTCCAGACTATTGTTCCTATATTGGTTTAATATTAGGTCTAAATTTAGCATTAGAAAATAATATATCTCATCTCAAAATATATGGTTCAAATAAATCTGTTATAGAACGAATGAATAAAACTCTACAAATAAATGATAATAATTTAATGACATTATATGAAATAGCGACAGAATTAATATCACAGTTCAAATATATTGAATTTAACTATATAAAAAAATAAAATTATTTAATAATTTTATTTTTATTTTTAGCATACTATTATATATAACATGAATAATTTAGTTGATTTAACTAGTATTATACAATTTGGTGGTGTTGTACCATTAGAAAATACAAATTCGGGTGATGTTATACTTTTCAAAACCAATAATGGTGAAGAAAAATATGGAATTGTCATTGTTGATGAAAATGGTCGAAAACAAGCACTTGCATCATATAAAATAGATACAGTCGAGAAAATAATATCTACAAATGAAGATGATGATTATGATTATTATCTTGACCAATTAAATACAAAAGGATATATAGAAGAATCTGGTGCTGCGGCGGCGGTAGCAGTTCTAGAGCCACCAATTGAAATAGATAATCAACTTGTTGTTGTGTGTCATTGCAATCCATTAAGTGGAAAGCATGCTGTATTACATTACTATACTAAAAATTTGATGCGATTAAGAGAACTTGGTCCGACCGTTAGATATGTTGATCCAGTATGTGCCGATCAAGGTGATACCTGGGAAAATATTAAAGGATTTAAAAAATATGTATGGGCGGAACATTGTCCGGTTTATTCTCTTATTCCTGGTGTAATAGACAATATTTTAATGGATGCATATAGAATTCTAGAAGTTGGAGGTATGGTGATTTTTCGTGTATTTAATAAACAACATGAACTTGATATTGACAATGCTGTTAGTTCTGGTTTATGGACGTTTGATATTGTTAATAAAAATAGCGAAAAAATTCCATATTTAATTGGTAAAATAAATTTTCTTGATAGAATAAATACAAATTTAGCAATATTTACAAAACTAGAAATATCTCAATCAAAAAGACCAAAAATTGATGAAAAAATTGCACCATAAAATAAAATATAAAATAATAAATATTTATTATTTTATGCTTTAACTGGTTTCCTCTTTTTAGCTCTATTTTGCGTATCAATTGCTTTATCTTTGTTATTATATAACATCTCTTTTATTTCTCGTTCGGCTTTCTTATAAATCCATTTTTGTGTCGCACTCCCAGTGTCTTTATAGCTCCTAAAATTATCTACAACATCATCAATTTCTGCTGCTTTTGCTTCTGTTATTGACACATCTTCTCTATTTTTTATTTCATCAAGATTATTTACATGATTTAACAATAAATCATCAATAACGCCGTCTAATCCTTTCAATTCTGGTTTATTTCCGTTATGTATTATTGCATGTTGCATCTTTTTATCTGGAATATACACATTATGAAACTGAGGAAGTCTGCTGTTAAAATGTGTAGATTGAATGCTCCGCTGGATCATTGTATTCTTATGAGATCCAATAATATATTGTATTTCTTTATCCATTAAAACTTCTGATGGATTTTCAAATCCAAATGCTATTATTTTTATATTGTTCGTTATGTTATTCGTATTGTGTGAATTCGTATTTGTCGTATTTGTCGTATTATTACTATTATTATTATTATTATTTGTCACTGAGCTTGAAGACGTTGCTTTTAATTCATTTATTGTGTTCTTTAATTCCTCTATTTTTGTTTCATATCTTTCTTCCATCTTATGTAATAAATCTATTATAGAATTATCATCTTTTTTTATTGTTTCATCAATAAACTTACATCTATATAATATATGTCTATTATAATTATCAGAACGTGTAAATTTTTTATTACATTTTATACATTTATTCTGATTGTACTCGTCATTATTGTTTGTTGTGGAGGATATGGAGTTTATTGGAGGTATAATTGTAGGTTCAGCGATGATTGTTGGAGGAATGGAGGAGTTATTAAGCACAAGATTATTAACGTCTTTTTTATTCTTACTACAATCTATTTTTTTATTTAAATGCACTTCATAATTAAATTTTCTATTAAAGACCTTATCACATTTTTCACATATATATTCAACCATATAATATGTAATATAATAATACTATAATAATTATTTTTTTAAGTAAATTATTAAGTATTTCTACTTAGTTTTTTAAGCAAAATATTTTTTCAGCGAGCGCGCGCGCATAAAAATTTTTCATGGTTTTTTTTTGAATCCTTTTTTGAAATTTTTAGTTAAAACAATATAACAATAAAAATAAACTATATATATATTAATATGGCATCTGCTGTTTCAAACAATGACAATAATTATACTAATTTATCCAGATCAGAATTAATAAACAAATGCAAAGAACAAGGTATCACCAAATATTCTACAAAAAACAAATCTGAGCTTATTAATCTATTAGTTAATCAAATTATTGTTCCAGAACAAGATAATCAAGTTCAAGAAGTTCATCTTAGTCCAATCATAAAATGGAGCGGTGGAAAGAGCGATGAAATAAAAAAATTTGAGACCCATTTTCCAACTGAATATAATGTATATTTAGAACCATTTATTGGTGGAGGTGCCGTTTATTTTTATCTGAACCCTCGAACTGCTGTTATTACAGACGTTCATAAAGAATTAATTGACCTTTACTCTTCTATAAAAAATGGATATTCAAATGAAATATACAATTTTATGAACCAAAATCCAAACACAGAAGATACATATTATAAAGTAAGAGATGATATGGTCGTTAATAGTCCATTAGATAATGCGAAACGATTTTATTATTTAAGAAAAACATGCTTTAGAGGGATGATGAGATATAATAAAGATGGTAAATTTAATGTTTCATATGGTAAATATAAAACAGTTAATTATAGCGATCTTAATAATAATTCATATCAAGAACTATTACAGAGAACAGAAGTAATTAACACTGGATTTGAATACGTATTCCAAAATTATAATAACGAAAATAATTTTATGTTTCTTGATCCACCTTATGATAGTGAATTTACAGATTATGGTTATTGTAAATTTGGTAAAGAAGAACATCGACGACTTGCTACTCTGTTTAAAGAAACAAGAATTAAGTGTCTTATGATTATTGGTAAAACTGATTTTATAGAAGAATTATATAGAGATTATATAGTTGATGAATATGAAAAAAAATATAAATTTAAATTATATGCTGGTCGTGTGGGTGACGAGATTAATGTAAAACATTTAATAATTAAAAATTATTTTTAGCTCTAAATAAAAGAAATTTCAAGTCATAGTTTAAAGTGTATCCACACTCAATCCTCGGTATATGATCGATATCAATCACATAGGGACGACATTATAAATGTAAGTTGCTCTGATCCAAACAGATACAACTCTACTATACATACAAATGTATAGCACATTAACATGAAATCCGCAATGGACCATGAAAGTATTATTAAATAATAATACCTGATATGCGGACACCGCATTATCTAATGCCATTTATAATGCCCCGACACAAAGAATTTTAATGCACGTCTGCAAAAAATTCTAACTATGCTTCGCGCATAGTCCAATGATGTAAATATCCTCAAGATAATTTACAAAAGTAGTCGCAACTACCTGGTTTTAATATGCTATAAATATTAATTGGCGTCCCAATTATATTTATAACTATTAAAACCCATTGGTGTGTATGTATAGGTTGTATACACAAAGAATTTTAAGACGTATCTGCAAAAAATTCTAACTATGCTTTGTGCATAGTCCAATGATTTTAATAATATATATATATATTATTATTAAAATTCATTAGTGTGTATGAAATCATATATATCTATGGTTTAATCAATGAAAAATAATTTCAATTTTTTTATATAGGATATCAACTAGTAGCCTAAAACCTGCTATTTCTTATATTTATCAGCTAGTAGATGATAAATATAAGAAATAGCAGGTTTTCAGTTATGGTGATGAGAAACATACATAAAGGTTGCATATAAAATAATGTGTTATTTTTTTTATTTTTTAATTATAAAAGAAAAAGAATTATTACTATATTGCATCAAAATATAAAAGTGTTTAGCCGCTAAGTTCAAAAGAACGAAACGACGCGGCACCTCCATTATTATTTTGTTTGAGTTGCTTTATAGTGTTTCGTTCTTTTTTCAACGTACTTTGCAGCTGGTGAATAGTATTATCCCTGCCGCCTATAGTTGACTCTAATTGTTTCCGGCGTGCCTTTTCAGTATCTAACTCTTCCGATAACTTTGCAACGAGTAAACGCTGCTCCATCATCATCGAAATCATACACCTATTTCGCTCGCGTTCCTCAACCAGATCTTTATTAATTTTAGATAAATCTCTAACTTGTTGTTTTAAATGATCTTGTTCGTATGTGAATTGAGTTTGAACTTCCCTGATGTATTCATCAAAGCTGTTTTCACTCACATAATCCTCATCTTCGATAGGATTCTCGGCAGCCCATTGACGGATACAAGGTTCGCAGAAGTGGTGGTGACCACAAGCGATCAATGTAACTAGTTTTAAACCAGTCTCAAAGCAGGACGGACAAGAAATATCAGAAGAATGAGAATCCACACACGCACCGTTAAAAGGACTGACCTTTCTACAAGTGGGACAAGAAACATTAAATTCAACGTCTTTTAAAAAGATTTTGTTAGAAAACATATTCATCATTATATATGAAATCCTAAACATTTTATGGATTTTATTAAAAATTATTATTTCAATTTTTTTATATGCAGCCTTATGGATTTATTCAGTTTGGATGTTTCTCATCCAAACTGAATAAATCCATAAGGCTGCATATAAAAATGGTTACGATTACTGTATCGTTTCATAGACTATAAAAGAATTTCAAACGAACAGTTGATATGGATATTAAACAAATTATTAAAAAATTGCTTCATTTAACATTCAAAGAATATCAAAAGAGCACTGCCCTATAAAGCTATATTATTATGCATAACACATAGAATATTTTTATCAATTTTTTTATATGTGGCAATCCATTAACACTTCTTTAATCGTTGTTTTTTAAATTATATTATATAATATATAATATAATGACTGATATATGTTTCTTAAATATCACAGCTAATTTCACAGGATTGTGTAATCAATTATTAAACTTAATAGCAACTATATGTCAATATTATAAATCTGGAGGCAAAATAATAGTTATAAATCATTTCTTGAGTGAAGCATATACTAATAATTATACAAAAATTAGTAATATTATTAATCTTGAAAAAACGAACCTTTTTTTACAAAAATATAATATTGTGATCGTTGATACTCATAATATACAAAATTTTAATATAGTAAGTGCTATTTATGGAACAACTGAAAAAAATATAGATGTATCCACCATTATAAAAAAAAATTTCATAAAAAATAATATTTTAACAATTGGGAAAAATATTGATCTAAATAGATTATTTACAGATCCAATAATAGGACACACTAAAAAATTAACAATAGAATATTTATTAGATGATATATTATTTAAAACTGATTATTTAGAACAAAATTCACGTCTAATAAATGATATTAATATTAATTTTAATCTTAAAAACAATAAATATACATATCAAACAGTTGGATGGCATATAATTGATTTACCAGAAAACAAAGAGTTTTCAGACCTATTATATAAAAATATAATATTCCACGATACATTTGTTAATAAATCAAATGAATTCTTGACAAATAATAACATCATAAATAATTTAAATAAAAATGTGAATGTAATACATTTACGTGTAGAACAAGATGCAATAAATCATTGGAGCAAGATGAATAAAATTGATAAAGAAACTTTTAAAAAATTATTAATTGAAAAATATATAAATTTAATTACGTCTTCAATAAAGAAAGACGATAAAACAATCGTATTGTCATATTCTTTAGACAATGAAGTAATAAATTATATGAAAGAAAATGGGTATGAATATTGTGTATGCATGAAAGAAATCAAACAGAACAGAGAGGAAAATGCAATAATAGATCTATTGAATAGTAAAGCATGTAATAATGTATTTATTGGTGCAGGTGGTAGTACATTTTCACAAGTAATATTAAAAAACATAATTCCTAAAAAAACAATAATGTTTGATCTAAATAATATATTTATATAAAATTTATAAAAAAAGTTTATCTATACAATATTTTTCTGTTATATTTTTCAAAACCAAGATCATATTTATTTGGTAATAGATGACTATGTTTGCATTTATCATTAGCACATCCTTTCTCATAATATTTACATATCACATGATTGGTAAATAGTTGTGGAAATATTTTTATTAAATTTTCACGATGAACTAAAATCATCGCATTGATTGTATCATTTGGACGATACTCTTTATTTCTAAATTGCTCTTCAATTTTATTTATAAGCACATCTTTTTTACCAAATATTTTTACCCAAATATTCCCTTTCTGTTTTAATTCAGTTATTGTACTTTTATTGTTATAATCATCGTCATCATCATCATCATAATCATCATAGTAAAATTTATTGTGTCTAATATATTTAGGTGTTATATCTAATTCAACATCGGTTTTAATTTCGAATTCAGCATTATAAAATAGATTATTATTTCTTGCATGATTAAAATTACGGTCATATAAAACGACATCTTTACAATTACAATTAAAACATAATTCTTCTTTGATACCACGAATAAGTGTTTTACTGATATCAATTACATCATCATCATCATTTATATTATAATCATGATTATCATATGCATCACAAATATCAGCAGTTTCAGATATACCTAATTGTGTTTCTAAAGAAGTACAATTTTCATCGCAAACACAATTACATTCTTCATGGCTCATTTGATATCTACAATTATTAATGACACAACGGATATTATTACATTTACATTTACAATGAGTGGTACATTTAAATTTATGTAAATTTTTAATATGTAATTTTCCATAATTATCATATTTGATGTGACTTTGTGTATAACCATAACAAGTTCCACCATTTCTAATATTAGACACACAATTATCTTTGTTACAATTACTATCATACATATGTCCGTGGACGTATCCAGAACATTGTTCTTTATCAACACATTTACGACAATTAATTTCAAATTTATGAGTAAATGGTCGATCATATGAAACACATACATAATACGTATCTTCAGGATCATTTTCAATGTTAAATAAGTTTAGAAATCGTTCAGTATTAGCCACGACTTGATATAATAATAAATTACGATTATGATAAGTTGCGGTATATAATTTTTCGGATGATACATTAACAAATTTATTTGTTCCTCTGTATAATATTTTATTTGGAAATTTGTCTTTCTTTCCAATTAGATTCATTAACATCAATATATGCTATATGTAATATATAGCATATATATAATTTTAAAAAATCAATTTTTTTTGATATATATACGTTTATATATAGTCTTTAATATATATAACATGATTATATGACAACCGATTTACAACTATCAACATATGGAAAAAAAATAGGCGAAACTTTGACAAATATATTGAATCTAAATGAATATGGATTAGGACACATGATCGCCGAATATTCTCTGGATCCATTTAAATATTATTTATCTAAAAAATATAATGAGCTATTTGTATCAAAAAAACATTACTTATTATCAAAAAATCATCGTTTTACATTTGATAATATGGCAGATTATTTCAATAAAATAGCATTAGAGTTAGGTCATAGACATGATATAATTGATTTTCAAAAGACAGGAAATAACATCACTCTTTATTATAAAGAAAATGAGAATATAGTAGAATTATCGTTTATTTTGAAGAATAATGAAATGTATTTATATCTGGACGACACATATTCACATCCTTGGCCGTATAAAGATCCATTTATGTTAATCAATTTATATATAAATGTAATTTTTAGGAACAATCGTTTGATGTCGAATGATATATTATTCTCACATTGTGTATAATAATAATAATTTAGTATTTGTTATTTGTTATTTGTAATATTATAAAAATTTTTTGTATTGTATATATATAATATATTATGGCAGGATCAATAGCGGCAGCAGCAGCACCAATTTTACAACAAGCAGCAATAGCAACAGTTTCGGCAATAGCAACAGACGTAGTTCCAGTAGTGGCTGACTTGGCTGTTCGAGGAATTGGTGCAGCAGGAGAATTAGCAGGAGAAGCAGCCGGTGCAGCAGGAAAATTAGCAAAAGGAGCAGCCGGTGCAACATATCATGCAGCAGGAACAGTGGTAAATAAAGCAGGACAAGTAGTGAGTCGAACATATGATAGAGCAGGACAATTAGTGTCAGATGTATCAGATTCAGTTTCAAACGTAGCAGGCAAAGCAAAAGACAAAGTATTCAGAGTATTTAGACGAAAAAATAAAGGAGATAAACAAAATGAACTGCATTTGGATGAGTTAAGTGAAACATCAGAATACAAGCCACCGGCAGCAGGAGCGAAAGTAGGTGGTTATCAATATAACACAGCTGGATGGTTCAATCATTGTTATTAAATAATAAATAATTATTAATTAATTTTTTTATAATACATATATATATATATTATAAAAAATGCCATTACCATTAGTATTAGTACCATTAGCTGCCGCAGCAGCACCAGCGATCGCAGCAGCAGCATCTGCAGCAGCACCAGTATTAGCAGCAGCCGCACCACATATTGCAATGACAGTTGGTTCAATAATAGTTCCAAAAGTTATAAAATATGGAGTAGAACATTCAGACGATATAGTTAAAGGAGCAAAAAATGCTGCTGAGTTTGCATCTAAACGAACAAAAGATGCAACAAAATTATTAAGTAAAGGAACTGATGCAGTAAAAGGGACTTTTAAAAGTGCAGGAAAATCAATAACTGGACTTTTTAAAACAAATAAAAATGATAAAATACAATCATTAGATCCATCACAACTCAGTGAAACATCACCTGTTCGTGAAAATATTGTAAATCCAGTTGTAAGAGGTGGTTATCAATATAATACATCAATATATTTCAATCATTGTTTTTAATAACTAATTAATATATTTCAATCATTGTTTTTAATAACTAATTAATTATAAAAAAATATATATATATATATATATATATATATGTCAGACATTGATGCAAATTTTAATTTACAAATGGCTAATTATCTAAAAAAACATATTGTTGTAATAATAATAACTGTAATATTATTTTTAATAGTAGTTGGAGGTCTTGATTATTTAATTGATAAGTTTATTCATAAGAAATATCTTGGATCGGCAGGACCGGCAGGATCAATGGGACCAATAGGACCAATGGGACCGGCAGGATCAATGGGACCGGCAGGACCAATAGGACCGGCAGGACCAATGGGACCAATAGGACCAATGGGACCAATAGGACCAATGAGTTCGGCAGGACAGGCAGGACCAACAGTACAACTTCCAAAATTAGAACAATATATAAATACATCAGAACTTGCAAAGTGTCCCGACGGATACATGAATATGGGATTAACATGTTTT